>Ga0214545_1010935_pt1 | contig 12847 bp, 12 predicted proteins | sample CNSS4metaG_FD_160064 | JGI IMG/M metagenome (GOLD analysis project Ga0214545, IMG submission 160064) | Root nodule microbial communities from cowpea collected in UCLA plant growth center, Los Angeles, California, USA - CNSS4 | ecosystem: Host-associated > Plants > Roots > Nodule | place: USA... | reverse complement strand
GGGATCCGATATGGAAGGGCATTTCAATCGGCCGATAATTCAGTACGCATTGACTGCATCGAACAAGATCCGCGCTTTCGGCCTCATGTTGCAATCGCGCAGATCCGTAGCAGATCCTGTGGATCTGGAGGTGATGGCGATATGCACCCAATTCCCGCCGGTACAGGCACCAGCGGCTATTTTGCAATTTCTCTGGATGGTGCTTTTGTCAATGCTGATGAACTAAGGGACGAATTATTGGCGCACGAGCAACTGACAGACGCCAACACAGACTCCGATCTCTTGCTAAAGTGGATTGAACGCTTTTGTGAACGAGACTACTGGCGCCACGGTTTACCCGCAAACTACGAGGCCATCTTTCGCGAAATTGATGATCGTGTCGACGGCGCCATCAGCGCGCTCTTGATAGATAGGGACGGAAATCTTGTTGCATACCGCAGTCGAAGTGGTTTGCGACCATTGGAGACTATGCGCACGGACAACGGATTTTTGCTCTTTGCCTCTGAGAATTGTGCCTTCGCCGGCTTGAAAGGTAAGACCCAGCAGCTCTTGCCTGGGAGCATACAGCGTGTGGACGCGAAGACGGGCGACAGCGTTGACCATGCCCTGAACAGCCGACGATATAGGGCCAAACTCTGCGCCTACGAAACTCTTTATTTGGGAAGTCCGAACACGTCGGTCGAGGGCCATTCACATCTTCATACCCGTTACAACATCGGGCTCGCCTTGGGGAGAATCGTTGCCGAGCGAGTTCAAGCAGAGCCACTCGTGACGCCGCCAATCGTGTCCTCCATGCCAAATACTGGGGGGCCGTACGCCGACGGTCTGTTTGACTCTCTCGCCGAACAGGGCGTGCTCGCCGAGCGTGATGACGTAGTGGCAACGCGCTTTCTGGAGCGAACGCTCCTCGGCAGACCCAGGGGCCGGCAAGCTCGTATCGCTCAGAAGTATCGGGTGTCGGAACCTGCCGTCGCTAGACGGACCATAGTAGTCGTCGACGAGGCACTCATTCGAGGCGATACCAGCCAAGCCGTCACAACAATGCTCCTTGCCGCCGGAGCCAGAGCCGTACATTGGGCGATCGGTTCGCCACCTATAGTTGCTCCAAACTACTACGGCATGGGTATTGAAACGCTAGATGAGCTCGCATTCTGGCAGGCATTGAAGCGACTGCCGCCTGAACTGCGCGCCCAGTGCCTTCGCTTCCACAGGATGGACTTGCCAGTCCTCAGAACCATTGAAAGCAACATTGCGACAGCGATCCAAGCAGCGACAATAACTTATCTGCCCTTCCGCGCCCTAGTATCCATACTGGCCGACAGGCTAGAGGGAATCGATTTGTCACCCTTCACGTTCGAGATGCCGACCCCCGCTGGACGGCAGCGCGCGGACAGAAGCTTGGAGGCGTTGCTGGCCGCTCTTCCTGTTAATCCTTGTCTGGGGTCAGGATCATGAAACCCGCCCTCGTATTTGACTGGAACGGAACACTGCTCGATGACACGTACGCGCTGCTCGAAACGACCAATGTAATTTTGGGCCATTTTGGTCATCCGCGCATCGATATAGACACCTTTCGAGAGCATTGTGATGTCCCCCTCTCTCGTCTCTTTCGTAGCCTTGGAATGTCGCAGGAGGAGATTGCGGCAGTAGAGCGTGACGAGGGCGCACTGTTCCACGACACATACGAGCCTCTTGCGGAAAAAGCCGATTTACGTGAGGGGGCGCGCAGGGTGTTCGAGTTAGCGCGCCGGGAATCCGCTCTACTCATCATCGTTAGCAACCATATAGTCGTGCCTCTACAATCCCAGCTGAGGAGACTTGGAGTTGATAACTACATCACCGATGTGCTCGCCTTTGAAAGCCGCGCCACGCAGTACAAATCGATGAGCAAAGGAGAGCGGCTTCGCCTTTATATGCACAGGTACAACCTGAATCCGTCCTCAACCTTCATCATCGGCGATATGCCCGTCGAGACTGATATTGCGCGCAATCTCGGTCTGACAAGCATATCCATTACAGGTGGATTTGTTTCGGCGGCGCGCCTGGAAGCCGCGCGTCCAGATTACACCATCAACAGCCATCACGAGCTATTGCCCATCCTACAAAGGCATGGCTTTTTTCGGAATGCTAAATCATGAGCAAGGGATCATCAGCATACGCCTCTCCCAATACGATCAAGCAGAGCATAGGCCTAATCGGAGCTGGGCGCATGGGAACAGGTATAGGCATCAGCCTATTACGTCGCCAATGCGAGCTCTATATCAAAGCCAACAAGAACCGGTGTGGTGCTGATCGTCTAACTCGTGCAGGGGCCCGCGAACATACTTCGATCGCTGAGTTGGCGCAGCATGTAGGCGTCGTCATTTTGTCCTTACCATCCAGCCGTGAAGTTGAGGCGGTGTGCCTGGAGCAAGATGGACTGTTTGTCCATATGTCCCAAGGCGGTTTGATAATCGATTGCACGACCTCTTACCCTGCTTCGACGATTGCATTGGCCAAAACAGCCGAAAAGCTAGGTCTAAGCTTTATTGATGCACCGGTAACACGGAGCCCCGAACAAGCGGAACTCGGCCTTCTCAACGCGATGGTTGGCTCGGATCCAAAGCTCTTTCCTATCGTTGAACGCATTCTCGCTGCATTTTGCGAGACCGTTATGCATGCTGGAGATGTTGGAGACGGCCACAAGCTCAAGCTTGTTTACAACAGCATGACTATGGGCATAGCTGCGGTCGCCGCCGAGGTCTGCCAATTTGCTAATAGTCTTGAGATGGATCTTGTAACCCTCCGCTCTTTGGTCGGACGCGGCTCCACAAACAGCGGGATATTCCAAGCTTTCGCGGCCTTTCTGCTGGGTGAGAAACCAGATGTATTGGCAATCTCTATTGCGAATTCTGCAAAGGATATTGAGTGTGCTGTGCGCCTAGCGCGGGAGAGTGCCGTTTCCGTGCCGGTGCTCGGCGCTGCCGCCGAGAAATTGAACCTCTCGGTTGCGGCGGGTAAAGGTGAACTGACCCTACCGCATTTGGCTCGATCGTAAACTCTTACGTAAGAGCGCGAGCAATGCTACTTTCTCACGTTGCGGGTTCGTGTGTCGTTGTGCGCAATTCCCAACCGTGAGCGATGATCTTGCAAAGCTTGAGCGTAAGCTTGAAAGCGGGGCGGTGGCATCATGGGTACGCATCCGGCGACGGCCCCCGGCTAGGCCGTTTTTGGCGGAAGGCTGATCGCACTTAAGCGGCGTGAGCGACGCTTTGAGGCTGCCACTTCCAAGGCAGCAGTTCGTCAATGCGCTTGGTAGGGTGATCCGGCAGGCGCGCCAGCACATCGGCAAGCCAAGCCTGCGGGTCGATGTCATTGAATTTGGCGGTGGCGATGAGACTGTAGATGGCAGCCACACGCCGGCCGCCCTCATCGGACCCGGCGAAGGTCCAATTTTTTCGCCCCACGGCGACCGCCCGTAGCTCACGCTCAGTAGCATTGTTCGTCATGCAAAGCCGTCCGTCATCAAGGAAGCGGCCAAATGCATCCAAGCGGTTGAGACAGTAATTGATCGCTTTGGTCGTATCGTTGTTCCTGGAGAGCTTGGCGCGCTGCTCGCGCAACCACGACTCCAGCTCGACGATCAGGGGCCGGCTACGCTCCTGGCGCACACGCAAACGCTCCTGCGCAGTAAAACCATTGATTTTCGCGCTTGATGGCGAACGGAACATCGATGCGCTTGACCGCCTCGGCCGCGATCGGCGCCTTCCCGAGCCGCGCGAGACCAAAGAACTTGCGTCTGCCGTGCGCCCAGCACGCGGCCTCGATGGTCGGGCCGCCCTTGCGATTGGCCTCGTAGAGCCTGCCAAAGCCGGCGTAGGCGTCGGCCTGCATCAGTCCGGCATAGCCTGCCAGATGCTGCTCCGGATGCGCACCGCCACGGTCGGGCGAGTAGAAGAACATTGCCGCCGGCGGGTCTGGGCCGGCAAACGGACGTTCGTCGCGCACGTAGGTCAGAGCCGGCCGGTTCGGGTCAACGCTCACGACCGCGCCTCTTAAGCGAAGCCGCTTGAAGTGATTTGGGACCTACTCCTGAAAGTCGATCCCGAGGGGCCTACCCTCATCGCTGCCACAGCTTGTGCAGACAGATTTTCAGATTATTTCGATCATCCTTTCCGTGTGCTCCTGCAGCACACTGTCGTCCGCGTGGATGCGTTCGGCTGCGAAGACATGGCTCCGGATCGCGTCGACCAGAGGCATCAGGGTTACCGCGGAGGCACCTACCCAGTCCGCGAGCGTCGATACGTCGAGATCGATGCCTTCACGCTGGTAGACGTCGCCCTGACGATGAAGCGGCAGGTGCAGGCCGTACTTGGGGCACCATCTAAGCTGTTGATATTTCTCGATGTAACAGTCATTCCCGCTCCTTTTTTTCCAGTGTTCGGGGCTGCGCGCCGCTATGGCTTATGTGTCAGGGGTTCGAGCCAGTGGAATCGCGTTTCCCGTGGCGCATGTTTGTCGTCACGTTCGTGTAGCCAGCCGCAATCGCGGAGACTATCTCCACTGGCTGCGCAGCTTCTATTCGGAAAGCACCGGGCGCGTCGCGCGTCGGCCGACCGTTGCGCTCCGAACGCAAGGTCACACGTTCGAACCGGTGTCGGGTGCGCCAATTCCCTAGGTTGTACAATGCGATATCGCGCCGGTACCGAAACTTCAGCTTCGCCATATTCGAGCGAGCAAGCAATCTGGAGAAGAATCGCACTCCTGTCCGCACTGCGCTTGCACAACTGTCTGCGCAGACTCGATCATTTCTCTAAGACTGCGGCCAATGAAATGGCCCGAAAAAGAAACGAGGGCCGAGGGCCCTCGCAGTTTGGGAGAAAGAGAAACATGCAGCTTCGAGACGCCGTCATGACATGGTTGGCATGACAAATTCAGCACCTGCTCGTATTCCTGTCGGCCAGCGGCTGGTCACGGTCTTCATTCGCGTATTGAAGCGGACGCCTTCAGGGCCGTGCATGTGGTGGTCGCCGAAGATCGATGCTTTCCATCCACCGAAGGAGTGAAAGGCCATCGGCACCGGAATCGGAACGTTGATGCCGACCATTCCGACCTTAATCTGATGGGCGAATTCACGCGCGGCATCACCATCACGTGTGAAGATGGCGGTGCCATTGCCGAATTCGTGTTCATTGATCATGCGCGCGGCTGTCGTGTAGTCCGGCGCTCGAAGGACTGACAGCACCGGTCCGAAGATCTCTTCCTTGTAGATCTTCATGTTCGGCTTGACATGGTCGAACAGGGTACCGCCCACGAAGAAACCATTCTCATAGCCCTGCATCCTGAACTTGCGTCCGTCGACCAGCAACTTTGCACCCTCGGCGACACCGGCATCGATATAGCTCCTTACCTTCTCCAGGTGCTGCCTCGTGACGAGAGGCCCCATCTCCGCTTCGCGGTCGGTACCCGGCCCGACCTTCAGGCCTCGGACCTTGGGTTCGAGCGCAGAGATCAGCTTATCCGCCGTCCCCTCGCCGATCGGCACGGCAACCGAGATCGCCATGCAGCGTTCGCCGGCGGAACCGTAGGCGGCCCCCATCAACGCATCCACCGCCTGATCCATGTCGGCATCGGGCATCACGATCATGTGGTTCTTGGCGCCACCCAGCGCCTGGCAGCGCTTCCCGGTGTTCGCGGCCGTCGAATAGATGTACTGCGCGATAGGCGTGGAGCCCACGAAGCTGATCGCCGAAATATCTGGGTGATGCAGCAGCGCATCGACAGCTTCCTTGTCGCCTTGCACCACGTTGAACACACCGTCCGGCAGACCGGCTTCCTTCAGCCACTCCGCCATGATGAGCGACGCCGATGGGTCGCGCTCAGATGGCTTCAGAATGAACGCATTTCCGCAGGCGAGAGCCACCGGGAACATCCACATCGGAACCATGACCGGGAAATTGAAAGGCGTGATTCCGGCGACAACACCGAGCGGCTGGCGAGTAGAATAGCTGTCGACGCGGGTACCGACATTCTCGGTGAGTTCGCCCTTGAGGAGCTGCGGAGCGGCCGTGGCAAACTCGACCACCTCCATTCCGCGCTGAACTTCCCCGAGAGCGTCAGAGTGAACCTTGCCGTGCTCGGAGACGATTACGTCGGCAAGCTGATCTGCGCGATCCTCGACGATCCGCAGAAAGCGATTGAGGACGCGTGCACGCCGAAGAGGCGTCGTGTCGGCCCAACCCTGCGCCGCCCTCTTCGCGGCGGATACCGCGTCCGCCACCACGGCCGCGTTGGCGGCCACAACACGGCCCGTCTGCTCACCCGTTGCCGGGTTGAAGACGGGCAAACTGCGTTCAGTGCCGCTCGGGACCTGCTTGCCATCGATGAAATGATTGATCTGCGTGACCACGAACGTCTCCCTGTTGATTTTGGTCAGATGCGCGCCCTCGAGTCAGGCCGCTTTCATTCCCGCCATGTATTTGCCGATCACGCGCTTGTCGGCGCCTTCGGCTGACACTTCATGGACTATGCGACCCGCGCTCATGACGAGGACCCTGTCGACTAAGCCAAGCAACTCGTCGAGATCCTCCGAGATGAGTAGCACTGCGGTTCCGCGATTCCGCGCCTCGAGGATCCGGCGGTACGTTTCTTCGCACGCAACGAAATCAAGCCCGAACGTTGGATTGGACGCGACCAGCAGGCGAACGTCCTGCGTGAGCTCCCGCGCCAGTACGGCCCGTTGCACGTTGCCACCGGACAGCGTGCTCATGCTTGCGGTCAGGCTAGGCGCCTTGACACGAAATTGAGCGACCAGCCTCTCGGCCTGCTGGGCGAGCGCGCCGTAGTTCATTGCGATACCACGGCAGAGCGGCACCCGATCGAAATTACGCAAGGCAAGGTTCTCGGCCAGCGACATGCGGTCGATGCAGGCGTTCTTCAGGGGCTCTTGCGGCAGTCCATAGACGCCGAGGCGGGCGATTTCCCTTCGCGTACCGTTGAACGGCGAGCCGGACACGGTCATCGTACCGCTTCGATCCCGCTGCCCCATCAGGGCCTCGACCAACTCCAACTGTCCATTTCCGGATACCCCGGCAATCCCGACAATCTCCCCTGCCCGCACCTCGAGCGAGAGATCTTTCACAGCGGGAAGACCATTGTCGCCGTTCACGCGGAGGTCGCTGATGGAGAGGATAATATCGGACCTCGGCGGCGATTTCGGCGCGTGCTGCACTATCTTGCTGACGGGCTCTCCGATCATAGCTTCTGCCAGAGCGTCGTCCGTCAAATCGGCGACGGCGCCCGTTCTCACCGACGCGCCTCGACGCAATACCGTCACGTCGTCGGCGAATCGGCGCACTTCATGGAACTTGTGGCTAATCAGGATGGCGCTGAGTACGCCCGTCCGTGTCAGGCTGCGAACATGGCCGAGCACTTCATCGGCTTCTGCCGGCGTCAGCACCGACGTCGGTTCGTCCAGGATGAGTAGCTTGCGCCCGAGATAGAGCTGTTTAACGATCTCGGCCTTCTGCTTCTCGCCCGCAGAGAGCTGCGAGACGCGTACATCGAGTGGCACGTGAAACGGAAGCTTCTTGGTGACTTCGGCCAGCCGCCTCAGCTCGCTTTGCCAGTTGATATAGGCCGGCAATCTCGCACCGCTGACGACGAGATTCTGCGCCACCGTCATCGACGGCACGAGAGTGAAATGCTGATACACCATGCCGATGCCGAGCGCATCGGCATCCTTCGGCGAGTTTAGCCGGTGCTCGCGCCCATCCACCTGGATGTGACCCTCGTCCGGATGATAAAAGCCCACGAGGCATTTGACCAACGTGCTCTTGCCGGCGCCGTTCTCCCCTAGCAGCGCATGGACGGTGCCCGAGCGGATCAGTAGCGACACGTTGTTCAAAGCGAGATTCGCTCCGAAACGCTTCGTCATGTTCCTGAGCTCGACTTGCGGAGCGGTCATCGGACTATCCTCCCAGGATGAATTCCCGTCACGGCGCTTCTCACCGGTGCAGCTTGAGTTCGCCCGGCGCATCGGCGAACGGAGCGGCGCGCGACGTCGAGGCAACCATGATCGCCAGCGTCAGGATGTAGGGGGCTGCATTGAACAGGTAGTAATAGCCGGTCACGCCAATGCCCTGGAGCGCAGGACCGAGAGCGCCCGCCCCGCCGAACAGCAGCGATGCGCCCAGCGCGTTGACCGAACGCCAGCGCGCAAAGATGACGAGCGCGACGGCCATGATGCCTTGGCCACTCGACAGGCCTTCGCTCCAGCTTCCCGGATACGAAAGCGACAGGAAGCTGCCGCCGATGCCGGCGAGAAAGCCGCCCGCCATGGTCGCGATGATTCGTACCCGCAGTACGGGAAAGCCAAGCGCGCGTGCGGCATCCTCGCTATCTCCCACCGTACGCAGCATCAGCCCCCAGCCGGTCCTGTTCAGGAAAAGGTAGACCGCAAAAGCCAGTGCAATTCCGACGAAGAACAGTGCGTTGACGTCCAGCGCAGCTCGCACCTGCGGTACGGTCGACCAAAATCCGAGTCCAATCGAGGGAAGCGGCGGCGCTTTGGGCTCGATCAAGGGTTTGCCCAGGAAGAACGCGAGGCCCGTCCCTAGCACGATCAGGCTGATGCCGATCGCGGTGTCATTGACGCGCTTCACACTGCACAAGAGGCCATGCAGCAGCCCGAATGCCATTCCGGCAAGTCCGGCCGAAAGCACGCCGAGCCAGGGCGAGCCGGAGAGGTAAGAGATCGCGTACCCCGCCATGGCACCGAGCATCAGAGTGCCCTCGAGGCCCAGATTGATACGGCCCGATTTCTCGGTGATCAGCTCACCGATGCTCACGAAAATGAAGGGTGTCGACACACGGATCGCCCCACCCAGGATCGCGAGCGGCAGCGAAAACCAGCCGATTGATGTACTGTCCATGCCTTTACCTCCGCGTCGTTTCTCGGAGTTGTTGCGCAATTGCATCCGCGACGAGGACGCAGACGAAGATCAGCCCCTGAAACACCAGCATTGTCGCATCCGGCAGTCCAAGACGTCGTTGCAGCAGGCTGGCGCTCGCCTGCATGCCGCCGATCAACAGTGCGACAGCGACAATCGCAAGCGGCTGGTGCCGCGCCAGGAATGCGACGAGGATTCCGCTATAGCCGTAGCCGACGATGAGCGAGGAGTTGGCCGTCCCCTGCACGGCCGCCACCTCGATGGCGCCGGCAATTCCCGCCATGCCGCCTGCCACGACCGAGGCACCGATGATCCAGCGGTTAACGGCGAGGCCCATCATCTTCGCGACTCGGGCACTTCCACCGACCACCCGCAGCGCAAAACCCCAACGCGTGTAGCGGAGCACGACGTGGGCGATGACGGCCAGCGAGAGACTTGCCGCAAGCCCCGCGTGAACGCCAACACCGGGCATCACCGGCAGCATGTAGGAGGGATCGATCGGGTGGGTCGATGGCTTGTCGAGGCTTGCCGGGTCGCGGAGCAGACCTTCCGTCAGATGATGAAAGATTGCGATCCCGATATAGGACAGCAGCAGACTCGATATCGTTTCGTTGAGGCCGCGATACTGGCGGAGCACGCCCGCCAGACCGAACCAGAGTCCTCCAATCAAGGCGCCGGCCAGCGACATCAGGAGCTGCATGGGAAGCGCGTGCGCCCCCGCGAACGGCAACGTCACAACGGCACCCGCGAGCCCGCCCAGCACCAAGGCTCCCTCGCCGCCGATGATCACCAGCCCCGCTTGGGCGGGGATCGCAACGGCGAGTCCCACGAGGACAAGAGGAGCGGCGCGCGACAAGGTATCCTGCCAGGCGAAGCTACTGCCGAAGCCGCCCTGGACGATCAGACCGAACACCGTGACGGGGTTCTGTCCGTACAAGGCGACGAACGCCGCGAAGATGGCCGACGCAAGCAGCACCGCCAGCACAGGCAAGGCCAAACCGAGTTGGGCTGCGGTTACTGGCGGACTCGATGGCCCGGGTTCGATTCCGGAGATCGAAGACAAGGGCGCCTCCTAGACTTGGCCAATGATGCCTTCGACGAGATAATTGATGCCATCCAGCACACGGTCGTTGCTGCTCTGCGTAGTTCCGGCAGGGATGACGACGTTGCCCTTGTTGTCCTTGAGCGGGCCACTGTAGATCACGCGCGTGCCGCCGATGAGGTCTGCCCGCGCCGTCTCGGCCGCTGCGCGCGCCTCAGGCGTAACGAGTTTCCCGAACGGGCTGTTCTTGACGAAATGATCGCCAAGCCCGGCACGGAGATAGTGCTCCGGCTTCTTGCCGGCACGCACGCTGCCGGCATAGACGAGGTAGGGCGTGATCCAGTTCCACTCGGCCCCGGTGAGGTAGCCGTTGGGAGCCACATCCGCCTGACTCGAGTGGTAGCCGCATGACATGACGCCGCGCTTCTCCGCCGTCTCGATCACGACCTTCGGGCTATCGACCTGGGCGGCGATGACGTCGGCCCCCTGGTCGACCAACGTGTTCGTCGCTTCCGCCTCACGCACAGGAAGCACCCAGTCACCAGTGAAGATGACCTGCACCTGAATGGCCGGATCGACCGAGCGCGCGCCAATCGCGAACGCGTTGATGCTGCGCAGAAGATTGGGCGTCGGCTTCGCTGCGACGAGGCCGAGCTTCTTGCTCTTCGTCATGTGGCCGGCGACGATTCCCGAAATGTACTGCGCCTCGAAGATGTAGGCGTAGAACGTGCCGATGTTCTCGGGCATGCCAGCCGTCCACACGCCGCCGGTGTGAGCGAAGGTGACGTCCGGATACTTGGCCGCCATCTCCAGAACGTGCGGCTTGAAGTAGCCAAAGGACGTCGCCAGGATGAGTTGAGCGCCGTCCTGACGGATCATGCCTTCCATGCTGCGCTGGGCCGCAATCGTTTCCGGAACGCGCTCCTCCTCGACCAGCTTGATACCAGGCTGTTTCTTGAGCGCCGCGGCGGCCTGTGCGTGGGACTGGTTGAAGCCGTAATCCTGCTTGGAGCCGGAGTACAGAACTCCGACGGTGAGCGGCGTCTCCGCAAGAGCAACGCTACTCTTGAGAACGAATGGTGCGGAGCCGGCAGCGGCCAGCATCTGGAGCACCGAGCGACGGTCGACAGGCTTCAAAGTCATGTTCCTCTCCGTTGAAGATTGCAATCAGCACGTCACGACGAAATTCGTTCGGCAGCAGACAGCAGGCCGGGCGCACCACATGCGATGAGATCGGCTTCAAGCTCCCGTCTTTCAGCAGCGGACAGCGGCGTGACTGGCGAGCGCACGGCGCCGCCGGCAAGGCCGATCAGATCGCACCAATGCTTGACCGCTGCGTTCGGCATGTGACCGCGCTTCAGCGGGTCCATGATCCATTTGTTGAAGATGATCCGCTGCGGCGCGAGTGAAGCACAGATGCGTGCTGCTTCTTCCGTTCGTCCAACCGCCAACAGAGCCACGTATTCCGCGATCGGGCGAAACTCGCCGCGTTGATAGAGGTAAGGCTCGGGGTCGGCAAAGAGGATCGACTGACCCTCGGTCTGCATGTTGGCGAAGAAGTTCTCTTCCAGCGGGTCCGACACTAGCACGCCGTTTCGCGCAGCCTGCCGAAGCGCCGCGTTCTCGGCTACATTGCCTGTCGTCTTCAGGAGCTTGAGATTGGATAGCGAGCAGAGCTGCGTGAAAACGCCGGGATCCAATGGACTGCCCGCGGCGGTTCGCGCGTTGAAGATGACGATCGGCATCTCCAACCGGACACAGATGTGGTGCAGATACGCGAACTGCTGCGCAGGGGATCGCGGCCCGGAGGTTGGGACCATGAGCACAGCGTGGCTGACGCCAAGCCGGCGCGCGTGCTCGCCGAGATCGATGGTTTCTTCCACCGAGGGACCCGAGATCACCACGGAAACCCCAAGGCGCCCCCCCGCCTCGTCTGCAATGACCTCTATGACACGCTTTCTCTCCTGCAGCGTGAGCGACCAGACTTCGCCGATCAGCCCATTGCAGAACACGCCCGCCAATCCGGTTGCGATGTAGTGGCGGACGTTCCGGCGGACTCCGGCCTCGTCGATGGCACCGGAGGCGTCGAAGGGGGTGTGAATCGCCGCCCAGATTTCCGGGATGTTCTGCCCGATCGACATGCTCGCTCCCCTCATCCGACCGGTCTATTCTATTTATCATGATAAACCGGATTTGCATGAATATGCCTATTATGAGAAAAGTGTCAATCAATGAGTCGGGTCTTTCTCTGGCCACACGCCTAGTTCCCGCCAGAACCAACCTTGGAACTCATTGGTAGCTTTGGAGAATTCGGGAATGACGATGGAGTTAGAAAAATTGCCGCGGCGGGGGGGCCGGCTGAAAATTCAAAAGCGCGCCGACCTCGTTACCGAAGAGATCAAGCAGCTGATCACCCAGAAGAATCTCCGTCCGGGCGACAAGCTTCCGATGGAGAAAGAGCTTCAGCGGCTGTTTTCGGTCAGCAAGAGCACGATCCGCGAGGCGCTCAAGTCCCTCGAGGTGCAGGGACTGATCACCATCAGCACCGGCCCGACCGGCGGGGCGACGATCATGGAGGTCCCGCTCGAGCGCACCTTTCAGCTGTTGCAGAACTACCTGTTCTTCAAAGAGGTCAGCATGGAGGACATCTATGCGGCCCGGCGCTTGCTGGAGCCGGAACTGGCTGCCGGCTCGGTGCCATTTCTGTCGGACGAGCAGCTCGACGCGCTGGAGCACAACATCGAAACGTGCCAGCCTACCTCGAAGGAGCCGTCTCTTCTGGTTCGTCAACGCCAGGCGGATCTCGACTTTCACGACATCCTGGCTGCAGCAAACCCCAATCCCTTCCTGCGCTTCGCATGCGAGCTGATCAACG
>Ga0214545_1010925_pt1 | contig 12855 bp, 6 predicted proteins | sample CNSS4metaG_FD_160064 | JGI IMG/M metagenome (GOLD analysis project Ga0214545, IMG submission 160064) | Root nodule microbial communities from cowpea collected in UCLA plant growth center, Los Angeles, California, USA - CNSS4 | ecosystem: Host-associated > Plants > Roots > Nodule | place: USA... | reverse complement strand
TATATATATATATATATATAGGTTGATAAATTTGTTCTTGTTAAGTACAAGATTTTGGATTCAGAAATTCATCAAATTAAATGGGAAATATATAACACTTTTGCATTCTGCTTAGCAGTGTCTGGTTGTTTTAACAATTCAAAAACTCGTATCATTAATATTATTCGGCAAAGATCACAACACAAAGAAAGAAAGTAAAAAATAATATAATTTCTGCAAACCACACCACCGCTTAGAGTGAATCAATGTTCTTCATATAGGATTTTGAAAGTGTCATGTGATGACAGATAATAACAAAATGGCAATGGCGACTCCAACGCTTGGCCATGTATTCCCTTGCTTATAGTAGGCTTGCGCACCATTCTGTAAACAAAATGGAAAATATGAGATGAATGAGACGTGATTAAAAGTGTTTAGGACTTCAAATCTAAGAGTTGAAAGATAGTATATATTACCGCATTGGGACTTGGTGCTGGTGCAGGCGTCTCTTCTGAGTCGGTTGTGGTAATATCTTCAATTAGTGGTGCTGGGGGACTCCTCCGAATTATGGCTGGTGCTGGAGCCAGAGATTGCGAGTGATGTCTCCTGTGCTTGTGTCTGTGTCTTCTTCTCCTGTGTTTGTGGGGAGGAGGTTCTGGCGTGTCTTCTTCGGGTGCTGGTGCTGGGGTTGGTGTTTCAATCGAAGGCGTTGGTGCAGGTGTTGGGGTGCTACTTAATGGGGAAGGAACAGGTGATGGTTTTGGCGCTTTCTTTTTGTGTGCAGGTGCTGGTGCTGGTGCTTTTTTGGCTGGTGCTGGCGCTGTTGGTGCTTCGGCTGGTGTGGGGGATGCGGTTGGAGTAGGCAACAGTGGTGAGTCAGCTGGCGGTAATGGCAGTGGTGGAGGTGAAATAGGTGCTTCTTTGGGTGGGAGTTTTGGAGATGGGGATTTTGGACTTAATGCTGGTGTGATCTTGGGAACAGGTGGTTTTACAGGTGCTATTTTTGGAGGTGCTGTTTTGGGGACGGGTGGTTTCACCGGAGTGGCGGTTGGTGGTAAATCCTTGGGAACTGGTAATTTCGCAGGAGCAGATGATGGTGGTAAAGGCTTCGGATCAGGTAATTTTGCAGGAGCAGATGTTGGAGAAGTGTCTTTTGGAATTGGTGATTTCACAGGAGCAGATGTTGGAGATGTAGTTTTTGGAACTGGTAATTTCGCAGGAGCAGATGATGTTGGGGATATAGCTTTGGGGACTGGCGATTTCACGGGAGATGATGTTGGAGATGAAACCTTAGGAACCGGTGATTTCACAGGTGCAGATGATGTTGGAGATGAAACCTTGGGGAGTGGTGATTTCACAGGTGCGGATGATGTTGGAGATGAAACCTTAGGAATGGGTGATTTCGCTGGTGCAGATGATGTAGGAGATGAAACTTTGGGAACTGGTGATTTAGAAGAAGTGGGAGAAGTTGCGACTGGTGGTTTTATTGAGGGGAGAGGGGTTGCAATGACAATAGGTGGCTTGGTGACAGAAGTGGGGGAAGCTGCAGATGTGGTTGCTGGTGTTGGCTTGATAGTTGAAGTTGGAGAAGTTTCTGCTGGTGGTTTCTGTGAAATGGCAGGGGTTGCAGCCACAACAGGTGGTTGTTTGGCTACTGATGGTGCGATTGGAGTTGTTGTTGGCAATGTTGAAGGTGCATTTGGTGTTGCTGTAGGCAATGTTGAAGGTACATTCGGTGTTGTTGTTGGCAACGTTGAGGGTGCACTTGGTGTTGTAGAAGGCAATGCAGAGGGTGCATTTGAAGTTGGCCATGTAGAAGGTGTATTAGGGGTTGTAGTTGGCCATGTAGAAGGCGTATTAGGGGTTGTAGTTGGCCATGTATTTGGAGTCGTAGTTGGCCATGTAGAAGGTGTATTTGGAGTTGTAGTTGGCCATGTAGAAGGCGTATTTGGTGTTGTAGTTGGCCATGTTGAAGGTGTATTTGGGGTCGTAGTTGGCCATGTATTTGGGGTTGTAGTTTGCCATGTAGAAGGTGTATTTGGGGTTGTAGTTTGCCATGTAGAAGGTGTGTTTGGAGTTGTAGTTTGCCATGTAGAAGGTGTGTTTGGGGTTGTAGTTTCCCATGTAGAAGGGGTGTTTGGGGTTGTAGTTGGCCATGTATTTGGAGTTGTAGTTGGCCATGTAGAAGGGGTGTTTGGGGTTGTAGTTTGCCATGTAGAAGGTGTATTAGGGGTTGTAGTTTGCCATGTGGAAGGTGTATTTGGGGTTGTAGTTTGCCATGTAGAAGGTGTGTTTGGAGTTGTAGTTGGCCATGTATTTGGAGTTGTAGTTGGCCATGTAGAAGGGGTGTTTGGGGTTGTAGTTTGCCATGTAGAAGGTGTATTAGGGGTTGTAGTTTGCCATGTGGAAGGTGTATTTGGGGTTGTAGTTTCCCATGTAGAAGGTGTGTTTGGAGTTGTAGTTGGCCATGTAGAAGGTGTATTTGGGGTTGTAGTTTGCCATGTAGAAGGTGTATTAGGGGTTGTACTTTGCCATGTGGAAGGTGTGTTTGGGGTTGTAGTTGGCCATGTAGAAGGTGTATTTGGGGTTGTTGTTTGCCATGTAGAAGGTGTATTTGGAGTGGTAGTTGGCCATGTAGAAGGTGTATTTGGGGTTGCAGGTTGCCAATTGGAAGGGGTACCTTCTGGTGCTTGGGCATTGATTGTGGCTAGCGGATGGCTGAGGCTAGCGAAAAGCAGTACCCAGAACACCACAGCCATGGTTGAAGATGGTTTGAAAGTGAAAATTAGGTTGTTATTTATAGAGGCGTTAGAAGGTTGAGACGTAAATGACATAGGATGTTATGTCATGCATTTTCGGACCTTGGAAATCAGAACTCTTTCTCTTTGGATATAAGTGGCCATGGTTGATAATACAATTTTACCTATTATATCTACATACAACCTATATAAGTAGTGGGTCGTAAGCTTCTGTTAAAATCTGATGAACCCCGTACCAATGTGATTGAGATGTTTTTTCTTTCCCACAAATTTTATAAAAAGGTAAGACTTAAGCTTTGTCCCAAAAGAAACCAGCTAAACTGGATGATAGGGAGTTCACAACCCTACTCAGTTCACAACGATGAAAAACCCTACTCACTTACTTTGCTTCAATATTATGTTAATTGTTGCAATAAAAAAATTGTTTACATGATATAAAGTGATAAAAATAGTTATCTATTATATCCAAATAACAGCACAACTGTTCGAATAGTCCAAATGAATTAAAAGTCTCACATCGAATAGAATCAACAAAGTTAAATTTTATATAAGAAAAAAGACCTATAACTACATTATCTTAAGATTTTTGGTTAAAAGTCATGTCAAATACCTTATATATATAAAACTAATATCATATACATAAAACCAAAATCTCTAACCGAAAGTTTTGGGTGAAAAATAATATTAAATACCTTATATGTATAAGATCAATGTTATATACATATAATGTTAATTTCTTAATGGTTATAACAAATGGCTATAAGACATATATCATAAAATATAATCCCAACACTAGCTTTCAAAAGGTAAAGTCATTTTGTTAGGAAAGAAAAAAGTTGTTAGATGAAAATAAAGCAGGAAACTCTTTGATGATGGTTGCACATATATTAACTTTGTTTGTGGAGACATATCATAGCCAAATATGAAACATCAAATTAAGTTTTGTAGTTTATGTTTGAAGCAGGCTTTATATCAAACCAAGTACAACATGTAACCAGTTATATGCGCGTAGCTTACGCATAACAACTGTTTAAAGCACTGATAAACAATAACAAAGTATCTGCCATATATTATTAGCTTAACTTGCCAAATTACCATTATATTATACTCATGCGCAAAGACGCAACCAGATTTATGCATTGTGGCTGCTGAATTTAAACAATTCGGATGGAAGATCAAAGTAGGAACTTATGGAGTTGTCTCCTTCATTTTCATGCATTCTTGCTTGTGAAACCAGGCAACTACGTTCAAACTTTTCCAAAGAGCTTGGCTTTGATAATGATAGCACAGGGTTCACTGCATGCATTTGGGTTTCTTCTTTTCTTGCTTTAACTGGCTTTGTTTTCCCAAACCCTGGAAGAGGCATGCAAAGTGCACTGCATTTGAATCCCTCTTCCCTAACCTTATAACTTTTTGGAATTTCTTGTAGCTTGTAGTTGTAGGTCGTGTTTCTGACCTCACTTGATGATGGTTCAAGGCTCTTAGTTTCTTCCTTCCTTGAAAATGCTCCACGCGATGAGTTGGTTGAATTTGGATGATTAATTGCCAAGAATTTGAAGGAAGGTTGAAGTAAAGGTAGAGTGTACAAACCAGAAGCATTTGAATGTGTGACAGAAGGTTTTCTCAGTGGCAGTGGATGCACAACGATCTGCTTCTCTTTTTGTAAACTCTTCTTGATCAAGCTTTTGGGCTTATCCATCATGTGATCAAGTTTCAAATTACAGTCACAATTGTGGTTTCTTCACGTTTTATAATATTGTAGACACTCCAAAAATCTTGATATCGTGGCTAACTATTTTTTAAAACTTTGACATTATGACCACACCACACCTTATGCATAGTTTGCAATGGGTGCAATTGCATACTTGGGCCTATTTTTTTTACTTTCATCCTTCCTTTATTTTTTAATGTGATTTACTATAAATTATTAATTATTGTACTAGTATTTCTTTTTTTAAAAATTTGAAAAAATCAATAACTCACATTAATTCACTTCAAGAAATAAAAATTAAAAGTCAAAAAATAATAATTATAGTATAGTTTTGTTATGTTATATCCACCAGAAATAAAATAAATTTGTAATATATAAACTAATGTAAATTTAATTAAATAATTATGGTTTAGTTAAATTTAAAATTTACTCTTATATTATAATTACGGTTAAAATCTATCCTAAAAAAAATTTGTGTGATTAGTATTAAATTATTTATAAGTAAACAGAAAGTAAGACATGGCTTTATTTTTTTTAGAAGTAGTTGACTTCCATGCCATAAACAATTGAGAAACCTATTGAAGATTCCAAGTTTTCCCTGCCGGCGTTTATATTTATGAAATTGTGATCGTGAAATATAACGTGCATGCACAACATCGCAAATTAGAGAACCCAGAAACATGACGGCATAAAATAAAATCTGTTGAATTGAAACTACATATAATCTAAGATCAATCAATAATGTATTAGCAAAATAATTAAGAGTTAAACCTTAAACAAAATGGAACCAACTCCTTCGGATTAACATGTTTTATACTTGATATAGAAACTGATAGATTCGCAATTCAAGAATGGTATTTGACTAACTGCAAATTTTCTCTCTATATATGAGAAAAAAAGAAGCTATTAATTATTGTGTGGGGTGAAATTAATTTGGTTAAAGATTTTCACGAAAGATATCGACCCCATGATACTATATAAATTTTCCTAGTTCAAAATTAATGGTAACTTCTTTTAACTCATTATGGTTGACTTTTTTAATCATATTAAGTTAATTGAAATACACCTATTCCCTAATATTAATAACATTGGATCAATTCTATGTTGGATGTCCACGAAAATTGTATCATCGTGGGCACTGCTGCAGGCCAGGCTTGACTTTCATTCAGCAAATTTTCAAACAGGTTATTGGCATATATATATATATATATATATATATATATATATATATATATATATATATATATATATATAATTTTTTTGCAAAATATTTTGTATAAAACACTTTTCGCAACAAATTTTGTAAGAAATACTTGCGAATTTTATAATTTTGTAGGAAATAATTACTCACGAAGGAATTACCTGCCAATTAAATTTCTTAGAAAAAATAGCAGGAAAAAGCCTTTTCTTGCAAATTTTTTTAACAAATTTGTAAAAAAATTCTCATGTAATATGAGAATTTGTAGTTATGTATGTCTATATCATATTAAATTGATTTGATTTATTTGAATTTTGAAGAATTTTATGGTTAATCCAGGCTGACCCATTCGATTAATATTAGATTTCTTTGGTTAATATCCATGTGTTATAATTAAACATAAAATTATTATAGAATAATCATAATTTTAAAACAATGGAAATTTATTTATCACATGGTTAATTAAAAAACTTTAGGAGAATATTGAAAAAATATTTTAAGATCTAACTAAAATTTACTTGTTAAAGATATATGTATGTATTTTTTAAATTATTTCAATATTACGGTATATATGTTTTTGTAACTCACGAAAACGAAAATAAATCAAATTGAACTTATTTATTTTTACTCAACGTATGATCAACCGGCCTATATGAATTGTGTTTGTTCATCTATGACATTGTATAAATGTAAGACTTAATATAGATAAATTTAATGGACAATAAGAATAGAAAGTATATTACTTAGAAATTTAGTTTTTCTAAAAGTTTCTCATCGTATAAAACTAAAATATTGTTGTGAGGTTAGATTTTATTTGTAAAGAGTTAATAAGACAAAGAACAAGTTAAATCAATTATAATTGACTCGAGTAATTGATTCAATTTCTATTAAGAAATTCATTTTTTTTTCATTTTGTGATTAAGATCAAATATTATTAATAATGTAGAAATTTATATTTTAAATTACTCAAAAATAGCTTGAAAAATTCTAATAGGTTGGGAAAGAAAAGCTAATTTATTATATATTCAATTGATAATGAAAATAGATATGTGAATCGTAAGATGATAAAAATGAATGTATAAATGATTATGATTAGTGATGGTTATGTATATGTGGATATATTTAAAGTATGATTTTTAAGTATAATAGTCTAATATATTTTTGTAAATGATTTTTTTTATAGACAAAATTGCTATGTACCGAATGCAATCTATAGGTAATTGAATATTATCTATGAATATATATGAAAAAAAATTGTATATAAAAAATGTATAGGTAAATTTACATATGAAACAAGATTTGTAGGTAATGTTACATACAAAATTATCAGGAGATAATGAAATGCAAGAAAATTACATGCAGATTATTTCGTATATAAAATTAGGTAAATAAGTTACATATGAAATAATTTGTATATAATGTTGGATAAATACGAAATAATCTGTAAGTAAATAAAAATAAAAAAATGTATAAGTAATGCTGGTGAGTAATATATGAAATAATCTGTTGGTAAAATTGTGTGAATTACATACATATTATTCCATAGGTAAATTTGTTTGTAATATATTTTTCAAATCAAACAAAATATTTTTGTTTTATTTTATTTTTTATATTTTGTGTCAATTGAATGAAATTTAAATTAAATAAAATAAAATTTTACCAACATATCATTAACACTAAAATTTGATAACTTAATTCAAATTCAAGTTATGAACAATATAAAATTCAAATTAAAAAGTAATAACATATAATCTAAAAAGAAACAAATGACGACAACTCATAATCCAAATTAAAGTTCTAAGAAGATATAATACAAATTAAGTTTCTAAAAGTGCTACAGAATTGCAAAATTCTAAATGTCTAACATTTAGAGTAGTCATGTTCGTGTTGGTGTTGGTGTTGGTCTTGGTGACTTTGTTGGTGGTTGTTTTGTTGTGGTTGCTCCCAATCTTGTTGAGGTTGGTCTTGCTCAAGCTGGTTTTGTTACTCTTGTTGTTGTTACTGTTGTAATGTAGTTTGCGTATCAAGTGGAAAGAAAGGGAGGATAACACTAAAAATTAATTGTAATTGTCGTTGTTATTGTTGTTATTGTAATTGTCGACTTAACCTCTTACTATCATCTCTATAATTCAAAAGTTGTTGATTTAGTTGGACAATATCCTTTGAATCATAGGAATGACTTGAACTTCCATGATACCTGAGTTTTTTCTTATGTTTTGTACGGGTGACCTCTCCAATACCATAGATCCAACTTTTGTTCTTTCCATATGTAGCAAGAACTCAACTATCAATCTTTATTCTCTCTTCTTTTGTAGGGTCTATAAGGGATGATTTAGATTGTTCAACATAAGATGCAACTTTTGATCTAGCTTGAGAATATTTGCTCCTAAATTCCCTTGTCATTCAAAAATATAAATTATATCATATATACAATACACAACCTAAAAAAGAAATAACAAAAAAAAAATAGTAGACTTACATGTCTTTTCCTAAATCGTTCCATCCACAAATTCACCAATAATCTTTCGTAAATAAGCTTGCTTAAAAACTTCATCTATATGTGGTCGATGACCCAATTTCTTATTCTATAAACATGATTAATATAGAATGTTATAAAAAAAATAAAAACAAACTATGTTTGGCTTACTTACCATGAGAATTACATGCTTATGTATATTAATGGATCCACATGTGTGTAAATTGTGACTTATTTCAAATGCTTAGTTTTGTTACGCTTGTGAGCATTTTGCAATATATGAAGGAGAATTCCAAATCTCTAGTAGTGAGTTTCAAATCTCATCAAAAGTCCACTCAAGCTTTTTTTTTTCGTTATATCTAAACATCTTTGATAGTCTATGTGAGGTATTTGAATGAAAACTCTTTTTTATGATTTCCTCATCCTCAGGTCTCCAATTGACCTTCCTCTATGTAAAAACAATTTCAAAATACAACAACAATGTAACAACTGTAAGTTAAAGTATTAAAAATGAGAAAATTCACTTTAAAACACTAAAACCTCTTTTTTCCATTCATTAGTTAGTGAACCCCATGTAGGCCACAATGAGTATATTGCTACTTAGTGGTCAATGTGATGGCATTTGATGCAATCCTACATGGATAAAACCTTAAGAAAAGAAATTTATGAAAAAAAAATAATATACAGTCAATTGATAAAACAAATAATGTAAAAAACTTGTTATATTAACCATTACCCATGACCATAATGTGAAATCATAGAAGATCAACACAACATGTGGGATCCTCTTGAATGTGATTGCACATCACCTTGATTAGTAGATATTTCAGGACCTTTCTCAATAAGTGAATGATGGACTCTAAAAGACACTGACAATGGTGAAGGAGCTCGTAATGGTGATGTATTGATGATGTTGAGGGTGTTGTAGGTAATGGGGAAGGTGTCAATGCAACAAAATGGGAATGGAGAGCATCCAACACCTAATTAAGTAGGTATTTTAAGAGAAGTTAGGGATGGGGAGGAAGGTATAGGCATAGGAGTTAGGGGTGGGACATTTATTTTAAGTACACGGTATTATCTTTCCCTTTTCATTGCCTTTTTTTCCAATATCATTATCATATATTTGTTTTTTAAGATGGATTTGATAGAGTGGATTTGAGGGGAAAGAGATGTGAAAGTGAGGTTGTTTTGAGTAAGGGAAAGATGGTGAGAAATGAAGAGATTGAAGATGAAAGTTGATCAAAGTTATTGAGTGGTGTGATAGGTTTGATAGATTAAAAAATGTTTTATTTTATAAAAATAAAAGATTATCATTTTGTTTTTGGTCATAAAAGTAATTTAAAATAAAATATAATTATTTGTTGTATTAAGTATTTTTAGAATCGGAAATACTTCACAACAACCATGGACCAAACAAACTCATCAGTTCAACACCAAGCCAAACCAATAGGTGCACCATTAGGCCACACCACTAAGGACACTAGCCCACAACACCTTGAGCATGAGACCAAGACCACCACCATGTCACTAGCATCACAAGCAAGAGATCATAACTACCACCTCCACAATACAACACCAATGTGACCACAAAAGACGTGCCCACCACCAACAACGTTAATAATAACAACCTACATACCATTCAAAAGAAAAAAAAATGGAAATGGCACTTGTGTAATAACACGAGACAAAGTGTTTTTTCCTACAAATCTCTTCACGTAAAATAAATAAATAGAAACATACACGGTCTAAATAAAATCAATAACACATCAATTCAACATCAATTATCTAACCTGAACTTTTACTTACACTTTCAACATATAATTTCTTTATTATAATTTCAATATACTAAAACATCTCCTCTTATCTATAAAAAAGTTTTGATTTTGAAACAACCATATCTATTGTTTCAGAATACATAATTTAGAAACAACATATCATTACAATTATAGGTTAACGAAAATGTCTTCTTTTTTCGAGCCAAATCACATGTGACATCACAACGTCCATCCATATAATGAGCACACAAAATAGAGAGATTTTAAAATTTAAAAATAAAGGAAATTTAAATTCTATTTAAATTAAAATTAAACTCTTCTCGTTCATCTTTTGTTTAAAGAAGAATGGCATAAGTTAAAGAGAAAATATGAAACTTTTTAAAAAAAAATACTTCTACATAATTAAAAAATGAATAATAAATATTTTATTATATATAATCTTATAATTTACAATAAAATATTCATTATTACAAATTCTTACAAGCATCACGAAATATTATATGTAAACAAGTACACCATAATTATTTTCTTAGAAGAGTGTATTCCTATTACACATTACTTTCTTACAAATATTTATACTAATTTTGTAAAATTTTAAGAAAAGAAATAAACGAGAAGAAAAAACGATTGGTTATAAAAATATTATTTTATTTATATTATTGATTTTCTTTATTATTTATTAGTTATTAATAATTTTATTTATTATTACTATTACAACAATAAATATTTTTCGTATTATAAAACTTTTTGCATTTCTTCACTATTTTTGAAAATTTGAAAAGAAAAAGTAATTATTTTTCTTTATTATTTCTACATTTTTCTTCTCAAGTCCCTTATCTAACAACCATTATAATTCTTCCATTTCTCATCCTTTCCATAATTTTCTTTCTTTCATCTTGGCATTCAAACTAAATAAGTAATGAGAATACTTTAATTTTCTAACCCTTATCTCGTGATAGATACATCCTTAATAAATTAGTTCCCGGAAAATGCGCTAAAATTATAATACCTTTTATGAATTAGAAAAAAAACAAATTAGTCAATAGTCATATCCTTTTCCATTCTTTGATTTTGTGGACCCTGCCTTTTATATCTTTATAAAATTAATTCACTGTTGTGTTTTGTAGCTTACCTATACATCACGTTTAATTGGTAATTTTTATTTTAAACTTAAAATAAGAAATCTAAGTTAAATATATATATATATATATATATATATATATATATATATATAAAATTTCAAAAAAGATAACTTATTTTCGATAATGATAAATGTAAAAGTATCAGTAGTCTAAAATGCTTTTATAGAAACAATAGTCCACAAAAAGAAAAAAGTCACTGTGCAGTCGCTTGATATAAATCTGGAATTATTGGATGGAAAAGGAATATATAATTCAAATTTCAAAACTGGATATTTTATGTGTTTCTAGAAGTTCAAAATGTTGGATATTTTATATGATTTATTCGTATGTGTTTCTAGAAGTTCAAAACATTTGATATTTTATATGTTTTTCTTTTTTGGATTTATATCAGTCAGACTATTACGAAAAGAATGAAGTGAAAACCACCGCTCTACGATGCAAGAACAAAAAAAATAATGGACAAGGAATAATCTAAACTAAAATTTAGATAACAGAAAAATACATCACTAAAAATTATTTTTAATAACAAAAATTATTAGTCTGATCAATTTATATACTACTTTATAATTAAAAAATTATTGATTACCAGTTATTATTACGAATAAAAAGTTATAATTAATTATTAAATTAGTTATTAATTAACTAAAAATTAATTTAGAAATTAATTTTTTTTAATAAAAATCTTGATAATTAATGTTCAATAATCAATTTTTTAAGTTAAAATTTTGGTAATTAAATTTTAGAAACTAATTTAGAAAATAATTATATTTTTTTATTTATGATAATGATTTAATAATTAATAATTTTTTATTTTATAAATTGGTATCTAAATCGGTTATTATCACTAATAACTTTTGATAGTTATTAATAAAAAAAATTTTGTAATGACACATAAAGAAAAAAATGAAAAATATATTATTGTAAAATAAAATATAAAATTTTAGTGTAATAGAAAAATTTTCTTAAACAAATGACTTATAATAATACATTAATTTTATAATATAGAATTACTTTATATAAAACAATATTCATATATATATATATATATATATATATAATATAATATAATATAATATAATATAATATAATAATGTACATAGAAAAAAATATATATACAATCAAATAAAAAAATTCATATAATTTAACTGCTACTAGAATTTACATCAATATTGATATATTGAAAACAATTATAATAAGAAATCAAACAATCACAACAATAACTAACTTATTTAAAATTAAATCAAGCTGAATATAAAATGTATATTGTATCGGAGATTAACATATGACTTTAATCAATAATGGAGTTAAGGATCATAACCAACAATGAGTTTTAGGTGTATAAACAATATTTATTGGATTATCTCATATTATATGACTTAATTCCAATTAATTAGTCAAAGTTCAAAATAAATACCAAAAAACCAAGTACTAATATATTCAAAGTTTTGCTATATAATTTTGTTAGTTTTTACTTGACAACATCAATTTAATAACCATATCTCAAGGTATACTTTCCAAATTGATTTTCTAACTCAAGGAAATGTTAACGTTTTAGACCAAAAATCTTTAATCAAACATAAATTCAACTTCATCAGTCAAAAGTATCAACTCTTATTGTCAGGTTTTACAGAGGGGGTTTCACTAGGGAGAACAAACACCAATGAGACTTGAGCCTAACCACATAAGATATTGACACCACTCTCAACCCAAAACCTTAAGGCAATGGGTTTATGGGCCTTGATCCTTATATGGTGCTCTACTTTCTCAATACTGGTCAATGTGGGACTTAGACTCACACTTGGATTCCTAACATTC
>Ga0214545_1010921_pt1 | contig 12859 bp, 11 predicted proteins | sample CNSS4metaG_FD_160064 | JGI IMG/M metagenome (GOLD analysis project Ga0214545, IMG submission 160064) | Root nodule microbial communities from cowpea collected in UCLA plant growth center, Los Angeles, California, USA - CNSS4 | ecosystem: Host-associated > Plants > Roots > Nodule | place: USA... | reverse complement strand
ACCCTCTTTGAACATTTCCAACGTTTCTCGGTCCTTCTCATTGCACCGAACCTGGCTCAGATTGTTGCACACAATCTTTTGGAATGTAAAAGCACCAAAAAGGGAAAGCAAAAGAACCGAAAATTGTGATATAATAAAGGTCATCCTGATTTGTAAAAGAGAAGAAGGATAAATTCAGACCAGATTGTTGAATGATGAGTCTTCTCACTTTGCTCAATGGAAATCTATATTTATAAAGATAGAGGTCATGAATCCTTTAAAAAAGGAATGCAAGAGAACTTTAAATTGTGAAATTTCTTTGAAATTTCACACTGAACAAGCTGACTTTGGAAAGAAACTTTAAATTGGAAAATTTATTTGAATGTACCGTTATTTTTTACATCCAACAAACTTTTCTACACACTTTATATTTAATATTTTTTTTTATTTTCTTTCATTTTTATAAATATAAAATTATTATTTTTTCTAATTGTTAACTGATGCAAGTAAGATAGAAAAACATTTTCCTTTCTTTGAACCTTGTCTTTTTTTTAAAAAAAAAAACTGAAAAGAAAAACACAGATATTACTTTGGGAAAAGAATCTTTAATTCTTCGACGTATTTTCTTTGACCTTAGTGTTTTAAAAGTAGATTATGTGCAGGAAGTTGTGAATGCGATTATCTAGTGCGGCTTGTTTATATAGACTTTTTTCTAATAGCTTTTTAGTTTTTTAGTTGCATGTATCCAAATTACCTAATAATACTATTCACAGAACAAAATAATTATGTGGTCTGTTATGTTTCGACTTGGAAAGAAAAGAAAAAATGGAAAACAAAATAAGAAAAAAAAAAGAAAAAAAAAGTAATGATTAAAGTGGTGAACAATTAATGTTTTGTTATTTGTTGAACTCGCACTTAAATTTCTCATTTGCAGCTAGGTCTATCTCATTTCTCTTTGATTTTAGCTTTTTTTCTCCTTTTTTTACCTCACATGTACCCTAGCTGCATTACGAACAATGATTACTCTACCAATTTTAAGTGCTAATAACATGGAAAAAGACTAATCTACCAAAATCATATATATTCACAATATGCATAAGCGAACTCAAACTATGTTTTATGAAATGTGAAGTAAAATTAATACCTGTTCAGAGCATGCCCAAGTGCACTAAAACTATGTTAGTTTTAATTGTTAGGAGTTTTTGTTGTACAGAAGTTTTCGTTGTTAGAAGTTTTTATTATATTAGAGTTTTCATTATATAATTATTAGTTCATTAATTTGTAATATATCCTTTTACTTTGTATTGTGTATATTATTGGAAGATTTTGTTTAGGTGAAGAGAATAAAGGTCTTTATACTGGTAGTAAAATATACAATTACCGATAAAAAAATTTGTGGCATCAACTCCTTATTGACGAAAACATCGTTCGGTCTTACAGAAAGTCATTACCGACGGTTAAGCGCCCGTCTATAATTGAACTTAACGTTGAAGTATATACCGTCAATGATTACTGAGGAATTTTGATAAATTTGTTTGGTAAAAATTGTACCAATTGAGGTCATCACTTTAATAAATTTCTTTTATCATTATCATAGATAATTTATTTTCTCGTCAGGTTACATATTTCGCAATTTTACTTTTTTTCGAATATTAATTTTTTAAACGCATACTAATTTAATTTATTTTTCTCTTCAACATTTACTTTTCTAGTTTTTAACCACTTTTTACATCATTTACATTTCAAAAGCAAAGTTAAAATTTCAAGTGTTTAGATTTCAAACTATCCAAGACTTTCTAAGAATTCAAGAGTTGTTAATTAATGAGTTTAGATATATTTATAAAATTGATTCGAGAGATAAACTGTTTACAAATAAATTGTGTTGATTTTCAAATCCTAAATCAAGTACTCTAACTTGAAAAACGAATAGTAAGTTAATAGCATTAGAAGAACCCACAAATCAAGTTTATTTGCTTCATTAAAAAATTCGAACAAGCATTCAACCAAATTCTCAAAAAATAATTATACAACTGTTCTTTTAACTCAATTTATTACCTATAATAAAAATTTAAAAAATTAACTATTTGGTAAAATTATAAAAAATATTTATTTTATGATAAATTTTAAAAACAAATTTTTCCTTACTTTAATAATTATGATGAGATATATTTTTTTTTCTTTTTTATTCTCATCAAAAAAGAATGGACACAGGTAGAAAGAATGTTTGTTTTGTTGTGGGTTGCATATCCCGTGACAGAGATCGGATGAGTCAAGTCATAATTTAAGAGTGAAAATTTTAATAAGACAATTGTTGAAAAAGAAATGATTGCAGATGATATCAATTGTCCTGTAACAGAAACTAAATTATTATAAATCTATTATTGAACCAAAAAAATTTTAACCTAAAATATTTTTATAGTTTGTGATGATAGTATATTTTATTTTATCAATAAATTGTAATAATATATAGAGTAATTATAATTTTTTATTTATAATAATAATTATAAAATAAATAATAATTTTTTATTTTATAAATTAATATTTAAATTGATTACTTATTTTTTTCTATTTCATATACCTTGTAGTTCTTTCCTACTATCAGAAAGAATGAAAAGACCAACCCGCATAAGTTACATAAAAAGACATAGGTGGACCAACCCGTCACGTATTTTTCTTGGGAAGTTTGGAACCAACCTACATGATTAGTCCCGTGTTGTGATCCTTGCAATCACATCTAAAAATGAAAAAAACGATGACGACCCAGACATTAAAATTTTAGACGTATGAATAGCAGAAAAACAACGTATTAGTGTGAAATCATTTTAACGATGGCAGCTACAATGAGAAGACAGGTGGAGGAAGGAAGAGTTTGCCTCGTACTTTGGGTCTTTGAGTCCTTATTTACGCAAATCACTGCCATTCTTCTGCCTAAGATTGATTCTTGATTATGTGTACAACACTTGTTGGTTATATCGCATTCTCATTTTCGTTGCATCATTTCAAAATCTGTACACTAGTGCATCTACATTTTACTTTATTCATTTTTTTTCTAAAAGAGACCCGTGTATACGCACGGGTCGTGATTTAGGTTTTTAAAATTTTGTATTTTTAAAACGATTTTAGTGTTATTATAAGAAATCAATTATTAAATTAAATGTTATTATTTGTAATTAATGAAATATAATATATATATATATATATTTATTTGTTACTTTCATTTATTTTTTTTCTAACATTGGATTAGTATCTATTTTAGCTTTTATGTAACATCCCATTTATTTAATAAAGCTAAATAAAGGATATGTCACACAGTATAATATGAGAAGCGAGAATAAAAGAGTATAACGTCACTCCTACAAATATCTCAATTACTTAAAGGATGAATAAAAGAGGCACACCACAATGCCAGTACAAAGTAAAGTAAGAGAGTGATAATGACTTAAACAAATTTCCAAAGAAAGTAATACACGGGCATTAGCCCTAAATGAAAAGCCCAAAAGCAGAAGTCAGTCCAAAGGCTAAGCAGCAGAACCATCACCTCCCTGTTGACCACGGGTGTTCCTCGCATCCGCTCACATCAACAAGTCGATGATCATCGCAAAAAAGAGTACCACACAACAGAATACACAACAACAACAACAACAACAACAACAAAAGGGTAAGTTAGAGCCAAAAGCGGTTTTATCATGCAAATCAGATATACTGTCACAGTCAATTTTCCATACATCACCTAAACATGTTATGACCTTCCAAACAATACACTAAGACTCGACTTGACTCATTTGGATACATATAACCTGGTCGGATTCAGCGGATGCTTGCACTTGTGGTGGATACCTCTGCTCACCCCTGAGCTATGTGTTATAAGTGTTACAATGAATTAATTCCCTCACACACAAGATTAGCCCTTAATGAGTTTCAGGCCTCTTGCTACTCTCACCACAGAAGTCAGTCCGCTCTAGGTGAGACTAACTGACTCTTTAGAGTGTCAGGATGCAGTCCTTACCTAAAATCCTTACCAAGTTATATAGATGGGGCACCACCATGGACACCCACTAACAGGAGCCATGGAATTACGTCACGACCACTGAAGCACGACCCTGAGGATCTCACCTAGAGATCCCAAGGAATTACGTACTGACCACTTATCAAACATATACAAACAGCCAAGCAATAGATACATATATCATGCATAGGAACCTCATACCAACATTCATAACCAACCTTCATTAATCATACGTTGAATCTATACCAACTCATTATTCCCAAACGTGAGTACAATACTTCTCCTCATACCAAAACCATGCCACTGGATTACCAACCATCATGTGCATTTTTGCTCATGTCAAATTCGTGACCACGTATATATATGTCCAACCTCTCATGTATAATTCATATAAAGATCATGCCAAACTCACAATTCCCCACATATAAACATCTCCCAATCATGCATAATCATTCCCATTAAGCCATCATACAATAACTCAAACAAGCCTAAGTTAAACATCCAAGCACAGAGGGAAACCAACTCGGGACGCATTCTCGCCCAGCTCTTCGCTCAGGCTGAAGGTTCTCGCTCAAGCGAGAAGGACTCTCGCTCAGGCGAGCTCCCCTTCGCCTAGGCGAGAGCTCGACAAGGAGAACAATAACCCATGCGCAATCTCGCTAAGGCGAGACCCCCTCCGCCTAAGCGAGACATCTGCTCGCTCAAAACGAGGGTTTGGTCGCCTGAGCGACAACTCGCGTAGAAAGCCTTGGGCGAGCCTCTGCTCATCTCGCCTAGGCGAGGCAAGCTCGCTTGAGCAAGATTATCAGTGTTTACCACTGTTCACGCCTACATCACACATACACACATACCAAACAGAAAATCCAGACAGTCTAGGCATCCATGGCAGCATACAAACTTGAGAAATAATGAAACTAAAATGGTACAAGTCACAATCACACCAGACAAGGAGGTTCTAGCTTCCCTTACTTGGAACGAGCTAGTTTTGATGCCTCGACACCGAACAACGAAATACCACAACTCTAGGAGAAAATTACAGAGCTGGAAAAGTGAACATAGGGTGCTTAATACTGAAGCTCTAACACTACCCACGGAAATAGGACCAGAGATTGAGAAGTATGGGTTGAGAATACTTACGTGAGCCAAAACGAGATCAAGCTGAACGTGAAACTGAGTACGCTTTGGAACCCTAGCAGAGGCGGCATCAGCTCTAAGAGAAGAGGATCTATTTTTCGAAAATGAGCAGCATGGTTAGGGTTAGGGTATGTTAGGTCTGAATCTTCCTTATTGGGCCAGCTCTTAGGCCCACCAGACGAGACAACCCTTAAAATAAAGGACAGAGAAATTAATGGGCCTTACATTCTCCCCAACAACAAAATTTGCGACCTCGAAAATAAAGACTTATCAGGCAAACAGATGTGGGTGTGATTTCCTCATATCCTCCTCCAACTCCCAAGTAGAGTCCCCAGTCCTCCGATCCCAAATGACTTTGACAAGATTGACTGATTTTCCTCTACGTTCCTCAACTCGACTCTTCTCCAAGACAATGGGTGGCACTTCCACAGTAAGATCCTCTCTAATCTGTATATCATCAGCTTCCAACACATGAGCCGGATCAAACACGTACTTCCTCAGTTGAGACACATGAAACATCGGATGAAGGTTTGCCAACTGAGGGGGGAAAGCTATCTCATAAGCCACCAGCCCAATCCTCCTCGTGATCTGATAGGGGTCAAGAAACTTAGGAGACAGCTTCCTTGAGCGGAGAGCCCTTCTCACACCGGTGGTTCAGATCACCCTCAAGAACACATGATCACCCGCCATCAACTCCAAGGGTCTCCTTCTACGGTTTGCATAAGCCTTTTACCTACTCTGAAAGGCCTGCATCCTAACTCGCACCATTCTGACTTTCTCAGTAGTTTGTTCTAGTAATTCTGGTCCAACAAGCATTGCCTCCCCATCCTGATACCAATAGAGAGGAGTCATACACCTCCTACCATAAAGAGCCTCATATGGCGTCATGCCAATGCTCGCATGAAAACTGTTGTTGTAGGTGAACTCTATCAAAGGCAGTACTTCATCCCAAGCACCCAGATGGTCCAAAATGCATGTCTGTAGTAAGTTCTCCAGTGACTGAATCGTCCTCTCAGACTGACCATCTGTCTGAAGGTGGTAGGCTGAACTCTTGGTCAACTTGGTTCCCAAAGCATCCTGTAAGGTTTGCCAAAACCGCGACGTAAATCGAGGATCCTTATCCGATACAATGCTCGAAGGTACTCCATGCAGTCTTACAATTTTCTTTTATGTACAGTTGGGCCAACTTAGCCATGGACGTCCTCAAGTTCATCGCCAAGAAGTGAGCACTCTTAGTCAATCGGTCCACTATAACCCAGATTCTATCATGCCCACTAAAAGTCTGTGGCAGATGGGTCACAAAGTCCATGGAGATGTTGTCCTATTTCCACACGGTTATCTCCAAGGGTTGTAGATTTTCATCGGGTCTCTAATGCTCCACATTCGCCTTCTAACACGTTAAGCATGCTGATACGAATTGAACCACATCTTTCTTCATCCCCTGCCACCAGAAGATTTCCTTGAGATCCTGGTACATCTTAATCATGTCGAGGTGCAGACTAAGGCGACTCTTATGTCCTTCCTCAATAATTAACTTCTTTACCTCCGCATCATTAGGTACACAAATCTTACCCTGAAATCTCAAGATATCATCATTACCCAAGGCAAAATCTCTAGTCTCATCTGACCCAAGCTGTTCTCTAACTTTGTTCAGACTGACATCCAATAACTGCCTCTCCCTAACTGAGCTCAAGAAGTCGCTAGATATAGTCAGGGTACTACATCTAATGAACTCAGACCCTAACTCCACCTGTAACTTCATATCTCAGAATTTCTCAATTAGTTTCGCTTCCTTAATCATGAGATGTGCAGTGTGCACTATTTTCCTACTTAAGGCATCGACTACCACATTAGCCTTCCCCGGGTGATATATCAGTTCAAATTCGTAGTCCTTCAGGAACTCCATCCATCTTCTCTGTCTCATATTCAGCTCATTCTGATCAAACATGTACTTGAGACTCTTATGATCGTTGAACACATGAAATTGGGCACCATAGAGGTAATGCCTCTAGATCTTCAAAGCAAACACTATGGCCGCCAACTCCAAGTCATGAATGGGGTAGTTTCTCTCATGCACCTTGAGTTGTCTCGGAGCATATACCACAACCTTCTTCTCCTGCATCAACACACAACCAAGTTCGAGATGGGAGGCGTCACAGTAGACCTCAAAAGGCTTCCTGACATTCGGGATCACTAGTATCGGAGCGCTGGTCAATTTTCTCTTCAGCTCCTGGAAACTTTCCTCACACTTATTTGTCCAGGTGAAAGGTTGATCTTTCCGAGTGAGTTGTGTCAGGGACGCCACTATCTTGGAGAATCCCTCTATGAATCTCCTATAGTAGCCAGCTAACCCCACAAAGCTCCTGATCTCTGTTGCCGACTTGGGACTTTCCCATTTAACCATTGCCTCGACCTTTGTCGGATCCACTACAATACGATGCGCAGATATCACATGCCCTAAAAATTGAACATCTTCCATCCAGAATTCACACTTGGACAACTTGGCATACAACTGCTTCTCCCTCAAAACGCCAAGCACCAACCTCAAGTGTTCTACATGCTCCTCCTGAGTCCTGGAATAGATAAGTATGTCGTCTATAAATACTACAACGAATTTATCTAAGAACGGTCTGAAAATCATGTTCATGTAATCCATGAACACTGCCAGAGCATTGGTCACACCAAAAGGCATAACCACGTACTCATAGTGTCCATATTGAGACTTGAAGGTCGTCTTCTGTACATCGTCAACCTTCACCAAATCTGATGGTACCCTGATCGCAAATCAATCTTCTAAAACACTGCTGATCCATGCAACTAATCTATCAAGTCATCAATTCTCGGGAGAGGGTACTTATTCTTGATTGTCATCTTGTTCAACTGCCTGTAGTCCACACACAGACGTGAACTCTCGTCCTTCTTCTTCACCAACAACATTGGTGCTCCCCAAGGCGAGGTACTGGGTCAGATGAATTGCTTCTCCATCAACTCCTCAATCTGTTTCTTGAGTTCCACCAACTCCGGCAAAGCCATACGGTATAGAGCCATCGATGTTGGGCCGATTCCTGGTGCTAGATTGATAGAGAACTCCACCTCTCGATGGGGAGGCAACCCTGGCACTTCCTCTGGGAATACATCCTCAAATTCCTACACCATTGGTATGACGGACTTCATCTGTCCTCCTTCCACCTCTAGATGCGTGAAGATCACGAAGCATTGAGCACCACCTTGCAGCTCCTTCAGGACTCCTTGGGACGATAACAACTCAGGCTCCTCTGAGTCGGGGAATAACAACCTCTTTTCTCGGCAATCTATAGGAATGTGATTGGCAGAGAGCCAATCCATCCCCAAGATTACCTCCAACTCTTGTAGAGGCAGGAAGATTAGGTTCACTTTGTACTTGCGTCCCTCTACCTTCGTTGGACACCTCGCACATAAGGACGACGTCCTGACCAAACCTGACGTTGGAGTAGACACCGCAAGCTCACACTGCAGCTCGCACACCGACAGACCCAACCGTTCCACACATGCATTTGACACAAAAGAGTGTGTCGCTCCAGAATCATATAACACACAACATTTCATCTCAGTTATCAAACAATAACCCATAACCAGGTTATGTGAGCCTGCCGCCTCTGCTCCTGTCATGGCATACACCCTGCCTGTTGCCTGAGGCCTGTTGCCTCTGTCCCTCCGCTGATGCTGGTGAGGAGTCTGAACTGGAGGGCGTGTCGCTGCCCTAGCAAGGTTGGGGAAATCCTTCCCAAAGTGGCCTTCCTTGCCACAATTGTTGCACCGACGGTAGCCCTCCATACGCGGGCAGGCGTTCCTCAGGTGAGGGCCTCCACATATATAACACTGTACTCGGCCCTACTGGGGAGGGAAACTCTTAGACCCCTGGGACTGATGGTGAGGTCTATCATATGGCCTCCTCCGCTCCTCATGCCTAGGTTTGGACCCAGATGGTCCACCAATCCTTTGTGGTTGCTGGGGTTGTTGTGGGCGTTGGCCTTCTACCTCACGTTTCATATTCTCCATCACTCTGGCCTTCTCCACCAGAGCGGCCAAATCCTTGATGGACAAGGGAACCACCATCAAACGAATATCACTGCGGAGTCTATTCTCAAACTTGCAGCATCTCCATTCTTCGTCGAGTGGCAGTGTGTAGAAGTGACTGAGATGCTTGAACTTCTCAGCGTACTCAGTCACAAATTTGCTCCCCTGAGTTAGCTGGAGGAACTCCACCTCCTTGGCATACTTGACACTGTCAGGGAAATACTCTGAGAGGAACTTCCCCCTAAAAGACTCCCACGTGACCAGCTCATCCCACCCCTCCATGATGGACTTCATGCATATCCACCAATGCTCCGCCTCCCCTATGAGCATGTATACAACAAAAGATAGTCGATTCTCGGCCGGGCACATCTTCGCATCAAAGATTCTCTCCATGTTCTTTAGTCATTGGTCTGCGGCATCAGGACTGGTCTTGCCTCCAAACTTCGTCGGCTGGTGTTTCAGAAAGTCCTCAAAGCTCCACTCCCTGACTGTAGGTCGTGGCTCAGGACCAAACACAGGGGCACCCGCCTTGTTCTCCTCCAGCTGGCGGAGGACTTCCATATGTTGTCGGTGGGTATCCTCCGCAGCCACCCTCGTAGCCTCCATCTGTTGCATCACAAGCTGTTACTGCTCCAGCGACGCTGTCTATCGCTACATCGATGCTTCATGTTGTTGCATCATCCTCGTGCTCTGTTGCGTCATAGCAGCCACCATTGCTTCTATAGCTCTCGCGATATCAGGTGCATTGCCTTGAGAGGATGTCTACAAAGGAAGTCAATGTCTTACCCAGGCTCCACCATGGGCGCTAAATGTTTTTATCAGGATTTGGCGAGGAGTCTACAAAGGAAGTCAATGATCTCTAAAGACCAGGTTGTTGTCAAGGTGTAATATGAATCAAGCTCCAAAATAGATCAGACAAAAAGATTCACCAGTAAAAATCTCTCAGAAACTTAAGTTAGTGAGAGAATAAGGATTGTATGAGAGAATAGAGTGTTTAGAATTAAATATATATATATATATATATATATATATATATATATATATATATATATATATATATGATTTAATAGACTCATCAATTCTATTAATAACTAATATAAGAGAATAAGATGGTAATAATAATAGTATAAAATTTCAATTAAATATTTTAATGAATTTGGGTTGGGATAGTGTAATCCAGACTTCATATTTAAAATTGGGTCTTTCTTCCTGCAACTCCAAATTTTCTTCTTCACCTCCAAAAAAAGTTTAAATCATAAAAATACCCTTTGACCATTTTAGTGAAGCCATACAAATCACACCCCCAAAATTACTTTCAGATGTCGACTTTCGGTGAAGAATACTTCCGGAAATCAAAATATATAACCGGAATTCGATATCCGAAAGTCAAAATATATAACCGGAAGTCGACTTCGGAAAGTCAAAAATATTACCAGAAGTCAAAATATATAATCGAAAGTCAAATTTTTCGGAAGTCAAAATAAATAACCGGAACTCAACTTCCGCAAGCCAAAATATATTACAGGAAGTCGACTTCCGGAAGTCAAAATATATTACCGAAATTCGACTTTCGAAAGTCAAGATATATGTCTTCCGAGAGTCAAAATTAAATAAAAAAAATTCATTTTTTGTTTTTTTATTTCAAATTTAATAATACTTTAGCTTTATTTATTTTTATATTTATATTTATTTTTTCGGTATATTAAATAAGAATAATATTACATATATATATATATACATATTAATATTTTATTTTATTTTTCAAATACATATTAAGAAATATGAAAAAATAAACAATACTAAACTTCAAAGAACATTTAAAATTTAGAAACATAAACTTTAAATAAAATTAAAAATAGTTAAAATAAAATTAATATTTTTTTAATATAAATTTTAAGTATTTTTAATTTAATTTATTTCTTAAGTATTTTTAATATATATTTAAAAAATAAAATTATATATATCTATATATATATATATATAATTTTTTTATATAATGTATTAAAAAAATTAAACTAAAAAAATTTAAAAACAAAACTTTAAATTAAAAAAATATAAACGAAAAAAAAATTATTTTGAAATCCGAAAGTCGACTTCTGGTAATATATTTTAACTTTCGGAAGTCGACTTTTGGTAATATATTTTGACTTCCGAAAGTTGACTTCCGATAATCTATTTTGATTTCCGTTAATATATATTGACTTCCGGTAATATATTTTTACTTTCAGATATTAACTTCCGATAATATATTTTGACTTTTGCAGGTCTAGGAAGAAAGACCCTTAAAACTTAGTCCTCTTTATTTTAAAATGGCTTGATACCATGAGTGACCTTGGACCAAGTACGTATGAAAACAAAATTTAACCGAGGGTCTTTCTTCCTGCACCCCCAAAATTTCTTCAACACCTCCAAAATAATTTTAAATTCACAAAATACCCTTTGACCATTTAAGTAAAACCACATACATTACACACCCAAAATTACTTTTTGATGTCTATTTTCGGAAATCAAAATATATAATCGGAAGTCGACTTTCGAAAGTCAAAATATATAACTAGAAGTTGACTTTCAGAACTCAAAATATATAATCGAATGTTGACTTCGGGAAGTCAAAATATATTACCGAAAGTCAACTTCTGAAAGTAAAACTATATTACTGGAAATTAACTTCTGGAAGTCAAAATATATCATTAGAAGTCAACTTTCGAAAGTCAAAATATAAAATCGGAAGTCGACTTCCGGAACTTAAACTATATAACCAAAAGTCAACTTCCGGAAGTTAAAATATATTACCGGAAGTCGATTTCTGGAAGTCAAAATATATTGCCGGAAGATGACTTCTGGAAGTCAAAATATTATTTTTAAATTTTTACTTTTTAGTTTAATTATTTTTAATACATTATATAAATTATATATATATATATATATATATATATATAATTATAATTTTTAAATATATATTAAAAATACTTAAACTTTATATTTTAATTTTGTTTTAACTATTTTTTAATTTTATTTAAGGTTTATGTTTTCTAAATTTTAGATGTTTTTTTATTTTATTTATGTTTTATATTTTTCATATCTCTTATTATATATTTGAAAAATAAAATAAAATATTAATATCTATATATATAATTTTATTTTTATTTAATCTACTCAAAAATAAAAATAAATAAAACAAAAATATTATTAAACTTTAAATAAAAACACGAAAAATGAAAAATATATTCTGTTTTCATTTAATTTTTTTTAATGTTTAATTTCTTTAAAATTTTAATAATTTTTTTAGTTTATAATTTTATGCTTTATTAATTTGTTTAATTTATAATTTAGAAATAAATAATTAATGTATATATATATAATTTAAAATATTAAAATATTACACTTTCAAATAAAATAAATTTAAAAAATTCGTTTGTATATATATACATTTGTATTTTTTATTTTGTTATTTTATTTTTTAATTTTTTTAATTTTTAATTTTTATACTTTTTGTTTTTAACATTTTTTAAACTCGTTTATATTTTAATTTTTTATTTTGTTTAAAATGTGCTTTTGAAATAATATATATATATATATATATATATATATTAAATTTATTTTTTATATAATATAGTAAAATATAATATTTTCAAATAAATTAAATTAAAATGCATTAACTCTTTAACAAAATATTTAAAAAAA
>Ga0214545_1010918_pt1 | contig 12860 bp, 4 predicted proteins | sample CNSS4metaG_FD_160064 | JGI IMG/M metagenome (GOLD analysis project Ga0214545, IMG submission 160064) | Root nodule microbial communities from cowpea collected in UCLA plant growth center, Los Angeles, California, USA - CNSS4 | ecosystem: Host-associated > Plants > Roots > Nodule | place: USA... | reverse complement strand
AAATATAAATAATAAAAAAAAATAAAAAAAAATTTTTTTTATTTATATATATATATATATATATATATATATATATATATATATATATATATATATATATATATATATATATATATATATAATGGTATTTTTGTGAATTAATGTTTAGCGGGTACGAGTATCCACGAGTACGAATACTATGATACCTGTACCGTCCTGTTAACATACGGGTATCAAAAATACCCGTACCCGCGGGTAGAGGATATCCATTTTTAATATTCTTTTCCTACCCGTTACAGGTTTTATCCATGGATACCCATGAGTACAAATTTTTTGACATTTATACTCTCAACCACTTGAGCTAGTATTATGTCTTGCCTTCTCTCTCTGCATTAATTAACTTAGGGATTCCCACCCTCACGTTAATTAAATAAACATTTATTTATTTACTTAATTTTCCTGGGTCTTACAAGGAACAAATAAAGTGATGGAGTTAAAGGATAAGGTAATTGGATTTAAAAAAATTACAATGCTAATTGATTATGTGTCGTGCAGAACATTTTCAGAGTCTAAGAAAGTCTAGCTAAATCAACTTATTTAATTCTAGGAATGACAATATTTTTTGTGGATGTTAACTATAACACCCCTTTCGAGATGCCACGTGTAAAGTTTTTTCCTTTAAAACGTGGAGCACAACCTCTGATACCATCCTATTAAATAAGATTTTTTCACAATTATTTTATCTCAAAATATCACTTGATAAAAACTCATTCAAAACCTCTTTATTCATTAATATAGATATATAGTTCCTCAAAACAAATAACTTAAACCGTCAAAATGAGACTTAATCTCAAATCCTTCAAATGCAAACTCAACCACTACATTATTACATTTTTATGGTTAAATTACTGTTTTAGTCCTCTTATTTGTTAGGTAGTTTCAAAATGGTCTTTCAATTATTCATTGTCTCAATTTAGTCCTCATGTTTTCAAAAGTGACTCATGGAGAATCTGAAAAATTTGATGTATTTGGTTTATGTAGAATTTTCATGTAGTATTTTGGACAAACACTTGATGTAGTATTTTGGAGCAAAAAACTTGATGCTCTATTTTGAAGTATTTTGGAAGCAAAACTTGATGTTCTATTTTTATGTAGTACTTGGTTGTTGTTATAACATCCCTAAGGAATATTACTTTTAAATAAATAAAAAATTGTCAAACCTCATTTGTAACCGTACTTTCCCAAAACCGCGAGAAAATTAAAACCATGGAAACGTATACTTTACAAATATTCGTAATTATCATTTATTACAACCCATAAAATAACTAAAACATCAACTGTTTGAAAATATGAAAATATAAAAATTGTAAAAGTCTTTAAAGTCCCCTATGTAATCCTGCTCTCTGAACTCAAGCATATCCTGGCTCACCTGTCAAAACATCTGCTCTCGGATAACAAGTCATCCGATCATCTCCACACACAAACAGATAGGATGAGCTATGCACATATATATAAAATAGATATGACACCCATCCTAAAGAAAATAAATCTTACATAATCATTTTATTCTTTCAAATTACCCATCCATGATCTCATAGTCCATCATGAGTCATATGCAATGAATCTAGGTCTTGGGACTTTACTATGCTCCCACGAAACTATCCCTTTCGTGGTCTAACTCTACGAGCTTATCCCGCTTATAGTCCTGCCCTACAACTTCCTCGCCTGTAGCAAAACATTCAAGCCTTCCTCGCTCGAACCCTGGCACGCACGCAATCACCATACTATGGACTCCTCGCCCAATAGCAGCCAACGGGAACATAACTATTCCTTGCCCATCGTGCGTCCGACGCATGTAATCGTCATACTAAGGACTTCTCGCTCATTAGCAGCCGACGGGAACTAACCAGTTCCATGCCCATCATGCGTCCCACCACCAAGCACATCCCAGATCCCTATTGGACTTAATCCTTCAAGCCCTAACACAAGGTATGTGAACTTAGTCCTTCAAGTCCACAGATCATAACAACAACCAAATTTCAAAGTAGCTAATTCGCCTGGTGCAGCTTACACGTCCCCCGGAAAAACAGGCTCCAGATCGCCTGGCAGGCATCTCCCACCGCCAGGCGTCACTGCACGTTTAGAGACGCCATACCAATAGCGCAATTCTACTGGTTTTTGGCATTTTCATCAGGTCTTAAGAGACCCCAAACATGCAATGCATCTTTCACACATCAATCATAATATTCAAGACATAACACCATAACCCAAAACTCAATATGTACAATTGGCTCATGCCCAAATCAATTACTATCATGCCTTAACATGCCTTACTTTATTCGCTAAGGAACAAGCTACAAAATTGTCAATATGGTTCCCACCATTTGCAACAACATAGTTATACAGTTTAAAGTACCCTATCCAAATTACAGCTACGCACCCAAATCATGCCAATTCGATTTTATCATGCACACATACTCTTAATCAATTATTACCTTAAACCTACCACATACACACCATATACTCTGAACCCTAAAATCATACCGTTTAATATTTGTATAACTCATGCCACCATGATTTAATTGTGTTGCACCTATACTTAAATAACAAAGTTATCGTTGTAGTAACCTGTATGTATGAAACACCTAACCCATCCATCTCACATATATAAATATCATAATTATTACTAACGGACATACATACTAAATCACAATCTATCACACACCACCACACATTTTAAAGACAACCCAAATAACCGCCCATGACCAGATTATAGACCAAGTCCAAATTTTCGCTACATTGATGGGTCGCCTAGCGGCAGCCTCAGCGTCACCAGGCGATGCATGAAAATTCTGGGTTCTGCCTAGGTTTATACACACCAGCCGTGACTTGAGCAATTCCAACTACAGCCTCCACCATCATATTGATACAATTTCCAATGCACATATCATATAAAATTCATACTTCATTCATTTTATCTTTTCACTTGAAACAGTGCGCCAATTATAGTCTTGGATGTGCTTCTGCATTCTCAACCCCTACGAGAACCCTATTTTCCCCCAATTTCATGCGATACTATTACATTCAACATATAAATACTAACACAGCCAAATTCATCCACAACAATTCATATTCACGCATATAGATAATCGTGACAACATCACAAATATCACAAAAATCCAAAACAACCAAAACTGGCATCCCATTTTGCATCGCCCGGCGAATCATCATTTGCCGTCAGGCAGTTCATGGAGCTTGTGTCGCCTGGCGGGTCACGCATGACTGCCAGGCGGTTTCTGGAAAACTTCCAGAAACTAGAGCAGAACGCGTATGAAACATAAAATTGGCAATCCCACACATACAAGCATATCACGAATACATACAATTATCATTAAACATCGAGAAGAACTAACCTAACCTGGTTTCCTTTGCTTAAGCTTAGAGTATCCCTTGGTTCTTCCTTGCTTCACCAATAACCTTCCTTGGCTTATCTCAATTCAGTCTCAATGATTCATTCACACTCTCAATCCTTACTGGTTTTCGCACTTCTCTGCCTAACCAACAATGACAACTATAGAAACCTTTGTTTCCTCCCTCAATATGCTTTTTAATAGTGGTTAAAATCCTAAAACGAAAATGTCTTATTGATGGTGTTAATTATCATTCAAACACACTTAATAGCTTGTTTTCCAGCCACCCTTGGTCTGCTAGGGTTTCCTTTAACCCTTCAACTTCAAGCCAAAACTAAAAATAGCAAAAGTAAAGTTTAATTTAGGTTCTCCAAGGCTTGAACCCACAACCATGCCAATGCCAAATCAATGCTCAACCAATTCAACAAATTCATGTTCATGCTAACTAATATGATTCAATTATTATTCTATCTCACAACATGATCTACATATATTAAAAATAATACTAATCAAAGAGCACACAATTGGCATACATAAGACTCGAATCTAAGTCCTCTCACACATTAAAGTACTCTCAACTATTTGAGCTAGTACTTTTCCACACATAACATTCCATATTTAATGCCTTAATGGCTTCTCCTACTCGCATTGATTAAATAATTATTTAATTAATTATTTAAATCTCTTGGGTCTTACATGGTTGATATAAATATATATCATTTCTGTTATAAGTCCTGTTAAATATATATTATTATCCCAACTTTGCTTCTTTAGTTAAACTCCTTCTCTGTGTAATTCATGTGCACTGTGTAATAGTTTACAATGAACAATCATATATGCCAAAAAGATATAAATGAACTGGTTAATATAAAAAAAGCAAATACACAGAACACAACAATTTTGGAACATTATATATGATATGAAAACCAAATACAACTTTGGTGCACGGCATACCAGATCACACCATACCAGATTAAAACATACTAGAAACAACCCCTTCACAACAATTTAGGGGCTTTTGATCAATAGTGAAACTAATATTACATTAACTGCAACAACAACACAAACAATTCCTAGTAACCTTTTCACCCATTTCTCATTGGTGGAGCTCTAAAGGTGCGTGAAGAACTCCATGGTGCAGCAGAAATTGGATGAATGAGTGGAGGCAAGTTTTGAAAGCACTTGCAAGCTATGGTAGGTGAAGGAGGTGATAGGATTTATGAATCATTGCTAGCCTAAGGAAGGTGGCTAGAGGTAGAAAGAGAAAATCTCTAGAAAGAGTGACTCTCAAAGGCAATAGAGGGAGGAGTGATCTCAACTCAATTAGCATCTGTTGCATAAAATTTCAAGAGTGAATACAATGTTGAAAACTTATGGCTTTTATACTCAAGCCATTACACATGAGGAATCTCGGCCCTTGGATGAGAAGGAGAAAGCATCTTGGCCTTTGATGCTAGCTTGGAGAAGAAGGCTTGATCTTAGTTGTGAGATCCTAGCTTGAAAAGAAAGCCAAGTCTCCTAGCCCTCGGATGAAGGTGTAATGAATCCATGAGCTCTCCTTCCTTGCACCAAGTGATGCTCTTTGCCAAGCACAACAAAAATTGGGCCGAGCCCAATGTGTATCTCACAATCAACATGTTTTTATGTCTTATGCATTATTGAAAGCAAAGCCCAAACAATGGCCCAATTTAAATCTACACTACTAGATTTACATGCACTTCTTCAAGTCTTTGTGATATCTTTGGCCCATGTAAATAATGTGAGAAGCCCATTGAATTTGTGATCATCTAATGGGAGGCCCTTTTGAATCTTCTTCATCATTGATCTTGTAATTGGGACATTAAGTGGGCTTGCACTTGAAATGGGGCTTGAAGGTGCATTTGGACTTGTTGGGGTCACATCACTCATACAACTTATTACTTTTCCCTAAACAAACAATCTTTCTCCTCTATCTGATGATAACACCATCTCTGTCGTCAATATCATCTTTTCCACACCACTTGAAATAATTACACCCAACAAAATCTTTCCTCTCTGTTCATCAAATCAAGAACAACAAAATATATATTATTTACAATCACGAATTACAAAAAGTTGCAAAAAAAACTCAACAATATAACCTTGATATTTGGACAACCCCAGAATTTGTTCCCAACATTCCTACTTGTTTTTGCAATTCTCATGACAACAACCTTTCCACATTGACAAATGGGAGTCACACCTAACCCCTTCCACCCACCACCACAAGAGGACACACCATGATTTTGATTGCCTGAACATGTGCAAGACTTACACGAGTTAACTTGGGACATGTCTCTCAACACCAAAATCTAGGGACAATATGCTTACAAGAATTCACAACAACAACGAAACAAAGGGGAAGAATGAATTTAGGAAGGATCCTTGCCAACAATTAGGGTTTCATGATTCACACTTGCAAACAAAGTTATCCCTTTTCTACTTATGCCACATCAATTGCTCCTACTTCTTAAAAACTTTGACACATATCAATAGAATTTTGCCACCTCAGTACTGTTTGAATGACATTTGTTTAAATTAAATGAAGAGGACTAAATTGAGTCACGTTTGAAAACATGAGGACAAAATTGAGATAGCGAATAATTGTAGGACCATTTTGAAACTGCTTAACAAATAAGAGGACTAAAACAGTAATTTAACCTTTTTTTATTTCATAAAAAAAACCTTTCAAAGGTTAAATCAAAACTCCCAAAAGCTCCCCCAAGAACTCCTCACAGCTAAGTCTCTCAACTTGCATCTGCATAAACATCTACTTCGGTACAACGTAAGTCATACGATCATAACCACATCAACAAACATGCAAGGGTGAGCTAACCATGTATCACATCATATAACAAGCATATTAACATGTTAGTCACGTAGCATATTATAATGTAACATAACTCATTTATAAAAAAAATCCACCAGCATATGATCTCAACACCACAATCATCACTCATTAGAATATTACCGTAAAATAATATTAACGGTATGTCATTCTCTTATAGCCAACCATTATACTTTTCCTACGCACCAACGCCTCTTGGAAAAGTCTTTTTCCCTACTTTCCATAGACTTACTAGCAACAACTCCACCCACTCGACAAAGCCTTGGGTGGAGCACTCTTGCTAAGCTCATGCTAAAGACTTACGAAGGAACGAAACCCTTTTACCCTAACTCCACAAAGTCCTATAGGTAAAGAAACCATTTTGGCTTTATGGCTATCAGAAAATTCATACTGTCCCACCACATATGTATACTCATTCATGCAATATCTCATCACATCATGCCACATCATACCATTCCATACATATGCACATATAATTCTCATCATGACACACATAAATCAACAATCACACGATTATACAAATTCATGATCAATAAGGCACATCAAGGCCTCATCATCACTTGTATCACAACACATTGATATCATACAATTCTTATCATTGTATTTAACATACATCAATCATCAGGCCCAATATCCAATGTACTACAAACAGAGCCTATCACAATTTACCATAACAAAAACTAACACAATGCAACCATGAAAAACTAGCAATCATGTGTAACATAAAACTCCAACTACAGAATCTGAATTAAAATCAAACTGCTGAAACTATAGAACAACATGTTATGAATCAGTTGTCAGAAGTTCAGCTAAATTGGACAATTAACAAACCAAAAAACACAATTTTACAAAAATTGCACAAACTAGAAAAATCAGTAGTTTTGAATACCAGAAGCCAACACTTAACACCATACCTCTCGTAAAACAGAATGCTTAGAGCCCAAAAATCAGCGCCTAGTGCCAGACCTCTCGTATATTCGCTTAGGGATAGCGCTTAACGCCCGATGACGTGTAGATATACTCAAAAATACAAAAAACAGCGTCAAACACATGACTTTAGTCCTTTTAAAGGCAATCATGTGTAACATAAAACTCCAACTACAAAATCTGAATTAAAATCAAACTGTTGAAACTATAGAACAACATGTTATGAATCAATTGTCAAAAGTTTAGCTAAATTGGACGATTAACAAACCAGAAAACACAATTTTACAAAAACTGCACAAACTAGAAAAATCAGTAGTTTTGAATGCCAGAAGCCAACACTCAACACCATACCTCTCGTAAAACAGAATGCTTAGAGCCCAAAAATCAGCGCTTAGTGCCAGACCTCTCGTATATTCGCTTATGGATAACACTTAGCATCTGATGACATGTAGATATACTCAGAAATACAAAAAACAGTGTCAAACACATGATTTTAGTCCTTTTAAAGGCACACAACACAAATTAACATTAAAGCTCAAACAATAATACACCAAACTCCATAGCATTCCATACCTTGCTTCCCAACCCTCTACTTCATGCAAATAGTCCACCATTACAACTCCTTAATTCAACCTAAAATGCTAATCCAACCACGCAATGATACAACACCACAAATTCCCATTGCACTTTTATTCTACACCAAAACATTATCATGAAATTCATACCTTTTAATCCAATTTGTCCAACAAAACAATTCTTCCCTCCAATTCAAATAAAAGGTAACAATACTCCAATCATATTTCTTATCCTATTTAACCACAAAGTTCAACACAACCAAGTTCAACACATCCAAAGGCTTCATTCTCCATAAATAAAAAAAATCAATTCAAACAAGAAAAAAAATATAATCTACCAAAATTGGAAAGATGACAAACAAACAACTCCACTGCACCACGAACGCACACACATAGAAGAGCAAAAGTCCTCCTATTACATTTTTCACCCAATTCATCAAGATTAACCATTCTCAAGGCCACGAGACATCACTTTATGCCATACTCTGTAAGACCCGGGCAAATAAATAAATCATTAATTATTTAATATAAATGCGACTAATGGAATCTTTATGGCATTTAATGCGAGGAGTTATGACAAGGAATAATATTAGCTTAAGTGGTTGTGAGTACTTGGTTATGTTGAAAGGACTTGGGTTCGAGTCCTTTCTGTTATGCACTGATTTGGTATTTGCGTTTGTGTGTTTGAATCTTGATTGACGCTAAATAAGTTTCTTTTTGCCCCAAATGTTTTTTTTACGTAATGGAAAAGGGTCAGAAACCCTAGCTGTAATAGGGAGCAAATGGAAGGGTTGATAAACTAGGTAATGGCACTTGAATGGCCATTAAACCCATCTTTAATTATTTTTCGTTTTTTTATTAATTTAATTAATTAAAGGCTGGAAAAATTGAAGGTAGAGAAGAGGGTTGGGTAAACTAGTAGAGAGATTAAAATTGAGGTTGGAGAGGCAAAGTTTGTGCGTCCAAAAGGAGAGAAGTGAGGGTTGAAAAGAACTTTTGGTGTTGAAGGCAAGAGCTAAGTCAAATTTGGGTCGAGAAGAACTTTAGGATTTGCAATTTGAGCAAGGAATGCATGTTAGGGAAGCTGCCACTTATGTTTCATTTCTTTGCATAATTGTATGAAATATGATTGTGTTTTTCTGCCACTTATGTGTGTTTTGAATCCTGTTCATGTTTCTGCAATTTTCAAAACCCATTTGACGACATTGAAGGTCCACTAGGCGACACGAGCTATTAGTGCTATTTCTGGGCTTTTTGGGATGAACGGTTGGCAGTGTTGAAGTCCAGCTAGGCGACACATCAAGAATAACCCAATTTTCTAGGTTTAGAAAGAACTGCTTGGCGGCGATAAACACCCGTTAGGCGACTCATGCAGTTTTGACATGTTTTTGGGTTTTTATGCATTTGGGGGTGACTTGGATAAGGGAAAAGGGTTCTTAGGGTTTTGTTAATGGATGAATGTTGTGAATTTGTGATTCATGTTGTGTTTTTAATGATTGGATGATTTGCGAATCATATGGGTGTATGATGGTTGAGAATGATTATTAAACCTAAATTTAAATCCTAATGATAGTAAATTAGTAATTGAATGATGAAATTGAATGTGGGTGCATGCTGGAAAATTAATTAGGAGTGAAATTGTAAGTTTTGATCGCAGGATCAAATATTGGAGAAAATGTTGGGTTTCACGCAAGTGTAGGAATTCTGGAGCTGCCAGAATCTGATGCACCGCCTGACGGCACGTTCTTGTCGTCAGGAGACACGTAGAACTATACAATGGGGGAGAGAAAAACCTGTTGGAAATTTTAATTGGAAATGATTAAGTAAAAATAGGAGAAAATTAGGTAATTAGTAGATTATAAACAGTGGAGGTAACAAAGATGATTAGGGGGTTGTGATTATGGAAGTTGGTTGCTTTTACTACATCAAAAAGAGTTAGGTATCTATCTAAGATAAAGATTTGTGATTACCATAAAGCAATGTCATTTGCTATATTGCCTTTTTCCCTAACACATTAACGTATATGATAAGGATTTATGAACAAGAGAGCACCGTAAAACAATGTGCTTTGAATTTTCAATAATTTGTCTTCACTCTAGTGGTATTTTTGTTGCCATCGAACACGAAAGAATGGGAATTTTGACTTTAGCTTTCTTTACGTTCTTTTTAGCTAAAAAAAAGAATAAAACATCTTCTACGAGATCCACATAAATAATATTAATAATAATAATAATAATAATAATAATAATATTATTATTATTATTATTATATTATTATTATTATTATTATTATTAATATTAATGATGACGATAAAGAATAAAGAATGTCCTTCATATTTTGTCACAAAAAGAAAACAGGGTATCAAGAAAGTTATTCTTATTTTTCTTTTTTATTTTCTGATTTTTAATAGAAATATACGTATAGCTTTTATACATATAAAATTTCTTTTATTTTTATTCAATCAAATTAGAAAAACTATCTTTCTTGTTTTATTTCTTATTGTATGTCAAACACTCTAATTAAACTATTCTTATTAGAAAATTACTTGAACAAGCCTAAAAATATATTTAAAAATCATCTATTAACACGAACTCTCTAAAAAAGACACATTTAACTATGGACAACATGCCAAAATAATTTAACATCATACTCTTCCCACCTTTTGCTGAAACACACAACATATCATTCATATAAAAGAACCACATATATAAAGTAAAAATGGTTGTGATAGGAACCCATGGTAAAATCAACTCATACTTGAGAGAATGTTAAGACTTCAAGTGTGACTTGAAAATCTTATATAGAGTAGAAATGAGAAGTTGAATAACATATAAAAGAAGACCCACAAACAATAACCTTAAGAACAAAAAATTCCATTAAGTAATTTACTTAAATTCTATAATTACATGTGTTAGAAACATAATAAATGTTGAAAAATGAATTCATTATCAATTCCTTTAGCAGTGAAACACTTAAAAAATAGAGAGACTGTTTTCATCTTTGTAATTGCCCAATATTTCATAAGCATAAGCTAAGCCGTATACATGAATAGAAGTTTAAGAAATAACTAGCTACAAAAACTAACTAAGAATAACACAATAACTATACAACATAATTAAATAGAGAATACACATAAAAGTGAAAAAAGTAAAATTGCTTAGCTAAATAAAAGTAAAAAAGGTAGAATTGTTGAGCTAAAAATGGAAGGATAAGAATACATGTACTATATCTAAGCGGATAAGACCAATATGACTAACTACCCGGTTCAAACCGCCAACTTATAACCTCCGACATGATCTATCCTGTCAAAGGCTAGGGGATTGATGTACTATACCTAGACGACTAAGATCAATATAGCTAACTACCCGGCCCAAACCACCAATGTATAGTTCTAGAATAAAAAAGTAACAATTGGTTAACTATGCAAATGATGACACATACATAAAGGCTAACACTGCCTACTTTCAGAATAACGCATGAGTAAAAAACCGCACACGTCATACTTAGGAAATAACAGAGGAGCTTTTGATATCAAATTGCAAACTTGGAACTTGGGTCTAGTCTAGGCCTATTAAAGCCTGAACATTAGCCTAATGCAATAAAGAGAGGTCCAACCCATAAGAAGGGGAAAACATAGTTAATGGCTCTATAAATACATGTGAACCCCAGCAATTAAAGACACGCTTTCATTGATTCACTAATATGTGATTTGACTTTGGAGAACGTTTGCTGACTTGATCGTTAGAGTCCTTTCCGCAGGTAACCCTTTAAGGGTCCAATCCGCTAGCACTAAAAGGAGACATATCTAAACCGACGAGTAGCCATCCCAACGAGTCAGTAATTGAAGTAAAATATGATTTGTATTCTCTGATATTCTATTATTGTTTCTGCAGAAACAATACCCAAAATTAATTAAGGGTTTTTCTTTCTCAGCAAAAACAAAGGGTTGATGCAAAAGAAACAAAATCAAACAAGTGTGGGTATTATTTATTGTTGTTTCTTAAAGTATTGTATAATTTTATTTTACTTTAACGACCGAAAAGAAAAAATATCAGGAAAAGTTAACATTACTTAGTATCCGGAATGTTCGGTACAGTCGAACTGAGTTCCCACCAAATACAACGTTGCATACACATTATGTTTTACCCATAAACTGTAGTAGAAAGGATAGAGTGAAAAGGCTAAAAGAGAAAAATATCTTGCAACATAAATAATATAATACAAAGTTATTATATGAATACCATTAATGAATTTTGGTATGCCTGATCCATTCGAAGTGAGAATATGTCCCCTCTCTCTCGCTCTGGCCTGTCCAATCGAGCATTATAATTGATGCTAAAGATCTATGGAGACATGTCTGTGGTGACTCTTGGGTGTGTTGTGGAACCTGTCTCCACCCATGCAATCCAAAGTCTATTCAACATTCCACACAAAACTATAGCATCACACTCCCTGTGTTCTTCAAAACCTTCCTTTAGATTATTGACACGTTTTAGATAAAGACTAAACACTCTATATCATATATACTTTTCTTTCCTAATCTTCTCATTTTCTCCTAATTTGTTTCCCTTTTCATATAATGAGATTTGTATGTGTAATGAAATCCACCTCCAGCTCAACCCAACCTAAGGGATATCAATGATATTTTCTTTTGTCACAATAAAATAAAAAGAAATGGTCGATATAGAATAAGTGTTGGACTAACTTTTGAATATGAATTGGTAAAATTTTTATCTTTTAAATATAGGAAACATAGGTTTTTTCCCGCAAACTTGACAAAAAATTAAAAATAGTCCCTCATCGAAATTTGTATCATATTTGATCTTTGTGTTTTCAAAAGTATCGATTTTAGTTCCTATTTTTTTAATTTATTTTAAAATTAAAATTTTACTTAAAATAAAACAATCGTTGCTCTCATCTTTGCCAATGCAACAATTTTAAATTTTAAATAAATTAAAAAAATTAAAACCTTGTCATGTAAGATAAGTTTTAACATTATTAGAAAATATAACAATGAAAACATATGGACTAAACAATGAAAAAGTATCGACAAAAAATCATTTCCAATTTTACATCAAATTTGAGGTTCAAAACTATATTTTT
>Ga0214545_1010915_pt1 | contig 12860 bp, 10 predicted proteins | sample CNSS4metaG_FD_160064 | JGI IMG/M metagenome (GOLD analysis project Ga0214545, IMG submission 160064) | Root nodule microbial communities from cowpea collected in UCLA plant growth center, Los Angeles, California, USA - CNSS4 | ecosystem: Host-associated > Plants > Roots > Nodule | place: USA... | reverse complement strand
AAAAGAAACTCAAAACATATTTAATCTTTTTTTTAAAATTAAAAAAAAAAAAACTAACATGTGACATACATTGTTCACAAACTTAACGATTTGAATATAATTAGCAAAAATGGCCAAATTGATTAAAATTGACGAAAAAATAAAATCTAATTGAACACAAAACGAAAATCAAAATCAAAATAAACAAATACAATAAAAATGATAAAAAAAGTATTTAAACCTTATAAATATTTACAGTGAAATTTATCCACTACTCAACACGAAAATAATTGTATTATATATATATATATATAAATATATATATATATATATATATATATATATATCATGTAAACATTCTACCATAAGTAATTTCTTTTTTTTAATTAAGATAAAATGAAAGTGTTTCATTTACAATGTGAATTTAATTTATCATCATGATATATGAAGAAAAAGTGAACTAAAACTAGTTTATAGACTTGTTTATAAGTTATTTCAAGCATTAACGTTAAGTTATCATTAAAAGATAAAATTACTATTAGGTCATTGTCCTAGAATTATATCTCCGAAAAGTAAAAGTAATTTTAAGTCCCACTGTAGGATCTTATATAATGTATGATTTCATCTTAAAACTAATCAATATTGATGACATTAACCAATAGATGAGTTGTAAGAACTTGGTGATATATATTAGGAGTTTTAAAACTACGCCTCAAAAGAAAGTAATGTGAAGCTCCATTACAAAATATGGTATCATGTAAGATTTCATCTTAAAGTTAATTCATATTTGTGACATTAACCAACAAATATATAAGTTGTACTCTAAGACTTCATGATAACAATTTATCTTTTCATGATAATTTAACAAAGTGTAAATGTTTAAATAACTTATAACTAAGCAAGTTCATAAACTATTTAGTTCACCTTTTCTTCATGTATCATACGACAAATAGAAATGCAACACTTTAATCATATTTTATTTCAATAATAGAATTAAATTATGCATAAATGTTTACATGATAAATACATATCTAATAAACATTTTGGTGTTGAGTGTATAAATTTTATTATAAAATATTTATAATAAAAGAAAGTAATTAAAATAAATTAAATTTCTTAAAACGAACTGTAAAGTCTACTAATATGTTTCACCCGTCAAAATTAAATGAGAATACTTTCTTAAGAACTAACCACACGAGCCATAGGAAAATAATTGAAAAATTCTACATCACTTAGGTTAAATATTTAACTATAAAATATATACTTGTTTTAAAATTGCACAAATGTTAACTTGTTTTAAAATTTACACACTGTCAAAACCTCTAGTGATATATTGGATACTCCCAAATGAACCAGGAACTCACATGAGGTCCAATCTATATTATTAGATCCAGAACCCTCTGTACACGAGTCATAACTTTTTAATATATTTCTATATTTTTACATTAATCGGACAAAAGTTAAATTTACAATTAGAGATTATATGTTTAAGTTAAAATTTAATATTTTTGTAGAATAGATTAAAATGTTTCAGAATAGATTAATATTTTTGTAGAATAGAATAAATTTACAAATTTTAATTACAAGTTTACTTTACAGAAAACAGAAAAAAAATATATATAAATTTTTTTTATTACATTATATAATATAATATAATTGATTATATTAATATGATGAAATAATAATAATGATAAATTTATAAAATAATAATAATTGTAATAATAATAATAATAACAATTATTATTATTATTACAATAACAATAATTATAATAATATAAATAATAATTATTAGGAATAATAATAATATAAGTAACAATAATTATTATTATTTTTATTAGAAGGAAAATTTGGTGGTCTTGTAATTTGATCTACTAATTAATTTTTTATCTTCTACATTAATCTAATTATTCAAAAAAATTTAAATTTTTCTTTTCTCATCATTTATTTGTTATCATATTTCTCTTAATTTAAACGACCTCTTTTTTTTTTCTCCAAATTCGTTTGTTTCTACTCTTCGAATTCAATACAAGCTTAATTAAACAACCAAACTTGAAATATTATACCATGTATAAGGGAAAAAAAATTAAATATTAATAAAAAAGAGGTTGTTCATGCGGAGAACAAGTAAGAGAAGTTAGACACGAATATCACCTTACCTCAATTCGCAACCTCTCCAGTTGGCTTCACCTTGGCTCGCGTAAGTCATCTACTGGTATCACGACTTGGACCCATGAGGGGTTACCTGCGGAGAGGACTCCGACGATCAAGTCAGCCAAAAGATTATCAAAAAGTCAAATCTCGTGATTAAGGGATTAATGAATACGTACCTTTAATTGCTGAGGTCCACACTTTACTAATTATGTCTAGCCATGTCATGGGTTGGGCCATTGTTCGGGTCGCAGGTGTGCCTGGGCCTGGCCCAGGCCTCTTAGTTCGATCATTGCTGGTCTTAGGGGCCTTGCCTGTAATACTTTAAGTCTGGAATGGTTTACAAATCTCGTTTTGTCTTCTGAAGTAGGCGGCCTGGGCCGCTTATGTTATTGTTCCTTCGATTCATTTGATAACTGTTGGCATGTTTGCGGGGCTTTATGTAGGCAGGTTTTACCGTATAGTTGTGTTAGGTCGCCTAGATACAGTACACCAGTCCCCCCAGCCTTTGTCGGTGGAGACATATCAACAAAGGATGAAAAGTGTGAATGGTTTTGTTAGGCAGCCTAGGTGTGAAAGGGGGAGCTACTTCAACTCAAATTAAGATGGTTTTGATGATGTTCAAGGCTACACATCATGTTAATTACTAGTTTAGAATTAGTCCTGCTTTGTTAGCTTGTGCATTAGGGTTTTAGTGAAAAAATATCATATGTAAAACAATCTTGCATTAAGTTGTATTAACCATCAAACTCTTGCATGTGCATTCATAAATTGATTAGCTACTTAACTAATAGATTAGTTGAGGGTACTGCACTAATGCAGTGAAAACATACTCACGATAATCTATTAGGTAAATTCCTAATCCATTAATGACTGCAGAGAACTCTGTATAAAACCAGTTTCTGAAATAAGTTTTAGAGTGGAGAAAAATTACAGAATCCTAAAAAACATTTCTGAGAAACTGCCTTCTGAGATTTACAGAGTTCCTAAGCATTCTTGAGAGATCATTCAAGTAAAGATTCAAGAAGATTGATGGTGGATTCAACCTTGATGGGTCAAGTTTGGATCTAGGAGTCAAGTGACAAATCTGCACAACTACTAGGTGTATTCGTTTCTTGATTCTTTCTTATTGTATTTATGTTCATAGTAATTTCACTGTGTAAAATGAAGGTCTAGGTGCAATTGTGTGGATGCATTGCATCTAGGGGGAGTTCTTGATTTGTAGATCAAGCTCCTTAGTCTTTAGGGTCTTGAATTATATATATGCTCTTATAATTATTGAATCTCTATTGAGTTAGTGGAATCCTCCGAAGTGGGTTTACTTAGGAGAAGACTGGATGTAGATTCATCTTAAATCGAACCAGTATAAATTGTTGTGTTCTTGGTTTCTCTCTTCTTTTACATCTTTCTTTATTGCTTTACACAGTCCATTAACACAGAACTGTAAAATTGGTTAACTAGGTCATAAGGGTTAAAGAAACTTTCAAGATTCAATTTAACTAAGTGAAAGACTCAATAACCAGTTCAGATCCTCTTCTTGGTTAAGATATTTTAGACAAATCTGATTTAACAAGGTGCAGTACACTAGTCCTTCAGCCTTTAAGTGTGATGAACAGTGTTAAGGCTAGAATCTTAATAGGTGACAATAGGTGAAAGGGTGGAAGATGTCAGAGGTCTGATCATAGGGTGCCACCGTTTGGAGTGTTGTGACGCTTCGAAACTGGTTGTGATGCTTCGCCTAATCGTTGTTTCTGAAGGGAAAAGTTGAAATGTTTGAGATACTAGTTATAAATATAGGTGCCTTGTATTTGAAATGTAAGGCGTTGTATTTGAAGCCTTGTTCGTGCTCTTTTCTTTATTTCTTCGACGCGCGGCCGAGAAGTCCAATAACCTGGTTGTCGCTCATAAGTCGACCAAGGATAAATAGATTGGATACGTTTACTCAGTCCTTTAAATACTTCAAGGATGGGTTCTTTAAAGTAGTGGTGAAGCAGGGGGGACGTTCACACTTTTATATCGGCGATGGGATCACTAAGTTCCCCTTTTATTGGACTAGCAATCCTTGGAGATATAAAGGGCTGACGAGGGAGGAGTTGTCGGTGGCGGACAAGGAGATGGTGGATGTTGTGATGTAATTTAGCGATAGGATGCCCACTAAGGACTTAGTTAGGGTTTATAATTCGGTTCATCCGATTATTGATATTGAATGTATCTTTTTATATTTTTGAGTGTTATAATATGTTTGAGTTGACTAATCGATGTTCGTTGTTGTTTATAGGTCATATGGCTCAAATAGGGAAGAAGAATTTGACGCTTTTCCAAACGTTGAGGAAGTAGAAAGCAGCGAAGGAAAAGGCTGCCGGGAGCACTGAGGTTCCCAACCTACAAGAGTCCTTGGTTGAGGTGCATGTGCACGAGGGAACAAAGAGAAAGACTGAGTTGCCGGCCAGACCTAGCAAGGGGAAAGATGTGAAGAAAGTACGGGCCACTTTATTAGGGTCGGGGTCGTCCTCTGGTGGGAAGGGGCCGGAAGTTGGGTCGATCGAGTTGCCGAAGACTGTTGTTCGACATGATATTGAAATAAACTTGTCAGAAACTCTAGTTAACTTGATTGACAGTATGGAGCCAAACGCACTGGTGAGCGCTATGGTGGAATTTAGCAGCAAGACGCTAATATTGGGGCGCAGGGTGAGGTCTTTGTACTAGAGGGAACTGAAGGAAGGGAATCAGTCGAAGCTCAAGGAGCTGCAAGGGCAAGTCGACAAGCACGCCGAGGAGAAGGAGGCTTGGGAAAAAGAGAGGGAGGAATGGCGGGAAGAGAGGAAAAGGCTCGAGACCTGGAAGGTGCGTTGCTTGGATTCGGAGGAGAAGTTTAAAGTCAAGATTGCTGATCTTTAGGCCGACTACGACGAGTTGAAGGAAAAGCATGAGGGCCTAGAAGTTGAGCTGGAGACCTTAAAGGTTATATAATTTAAGAGCATATCAATAGGTTTTAGAAAGGCTTGAGGCAGGCGACCTTTTTCTGTAAAGACGTGGATGTGGCGGATTCTAGATTTGATGTGAATAAAGACGTAGTGGACAACCAACTTATAAGCGAAGTCGAAACCAGCCCTGAGGAGGAGGCATAAAAGATGGCAGTTGATGAAGATATGAATACTGATGAAGTCGTGGTTGTGGAGGGTGTTGATGAAAAAACAACTTAGGATATTTGATCTATGTTTCCAATTTGATTCTAAGCCTAAGTTTGTAATAATTCGTACACTATTTACTTTGTTGTTAATATGATTACTATCCTTGGTATGTTTTTTGTGTGCTTGGTACCGATAGTCTATATTGTAGGAATGCGCTTATTGAATGATGTTGGTGTGAGTTCGTTATGTTTTTGGTATGTTGCTTCATAGGTCGTTTCACTTGGATAAGTAGTATTGATGTTTGTAGGGAAATTGGATTATTTTTGTCTATATGATATGGAAGTTGTAGTATTCGACCCAGGCCACTTACTTGTGGTAAGACGACATGGGTATGGTGAAATGTAAAACGTTGTGATGTTCGAAGTGCTCGATTTGATAAGTGACATTGCAAAAATAGTGTAGTTTGCACAGGAATCGCATGGATCATTTTAATAGTTGGCGTGAATTACTATAATAGTTTGTAGTTATGCGATTTAGGTCGTTTACCTAGTAAGTAGTGGGGAAACGTGTGAATGAGATTAGATAAGGGGTGTTCGACCCAGGCCGCTTACTTGTGGTAAGGGTGTGAAACTTGATTAATTGAACCAGATAAAGGGTGTTCGACCAGGTCGCTTACTTGTGGTAAGGGTGGGGAACTTAATTAATTGAACCAGATAAAGAGGTGTTCGACCCAGGTCGCTTACTAGTGGTAAGGGTGGGGAACTTAATTAATTGAACCAGATAAAGGGTGTTCGACCCAGGCCGCTTACTTGTGGTAAGGGTGGGGAACTTGATTAATTAACAAGTAGAACACGAGAAGGTATATGATGGAGAAAAAAAACCCTCAGTTTTATTCATGAGTTTGGGGTGCCTCGTTAAAAACTCCTTGGCCAAAACCCTCCTTAGGGAAAAATTCCAGGTGAGGAAAAAAAGTACACCTAGGGTTACAAATATTTGGTACAATAATCAGTCTAACTGAAGTAGTTTTTGAGATGAGATACATTCCACGTGTTTGGTATCTCTTCTCTTGATAGTTGTTCAAGTTTGTAGGCGCCGCCCAATCGGTACGGGCCATCCCAATTTGCTATCTTTCTTTCTTGCGCTGCTGACCATTCTCCAAACTAGGTCTCCTTTTACAAACGACCACGGGCATAAGTTCGCATTTTATCTCCTGGCTACTCTCTACTTAACTACCATGTTGCGGATTTGTGCCTTGTCTCTTAATTCGGGTAGTAGGTCGAGGTGGATGCAAATATTTTGGCAGTTCTGGTCTAGATCATATAGTTTTCGACGTAGAGATGGTTCGTAAATTTCTATTGGAATCATGGCCTCTACGCCATATACTAGGCTGAAAGGGGATTCGTTTGTTGTAGATTGGGGGGTACATCTGTACGCTCATAATACTTTCAATAAATCTTCCGACCACCGGCCCTTAGCACTATGCAATCTTTTTTGCAATTCCACTAGTATAACTTTGTTGGCAGCTTCAGCTTGGCCATTGGTCTGTGGATGTTCTATAGAGCTAGTTATGTGTTTGATGCCGAGGCCGGTGTAGAACTTAGCGAGCTCTTTGTCTATGAATTGTCGGCCATTGTCGGTTATGATCGTGTATGGCACGCCATAGCGACATACGATATCTTTCCAGACAAAAATTCTGGACTTGTTGAGCTGTGATGGTGACTAACGGTTTGGCTTCTATCCATTTGGTGAAGTAATCGATGACGACTATTAAAAATTTCACTTGGCCTTTTCTCGGGGTAAAGGGGTTGAGGATGTCCATTCCCCACTTTGCAAAGGGCGATGGGGAAAGTATGGAGTGGAGTTGTTCTTGCTTCTGATGGATGAGGTTGCCATGCTTCTGGCATGGTATGCATTTCTTGACAAATGTATGGCAATCTGCCTCCATGATTGCCCAGAAGTAGCCGGCTCTGAGAATTCTGGTGGTCATGGTTCGCGCACCGGAGTGATATCTGCATATGCCTTCATGCAGTTCTCTAATTACGTACTGGGCTTGCTCGACTATGACGCATTTGAGGAGTGTCTGATTATATCCACGCTTGTATAAGTCGTCCCCTATCATCGTATACCTCGCGGCTTTAGCCACCCAGCTCTTGTCAACATTAGGTGGGGGGTTACCGGTTTTGAGATACTGGATGTAAGGTGTTACTTCGTGCCCCATGGTGGACGTTAATTGTTCCTGAAAAGAACAAGTAAGAGAAGTTAGACACGAATATCACCTTACCTCAATCCGCAACCTCTCTAGTTGGCTTTTCCTTGGCTCGCGTAAGTCATCTGCTGATATCACAGCTTGGACCCATGAGGGGTTACTTGCGGATAGGACTTCGACGATCAAGTCAGCCAAAAGATTCTCAGAAAGTCAAATCTCGTGATTAAGGGATTAATGAATGCGTACCTTTAATTGTTTGGGTCCACGCGTATTTATTATGTCTAGCCATGTCATGGGCTAGGCCATTGTTTGGGTCACAAGTGGGCCTAGGCCTAGCCCAAGCCCCTTAGTTCGATCATTGTTGGTCTAGGGGCTTTACCTGTAATACTTTAAGTCTGGAATGGTTTACAGATCTCGTTTTTTCTTCTGAAGTAGGCGGCATGCGCCGCTTATGTTATTGTTCCTTCGATTCATTTGATAACTACTGGCATGTTTGCGGGGCTTTGTGTAGGCGGGTTTTACCGTATAGTTGTGTTAGGCCGCCTAGGTACAGTACACCAGTCCCCCAGCCTTTGCCGGTGGAGACATAGCGGCAAAGGATGAAAAATGTAAATGGTTTTGTTAGGCCGCCTGGGTGCAGTACAGAAGTTAATTCTCAAATAAGTAACATTAGTAATAATCCTTTATTTTCTATTACTTTTAATTATTTTGAATGTTGTAATAAATATAGAATAATTAATTGTTGAATAATACTTTATAAAAAATGCTAATAAACACATAAATGAATTAGTATTTTTTATTTTCTATTACTTTTAATTATTTTGAATGTTGTAATAAATATAGAATAATTAATTGTTGAATAATACTTTATAAAAAATGTTAATAAACAAATAAATGAATTAGTATTTTTTTCATATTCACTACAACAAGATAAAAGAAGTTTATATTCTTTTTCATGTTTGCCTTGTTCCTGCCTAATGCCCAGGAGGGAGATTGTGGTAGTTTGGTGTGGACGGCTACCAGCAAAATGGGTGGAGAACATGTGTGATAGAACGTCGAAGCTATCGATAGAGTAAGGTGGAAGGGTTGTGAACCATTTCAGGGCAGGGCCCTTGAGGGTGGTGGGGAAGGCTTTGCAGAAGACTGTGTCTTGGGACGTGTACAGGGCGACATGGGTGATGTAGACTTTGAGGTGTTCCTCAGGGTCAGTTTTGCCAGTATAGCGGTCTAGGGTGAATGGTTCCCACTGGGTAGGAAGATGGGTGTTGGCGATAAAGTCGGTGAAGGGGTGACGGCGTCTAAGTTGGTGGGGGGGGAGCAGATGGGGTGGGATGGGATGGGTGATCATAGCGGGGAAGGTGGATGTAAGGTTGTGAGGGGGGATGTGGCTTGTTGGAGGGTATTGTGGGTTGTATGGTGGAACATGTGTGGTGTGTAGGGTGGTGGGTATGTTGTAAGGGATCTGGGTGGTAGGAAGGGTAGCGGTAGGGGTTGGGGCTGCGGTATAGGGATGGGTGGAAGGAATGGGTGTTTGTTCGGTGGTGGTGAAGTTGTGAGGGGTGGGGTTGTATTCGCTTTCCTCCTCTGTGGGCTGGAAGGTCGGGGACCTTGCAACTTCAGAGGTTTCCTTGGCCTTTCCCTTCAGGGTGGGATCAGCTTCGATCTTTCGCCTAAGGCGAGAGTTCTCTTGTCGCAACGCCTCCATTTCATCAACACTGCGTTTCTTCAAGTCTGCCAGCTCTTGTTGCATCTTCGCTTGGCCGTCTAGGATGGCGGCCAGGTCAGGGGTGATGCCAGCAGGTCTTGAGGGACCAGCATCTGCCTGCTTGTTTACTCCAGCTTTGCTACGGGTGGAAACTATCTTCGGAGAAAAACGAGTACTAAAGGTGTTCGTCTCATGCCCCACGGTGGGCGCCAATTGTTCCTGCAGAGAACAAATAAGATAAGTTAGGCACAAGCATCACCTTACCCATGTAGTCCGCTATCTCCTCAGTTGGCCTCTTCCGGGTTGACACATGTCGGTTTGGACCCAGGGGGTTACCTGCAGAAGGGACTTCGAAGCTCAAGTGAGTCAAAACTCTCAAAAAGGTCAAATCTGTGATTAATGAATGCGTACCTTTAATTACTGGGGTCCACGCGTATTTATAGAGCATTAATTATGTCTGATTATCCCATGGGTCGGGCCTTGGCTTGGGCTCTAGCTTGGACTGTGAGTGGGCCTGGGCCCTAACCCAAACCCTTAAGACCTATTGAACGTGGGGGCTTCCATTTTACTAAGTATATTGAAGTTATCGGCCTCAACCGACTACTTCCCTTGACGGTTTGTGTTACTCGTAGGCCGTCTTAGGCGGGTAGTTCCTCTAGACGTCTAGGATACCGGTCTTGGCCGGTTACTCGAATGCCTTGGTATATGGTGATCGTTTTATCATTATTTTGTTTACTTGGCTTGGTGTGGTACAATATGTAATTTTTCTTTCCTTGAATAAATTATATTCATTGCCTATTATCTATTTTTGTTCCTTTATTTTCATATTTTATTTTAGTTGTGAGTACTTGTGCTAGTACTCTGATACCCAACAATTAGAATAGCAGTAGTAATGTAGAAGACACTCCCCAAGAGAAGTAATTATTGTTAGAAACATAAGTATAAACTTTAAAGTAATAAAATATGTCCTCATTTAATAGTTCAAACTTCTGCCTAGTTGGTTTATGACACGGTATTAAATAAAAATAAAGAACCATAACTTTCACAAGGGGTATATAAAGAAGCAATATAACATAAAGTAGTGAAACAAACATTGAAGATCGTAGTGGAAAAAATAGTGTAATTAAGAAAACTTTTTAAATTTTTTTATAATATTATCTTTATTTATTTTAAGAAATATTAAAACTGAATAATTTATATTTTTTATTTTACAGGTATTATTTTTTAACCATGTGTATTTCTTAAACATATTTTCACCAAGATGATTATTTTCATGTTTAATTGTGAAAGTAAAGTTATTTTCTTGAGAAGTTGAATGATTGGCAGGGGTCTTACTGTAAAAGAAGATCGAATGATTCATTGCTTCAAAAAGATAGTGGGCGTAAGTTTATTAACCTATGCACCATATTTTTCTCTTAGTGGTTTATGGTCATGATCACTTATTATAATACTCAAAATTGGAGTCTGAGCATTGACCGACTATATGGAAGGATTTATAAAGATCCTTGTGACCAGGTTACGCAAAAGTAGCTACATGAATTTTGTTAAAAAAGAAAATTGTGTCTAATTGTGAATCATTTTTCTAATTACTTTTACATGTCAGCGAATACTGAAGTTTTAATATGCTTAAAATGACATGGTTTGCACAAAAGTCTTGGTTCTCATATAAAAGTTAAAGTGTTCCTCATCCACTTTATTTAAGAAAGAAGGTTTTATCAAGAAAGGTTATATGTTATATGAGCAATTCATTTAAATTGAATAACTTATAAGTTTTTTTTTTTTATTCTAAGCATCAGATGTTGGAAGTGGTGCCCCATCACAGAATGACGTAAAAGATCAAGCGAGGGACACAAGACTAGTTGAGAACATAGTTATAAAAATTTAGGAAAATATAAGATCTTGTTTGGGTTGTTGTTTTCAACATGTACCACCTTTGGATGATGTTGGATAATATGAATTTTTATAATATGAATTATGAATGAAAGTATTTATGATCAAAATTTATGTACGTGATAGTTTTTTTTTTTTACCTTTTTTGATTTATTGAAAAACAGGTTAAATAAATAAAAGAAATATAAAAATAATTTTACATTCAAATTATGACAATTTGAAACGTCGTACTATATTTTAGTAGATTGAAGATAATGGCACTTTCAAGTGTCATTTTTCGCAATAGAATTCTTTTAAAATAAACAACTTATGCCAGTTTTAACTATCATTATTTGTGTTGTGAATACGATAGTTTCAACTGCCATTATTTGCATCGTGCATTAAATGGCGGGTGTTGCGGTGTTTCACACAAGTATGCCATATTATACTTTGTGACGACAAAATATATGGCGGTATGCCCGACACGCGCAAAATACGGCTTTCATAAGCGCCATATTATGCAACAAATAACCATTGTATTTAACACAATTTTTTGTAGTGTATTTGAGTTTGTGAGTGTAGTAGAGTTAGGATGACTTTACATTTAGGACTCCCACTAAATACATGCATGCATTAAGTTTGGTAATGTTGAATGTATATTAGAAAATAACTCACTTAAGGAAACTTTTTTCACAAGATATAAATTGTGTTTTGACACTGTATATCTTTAAACAATATGAAGCTTATTAAACATAATAATAATAATAAGGTATAATTACTAATTTAGTCTCCTAATTTTTTGGTTTGGTTCAATTTGATCCCTTATTATTTGTTGATTCAATTTAGTTCTCCAATTATTTAAAAAAGTTCAATGTGATCATCTTTATTAAGTTGAAGTTAACACCCTATCTGTACATGACACGTGTCAAGCCATGAAATTTTCAATTTTTTTCTTCTAAAAATATATAAGCTGCCACGTGTTAGGTTATTGTCGTGCCACATAGCAGTTTACAATCGTGACATGTGGCAGTGATAGTAGATGTTTTCAATTTAGTCCTCTATTTAAATTTTTGGTTCAATTTAGTACCCCTATTTGATAAAAAGATCCAATTTTGTCATTTCCAATTTGAGATCAAAATAGTAAATAAGCTTAATTACAACTTATGTATACATGATAAAGTAATTTTTTTGAATTTATACATCAAATCACTCCACCTAAATAATCAAATTATTTTATTTTACATTTTTACCCTTGAAATTTTTTACACTTGTAAAAATAAAATAATTTGAACATTTAGATGTAGCAATTTGATTTATAAATGCAAAAAATATATTTTAACATGTATATATAAGTTCTAATTAAGGTTATTTATTAATTTGATCTTAAATTGAAGAGGAGAAAATTGGATAATTTTAAAAAACAGGGTACTAAATTGATGAAGGATTAACCCCAACCAAGGATGGAGGCACATGCTTAAGAAGACTAAGCATGTTTAGAAAGGAAGTTCACTAATCCTTCATCCCTTTCATTTGTGTTTGTTATTTTTTATTCCCTAAGTTGACTTAGTTGAATCAACTTTAGTTGACTTGTTGACCTTTGACTAGGTTTGACTTGTTGACTATAGTTGACTTGACTTAAGCCAACATGCTAATCTATGTTTATTTGCTTTGTAGGTTAATTAGGAGTAAGAAAGAAATGCTAGGTGGCACATGGTGATTGGGGAGCATAAATGATGTGGAGGAGAGAGTAAAGCAAAGGCATAAAACATAAAGAAAAAGGCATAAAGCAAGTGTACCTATGTACCTTTGGTCTCCTTTGTTT
>Ga0214545_1010906_pt1 | contig 12870 bp, 6 predicted proteins | sample CNSS4metaG_FD_160064 | JGI IMG/M metagenome (GOLD analysis project Ga0214545, IMG submission 160064) | Root nodule microbial communities from cowpea collected in UCLA plant growth center, Los Angeles, California, USA - CNSS4 | ecosystem: Host-associated > Plants > Roots > Nodule | place: USA... | reverse complement strand
TAACCGAGGCATATTCTCACGCAAAATAACAAAAAAAAAACACGTTGATAAATTTGGCTAATTATAGGCCTCGGGTGAAAAGGCCTGCTGCAGTAACACTTATATGCCTCGGTTCATTGGGACCCGAGGCATAAAATTGCCTCATTATTTTTGAATTTTAAAAAAGCGGGAATGTTTGAATTTTTCACACTATTACTGCCTCGGTTGGAAATATAACTGAGGCATAAACGCTCATAGGCCTCAGTTGTTTGGTAACCGAGGCACAAAAGTTGTTTTAAATCACAAAAATGCCACCGTGTCTCTATCTATCTCGTTTGTGAGAGAACCGAGGCATATAAGGCGCTGTCTAAACACGAATTTGCACTAGTGATGGTGTGTGTTAAGTCTAGCTTGCGTAATTTGATTCGCTAATATTAAAATAAAAGAAAGAAAAAGGGGGAAAATAAAATTAAGAAAAGTTAAGAAAAAATGTAGAATTTATTCAATTAAAAGTTAATCTATATGCATGGATGAAAACTAAACTTGGTATGCAAGAGTGATGCATGATGTCTTATGCATGGAACCTAATGGGATGATGAATTGAGTCTAAACTGGAATGAAGATGATTCTCGATGAGTGATTTTATATGCAATTGTAGCACCTAATTCAACATGTAACTAATGCAACAAAGAAAAAGAACCACACACATAACTTAAATCCATTGCTGAAAATGTGGCACAGTGTTATTTAGAATAATTCTAGTATGCACCTAAAATTTAATCAATATATGTAGATGTACGATGCAAATGGAATTGAACTATTGGATATTCAACACTATAACAACAACATTTAATGCAATAAAGTATGCATGCAAAGATGATCTAGAGTGGTCATGAACAAAGATGAAATTCTGATGCACAATTATGCAGTGAAAACATGGAAGAAAAATAGAACCATGTTCTAGTATCATAGTATGCATGAAACCCTATATTAATCCAATTCAAGATGCACAACAGACTTCACGTATTACTCAAACCACAATAATTGTAACAAGCTTAAATTGATGTCATGATATGGCCAATGCAAATAAATCACGTGCTTGCTTTGGAAATCATGTGTATCAATCTCTTTCTCACAAGCTTTTTTGATTACCTGTTACCCAAAATTTAGAATGGTGTGAATATGAAATTCACCAACTAAGGACAAAAATGATATCTAAATAACAACATTGACACATAAAATTTAACTCACTCGATATGCATAATAAGATACAAATAGCATAATTAGATATCAGCTCACAGTGGCAAAATCATCATAGGAAGTCAACCTCTCTAATAGATAATTTCATCAATATGCAAACATACTTTATGTAGAAGAAACCAACGAGATTGATGCTAATAAAGGCATAAAATATAAGAAGCTAATAAAAACTGTTGTAGAAAAGTGAATTGATGCAGATGTAGGTATAAAAATTAAACATGCATGGAGATGAAATGCTCAATCATAAACACTAATAGCAAGTAGGAATCCAAACTATCTACTGTAAAAAACTTAAAAACAAAGACAGAAAAAGTAAATTGGTGCAGAAACTTAAAGGCAAACAAAATGATAATAGAAAGCAATTAAGGAAACTTAAAGCAATAAAAAATTAAAGGCTGAAAAACATAGAGTTGCAAGAGAGATTAAATGATCACACAATCGTAACAGAATGAAACAAAATCAAAACTAAAGTAATGTATTTCATTGAAAAATCAGAACAGAATACATAAGATCAAGGAGGTGCTGGAAATTTAAGTGGTGAAAGGAAGGTCTCTTACTCCAATCCCAATATATGTTTCTAAGTGGGTGAACTAAGGTAAGTCAGCTGGTTCAACCCTCGTGCCTCAATTGAGTTGTGGCATTTAATGAAACTTTTCGTTTTGACCCAACAATTAAGTTGGCCGAGGGCACCTCTACAATAAAGGAGAAGTTAGATCATGGGGTTTAAAATGTGAATCAGCCAATAAAGATGGACTTCCTCGCAAACTTATTTTTATTAAAAAGGTAGTTTAAAGCAAAACAAACAAAATGAAACAAAATACTGTTAAAACTAACCCTTTTATCACATTTTTACAAGAACTTTATTTTTTTAGACAAACAACAAAAACTAATTAATTTATTCATCTAGATATTATTTTTTGTATTTGTTTTTACCATCACTCTTTCGCTTCCAAAAAGGAAGGATACTTTGATACTATTTTTCTACTTATTTTTCTATTTCTCACTTGGGTTGGGACCACCTGGTGTCAACCCATTTATTTATCACATACCCCAAGAATTATGGGATCAAGAACTTACTAATGCTTTTCAACCATTCGGTAGTCTTGAGTACTAAAGTTTTTGTTGATAAAGCAACTAGTGTTAGAAAATGCTGTGGTAAGTGTATGCTCCACTTATTAAATAAATTTGATGGGTTTTTGTGTGGAGCTTGTGTTTGATGAACTCGAATTTGCAGGGTTTTAAGTTATGATTCTCTAAAGGGTACTTAATCTGCCATCAGTATGACGAATGGATTCCAATTAGGAGGTAAGAAGTTGAAAAGGTCCAGCTCAAGAGGGATAACAAAGAGGGTTAAAACCTTACTCATGAAGTTGAACGATTGAATTTTGTACAATTCACATTGTAATTCATCACCCATCTAATGTTAATATAATTTGAAATTTATGTAACATGAAATTAGGTTAGAAAATTGTTTACAAGCAAGTGAAAATATTGTATATAGGTAAAATTATGTACATAAAATTAGCTATCAAAATATATTGGCCGCTATTTTTTTTTATTTTGTTACTTATTTAACCATTGAAAAATATATATTTTTTTTACCTATTAATGACCAAAAACTAAGTGTCTCTATATTATCACATCTGTGATTGAATTAGTGACATTTTTTTAATTTAACTTTTTTTTTTCATGCAACCGAAAAATGAGTCACTATTTTTTTTTTATTTTGCGACTGAATTAATTCAGTCACTTGAATTTTAATGGCTAAATTGGCCCATTTACTAGAAAGAGACCAATCCTTTTAGCGACGAATTAGTGACCAAAATTTCGATTACTAAATAGTGGCCAACTTTCTATTAGGTCGCTAAATAGTGATAAAATAGTAAATACAAGATAATGGAAGCATCCTCCAAGCTCTCCAAGGCAGCAGAAGAACAAAAAAAAGATAAACTTTTTCCAAGTTTCTTATGAGAAACTTGACACTAATGGCTCTCGCTTCCAAAGAAGCTTCTTTGGTGGTAAGGCTAGAAGGAACACTTCCATTTGTGTTGACATTCAAAGAATAAGAAGATTACCACAAAATTTGGGTTAAATTTGATTCAACTAAAAAAGTGAAGATTACAAGGTAGCAAAGGCTTATATATAGATGAGGGGGCCTTTTGCACTTAATAAAATAAGGGTATATGAAAGGTGTAAATAAGTGTGGTAGACGATAAGGGGTAGACGACTAGAAAGAACCTAAAAATAAACCAAGTATATGATCACAAAAAGAGAGCATAGGATTGTAGTAGACAAGACCTAATTAGACAAGTGGAGTAGACAATATGTGCAATTACACTGGGTAGACACTATGATAATGCATAGATCATATTGTACTTAGAATTACATAGAGTAGATGTTAGGTCAATTTCATGTAATAGTAGATGTGGTGAGGATACACTATAGGTGATGTCATCCCAACAAGGCTTATAGCTTGGGCCAACGTCTAGGCCCAAATCATGCTCAAGGCCCAATCCATGGCCCACATGCACCTTCAAGCCCAAGCCTATCAAGAGGCCCAATAATAAGGGGCATGCTAAAAAATATCCAATTGGGCTTCATCAAAGATGACCCAAACCCACATAGGCTTCTCACACTCTTCACATGGGCCAAAGAAGATGTGAAGATTTAAAGAGGTGTATGGAAGAGCAATAGAATAGCAATAAGATTGGCCCATTGTTTAGGCCTTGTTTTCTAGAATAATAAGTCAAACAATGTGTAGTTAAATTGATAAAATTGGGCTTAACTAAGTCCAATAGGAGATTTGGCCATGAGCTACCAAAGGTCCAAGGTGAACTAAGTGGAAGTCAACATTCCTTCCTACACCTCATAGACCCAATGCATACAAGGGCTAGGAATGCTTCCTCCTTTTCCAAAGCATCATCCAATGGCCATGAACCTTGCTCCTTCTCCTAGCCACCATCCAAGGGTGATGATTAAATCTTCTCCTCCAAGCTTGATCTAAGGGCCAAGAATTAGTCTAGCTTTTAGGCTCACATATAAAAGCCAAAAGTAGACCATTTGTACATTTTTACTCTTGAATTTTGCAATAGAAGCATAGTATTGAGAGTACTCCACCCTATTTCATTTGAGAGTCTCCTTTGCTAGAGGATTGCATCATCTCCTCTTTGCTAGAGGATTGCATCATCTCCTCTAGCCAACTTCCCCTAGCTTTCTCTTAAGATAAACCTTCAAACACCTTAGTCCGAACCAATGCTTAGCAAGAGCCTTAAACACTTGCTTCCACTCCCTTCCATGGATCACGTCTACTTCATGGAGCTTTCATCCATTTCGCACCAAGAGCTCCACCAATAGGTGAATGCAAAGTTCAATTCAAAAAAAAAAGAAAAACAAGAAAATTAGCATCAGAAACGTATGCATTAGAATCATGAGCAACAATAGTTAAATCCTTAAAACTAGTATCAATAGCCACTAAATCAGAATCACATGGAACAACAAAATCAGAGTCAAATTTTACAATATTACTCAAATTAGAATGAACAATAGCACCAAACCACCAAAATTAGTGATGACACTCTCAGTTGGAGGAAAATGTGCACCTTTTGGGTGTTAGAATCATGATAAATTGCAGAGTTAATTTCAACACTTATAGAGCATAAACCATGATCACAGTTGTATGTAATAAAATTTTCTAAAATTTGAGATAAAGCCAAATCTAAATCTATGTTTTTTTCATTTTTTTCTTGTTTTTCTTCTTCCTCTTCTTCTTTAATCACATGTTGTACATCAAAATAAGAATGCACAAAATTTGCTTGTTGTTATGGCTCATTAAACTCTGAAGACAACTTCATGCCATGCAATATAATGTGTAGTTGATTCATTTGCTTTTTCAAATCCTAAATGTTTGCATCAAACTGTTGTTGAAACTTTTTCATCAATTCCTTTAAAGATGTTTTAGAAATTTTTGAACTTATGGCTAAAATGGCTAGTCTGAAAATTGTGGAAACTACTCATAATGTGACTTATAAGCATTGGTTGTTGACAATGTGGTTCAAAAGAATGGTTATAATATGGCTTAGAAAATTATAGCAATGGTTGAGATGACTATTCAAAATATGGGTGTGGCTTCTACTCATATTGTGATTCATAAGAATGATTAATAACTCAAAAAGTTGTGGAGTTCCTGGAAAAAGTGTGAATTGCAAGATTGCTCAAAATATGGCTAGAATGACTATTGATAATATGGCTCTAAAAACTACAACTTATTTTGATCACAATTCATGTTAAAAGTATGTTATCGAGAATGACTATATCAAAATAACTTCCATATGAAAACTGATTATTCAAAGGGGGGACTGACATTGTATACAAACAAGAGAAAGAAAAAAAACAATGAGACTCAATGGCATGTGTTCCCCGACAACAATGTCATTTTGATGATAGCCTTTGTGTCACACAAGCTCATCAAACAAAAAACAAAGTTTCCTCCTAATGTATAGTAAAGGGTTCAACCTAGGCCGGTCCAAGGAACACATATCCAATGAGTCTATTAATTGACTTTAAAAAGAAGATTTTGGGGTTGTAAAACCAAATTAAAAATAGAAAATAGTAATTGAGATAGTTGTAAAACAAGAGTAATGAAAAGAAAACTGCTAAATGAAAACTCTCAATGTCGTTTGTTAGAGATGATGTTTTACATTACTTTCAAAGTGTAAGAACCAAATACTTTATAATTTATTTTATGAAAAATACTTAATTTTTATAAAAATTTTAGGAAAAAAACATATTTAACTCTAAAATAATTATATTTAATTAATATAGTAGTTTTTTTATAACAACAAACATTCTAATAGTCAAAATTTTCATAATATTAGAATTATCTTATTTAATAATTTGTTAAACGAATTATTTGAATTGAAAAATTATGTTAATATTAAAATTTAGATTAAAACCCTCGGATTGTCCCCATTTTTGTTTAAAAATATCAATTGAGTCCTATTTTTGAAAATGTATTGCATTTTGGTCCTAAAATCACTTTATAAAATGTTTTCCATTTATATCACAATTCATTAAGTGTTGCCTTTAAAATGTGTGTCCAATCAAATAAAAAAGTTGCCTTATATTTACTCATAATATTACAAAAAAAATGTGACCTTGTACTAACATAGGCTAATCCATACTCAAATTTTAAAATTTTCATAAACCTAAAATTTCTATGCGTACGAAAAAAAAAATACATCTTTCCAATTTACATAATTCTAAATTAGTAAAATATTTAAATTTTATAAAATAAAAATATAACTACTATTAAATAATCCTTATAATTTTTATTAGCAATCATTTTCCATATTTTGTAACATTTCAGTGGTTACATACTTAACATATTACATATTCTAATTAAATTATAGTATTTTCTAATTTAAAGTATAAAATGTTGTCAAATAAGATAAAATTTATACTTTAAATTAGAAAATACTATAATTTAATTAGAATATGAAATATGTTAAGTATGTAACCACTAAACTATTACAAGAGATAAATACAGTACTGATTGTTAATAAAAATTATATAATATTTTAGTTAATTTAGGTAGGATTATTTAATAATTATTAAATTTTTATTTTATAAAATTTAAATATTTTACTAACTCACTGATTGCTAATAAAAATTATATAATATTTTAGTTAATTTACGTAGGATTATTTAATAATTATTAAATTTTTATTTTATAAAATTTAAATATTTTACTAATTCAGAATTATGTAAAATAGAAAGATGTATTTTTTTGTACTTATAGAAATTTTAGGTTTATGATAGTTTTAAAAAATTTTCAATACTTCTAAAAAATAATGTATTTAATTATAATGGTTATAATATATATATATATATATATATATATATATATATATATATATATATATTATATATATATTTATATTTATTATTAAAAAAAAAAAAATAAAAAAATCAAAAGTGCTTAATATAAGATCACATTTTTGTGTATAATTTTATGAGTAAATATAAGGTTACATTTTGACATATGTTTTAAAGACAACATTTTAAAAAGTATGGTATAAATAGACAACATTTCATAAAGTGTGGTCTTTGATGATTTGTAAACCATATTTGTGAAAGTGTAGTCTTTGATAATTTTTAAGTCACACCCATTAAAAAAAAGTGGCAATTGATGTGTTTTAAACCACATGTATAAATTGTTGTTGTTTATGTGTTTAGACAATTTTTTTTGTGTTGGTAAGTTCACTGTTGCTCGAAAAATGGTATAATGTAAACAAATGAGAAAAACAACAAGATAAACAAGATAAACTTTCCATTAACGGCACAAAGTGCATACAAAAGGGCATTAATATATCGAAAGTTATATTCGAACATAATATTCGAACTCATTTTTTACACAGGTGATGTGGCACCTTTTTTTTCTTTTATTTTTACTTTTTTTAAATGAAATTGAATCCATGGTTACGTGTTTGGAAGTTTATGCTGTAATTTTTTTTTGGCAAAACTAAAGCAGACGTGGAGAGAGAAAGTAAGATAAAATGGAAAACTTGGTAGTGTTGGTGAGAGAGAGAGAGAAAGGCGACCGGAAGCCCTTGCAGGGTGGAGTTAGCGTGAGATAGAAAGTCGGAGTAGAGGCAGAGGAAGGTGTCGCTGGAGAACAGGTGTCTGACCAGAACTCATCGACGGCGTAGTTTTCAGGGTTAGTGCTATTTTCAAAAGACGGCCACTAGGGCTTCCAAAAATTGAAGACTTCCGGCACACAACAACGAGCACGATGGGGAATTATATTTTGGAGGCCAGGAATTATGAACCATATGAAGTTGACTTTGAGCAGTTTGTGGTTGGCATGTATTTGTCAATGCTTGCGCAGGATGGGGTTGTGAACCACAATGTTGAACGTAAGTCCCCCGGAAATTGTTTTGTAGTCCCCGGTTTTGACCCATTTATGAAATTTTGTAATTTCAATTCCATGAAGTTGAGTTTGTGGTTGGCACGTATTTGTCATTGCTTAAGCAGATTGGGGTTGTTCACCAAAATGTTGAAACTTAAGATGGTTATAAAAACTGGTACCGTGAACTAGAATATATAACAGCACTCCCCAATTGAGGTAGTTGTACTCCCCACTTGATAACGTAATTGATACTTTAAAGAACATTTTATTTCCTAAAAAAAATAAAAGTTGTTATTAAAACTGTTTTTTGAATTTTGGATTGGTCATAATAAAATAAAAAATTTAATTGCTTAACAAAATTTAGAAATTTAAGATGGTTATTAAAACTGGTACTGTGAACCCCCATTTGGAGTACTTTTACTCCCCACTTTGTAACGTAATTGAAAGTTGAAAGAACATTTTATTTCCCTCCAAAAATTAAATGTTATTAAAACTGTTATTCTAAATTTGAATTGGTCATAATAAAAAAAAATTAATAGCTTATGAAAACTTTCAAATTTAAGGTGGTTATTAAAACTGGTACTGTGAACCACAATATGTAACAGCACTTCCCGTTCGGGGTACTTCTACTCCCCACTTTGTAACATAATTGAAAGTTTAAAGAACATTTTATTTCCTTCCAAAAATAAAATGTTATTAAAATTCTTATTCTAAATTTGAATTGGTCCTAATTAAAAATAAAATTTAATTGCTTAACAAAATTCAGAAATTTAACATGGTTATTAAACTGGGTACTGTGAACCAAAATATATAACAGCACTCCCCAGTTGGGGTACTTTTACTCCCCACTTTGTAACGTAATTCAAAGTTTAAAGAACATTTTATTTCCTTCTAAAAATAAAATGACATTAAAACTGTTATTCTAAATTTGAATTGGTCCTAATTAAAAATAAACTTTAATTTCTTACCAAAATTTAGAAATTTAAGGTGGTTATTAAAACTGGTACTGTGAACCAGAATATATAACAACACTTCCCATTTGGGATACTCTTACTCCCCACTTTGTAACGTAATTGAAATTTTAAAGAACATTTTATTTCCTTCCAAAAATAAAATGTTATTAAAACTGTTATTCTAAATTTGAATTGGTCCTAATTAAAAATAAAATTTAATTGCTTAACAAAATTCAGAATTTTAAGATGGTCATTAAACGTGGTACTGTGAACCAGAATATATAACACCACTCCCCGTTTGGGGTACTTTTACTCCCGACCTTGTAACGTAATTGAAAGTTTAAAGAACATTTTATTTCCTTCCAAAAATAAAATGACATTAAAACTGTTATTCTAAATTTGAATTGGTCCTAATTAAAAATAAACTTTAAATTCTTAACAAAATTTAGAAATTTAAGGTGGTTATTAAAACTGGTACTGTGAACCAAAATATATAACAACACTCCCCATTTGGGATACTTTTACTCCCCACTTTGTAACGTAATTAAAAGTTTAAAGAACATTTTATTTCCTTCCAAAAATAAAATGTTATTAAAACTGTTATTCTAAATTTGAATTGGTCCTAATTAAAAATAAAATTTAATTGCTTAACAAAATTCAGAAATTTAAGATGGTCATTAAACGTGGTACTGTGAACCAGAATATATAACATCACTCCCCATTTGGGGTACTTTTACTCCCCACTTTGTAATTTGTAACGTAATTGAAAGTTTAAAGAACATTTTATTTCCTTCCAAAAATAAAATGATATTAAAACTGTTATTCTAAATTTGAATTGGTCCTAATTAAAAATAAACTTTAATTGCTTACCAAAATTTAGAAATTTAAGGTGGTTATTAAAACTGGTACTGTGAACCAGAATATATAACAACACTCCCCATATGGGATACTTTTACTCCCCACCTTGTAACGTAATTGAAAGTTTAAAGAACATTTTATTTCCTTCCAAAAATAAAATGACATTAAAATTGTTATTATAAATTGGAATTGATCCTAATTAAAAATAAAATTTAATTGCTTAACAAAATTTAGAAATTTAAGAAGGTTATTAAAACTGGTACTATGAACCAGAATATATAACAGCACTCCCCATTAGGGGTACTTTTATTCCCCACTTTGTAACGTTATTTAAAGTTTAAAGAACATTTTATTTCCTTCCAAAAATAAAATGATATTAAAATTTTTATTTTAAATTGGAATTGGTCCTAATTAAAAATAAAATTTAATTGCTTAACAAAACTTAGAAATTTAACATGGTTATTAAAACTAGTACCGTGAACCAGAATATACAACAGCACTCCCCATTTGGGGTACTTTTATTCCCCACTTTGTAACGTAATTGATGGTTCTACTACCCCTTTAAAGATCATCTTTCTGACCAGCAAATAAAATTTCCTTATTTTCAGAGTGTTCATTGCTTGAGAACACAAACACTGGGAGACGAAAACCAAAATATTCATGACCACTCCAAAGGCACAACATTGTCAAACACCACAACACGCCACTACAAAATCAAGACTACAAAACCACACCACAATGCAAACCAGAATGTACCAACGACTCTGTCAAACAATGTTGCACCAAACTCGAAAATAAATAAAACGTTTTTCCCCCAAAGATTAAACCTTTTCGAATGGTGAACAAAAAAACACGAACCTTACACTAAAACGGTGTTGCAGAACGACTTCCGGTGGGTTGGTTGTCGTTGCCGTCGACTCGCTTCCACTGGATTCGATCCCCTCCATTGTAGTCGTTGTCGCAGGTGTGTCCTCTCATGGTGACCGCCTCCCACCTCGCTTCTGTAACACCACAACTTCTCTGTCTCGACTTCCTCCGACTATCTCAGTCTCTCTCGGCCGTTCCGCCGACTTCCTCACGCTGGCTTCACCTTTCCACACACTTGATCACGCTGTCTCCACCTTTCCTTCGAGTTGCTCATGTTGTCGCCGCCTTTCCTCCGACTTTCTCACGCTGTTTCCGCCTCTCCTCCAACTTGCTCACGCTGTCTCCACTTCCTCCACCTTTCTCTCTCCACGTCTGCTTTAGTTTTGCCAAAAAGAATTTACAGCATAAACTTCCAAGCACGTGACCATGGGTTCAGTTTCATTTAAAAAAAGTAAAAATAAAAGAAAAAAAGGGTGTCACGTCAAAAATGAGTTCGAATTTTATGTTCGAATATCATTTTCGTTAATATATTAGGTTGGGATACAAAAAACCTATTCTACGTATTAAAATATAAACATAATTTAACACACTACTCTTCCACAACATCCTCAACATTCTCCATTTCTTCATCAATAGTTTGGGGTAGTGGGAGAATGACTCATCTTGATTATCCCTTCATCAGCATGTTCATCTTCAACATCCTTGGTCGCACGCTTAGCAACCTTAGCGGCTATCTCCTCAACATCAAGAATGTGGTCATCGTATATATCCAAATTCACACTAAAATGGGCATTAGTAGTCGACACCTCTTTGTATAGAAATTCAGCTTGCCTTAGTGCTTTTTGGAAATCATTGATATGCTCAGATATAACATATTGCCGAAGAGAGCGATCTCGACCTCTCCTAGAGCCGTGACTTTTGACTTAATAGCTTTATCAATTTTCTCCTCTTTTTTCTCTTCCTTCAACTTCTTTTTAGATCCCAATCAGCACGCCTTCCAACCTCTGAATTTCTTGATTTCCTCCTCAAGGGATTTCTTCTCAGAGGCCCATTCAACTTGGTTAGTTTCCACTTTCTTCTTCAAAATAGCAAGTTCCTCCACGACCTTCTTCTTGGCCTCGTCAACCAACTACTTCTGTAGCAAATTAGCTACCCCTCAACTTATTACCATGGATCGTGCTTGGAATTCCAACAAGGCCTCTCTTTGTATTTATGGGGATCTGGAATCCAATAGAACAAAAATTTTGGTTTACCATCATCACACCATAAAAATGTGACCTCCCAACGGAGGTTATGACCACCTTGAAGAACCTGTCCTTGAACCTCTTGAAGGATTGAGAGTACCCGTAAAAAAAAAGGCAAGAGTTCGAGCTCCCCAACAAAGATAACAACTTAATCTGATCCTTAGGATGAATAACATAAAAATACGGAAAGCTTTCAAGGGTGGGAGACAAATACAAAGCTTTGCAAATGATGAGTGCGTATTTTTGCCCTCATTTAGTGTTTAACTCTGGGTATTTAATTGAATTTGTGTGCTTAAAGATTGATTTAATTAGGATTTCTTATAATTGGGTTTATTGAGCATGACATACAAAAACATGTTAAAAATAGCTTTTAGTTGCATAAATGTTCTTTGGATATTTTGAGGTGTGTTAGTTCAGTTGCAGCTAAGTTGAGCTCATGGAGGTGTGGAAATAAATTTATTATAGCTTCATGACACCTTAAAGATAAATCCAAGAATAAGAAATTATCAAAAGCACAAAAATCCAAGCCAAGCATTGCATGAAGACGACAAGAAAAGCTTGAAAAGGCGAAGAAGTTTCGCTAAACCAAGAAGAGAGGAACAAAAAAATTGGACCTTGCGGTTTTCTTTATCTTTATGATAGAAGATAATTTAGGAAAAATATATCTTTAGATATTTTATTTGATATTTTTAAATAATTATCTTATTTAATTATATCATAAAATATTAGAAGATAATAACTACCAAATCTTTTTAAATATGACAAGATTAATCTTTTTAGTTCCACAACAAACAAATATATC
>Ga0214545_1010905_pt1 | contig 12870 bp, 6 predicted proteins | sample CNSS4metaG_FD_160064 | JGI IMG/M metagenome (GOLD analysis project Ga0214545, IMG submission 160064) | Root nodule microbial communities from cowpea collected in UCLA plant growth center, Los Angeles, California, USA - CNSS4 | ecosystem: Host-associated > Plants > Roots > Nodule | place: USA... | reverse complement strand
CATATATATATATATATATATATATATACATATATATATATATATATATATATATATATATATATATATATATATATATATATATATATATATATATATAGAAGAATAACAAAATTAGGTGTTGACACTTATCTCAAATATTGTAATCAAATTAATCTTTTCCTATTATTAGAAGATAAGATTAGAGGTCATCCAAACAAAGGTTCGAAAGATTTGAATCAGTATGAAAACCATTTTCCAAAATTGGCTTACAGATACCTTGAAAACAAAAGTTTTAGGTGAAAAATGTAAATCACAATTTGCGCAAGAAAATGTGAGAACAACAAACACTTGTTGAAGGATGCAATGCATTGAGAAACTATATAAACTACAATAAAGAGTTTGCAAATATGCATAAGAAAAATTAACATTGATTAACAACACTTGATTTTTCATTCACAGATTTGAAACACAAGATGGACTCCCAAAATGCAAGCTACAACGTTGGGCAAGCCAAGGGCCAGGCTCAGGTCTACCTTCAACCTCTTCTTTTAATACTTTTTTGACATTCATGCATGCTCAATATTCAAAAATCATTTGATGTTCATACATGCTCAATATTCAGTAATCATGGACATGTTTTTGTATGGTATTGCAGGAAAAGGCTAGCAACATGATGGACAAGGCCAGTGATGTTGCTCATTCTGCTCAAGACTCCATGCAACAGGTTCTTCTATTCTTTGTTTCTCAACTTTTATCCAAGTCAAATCATGTTGTAACATTCATTTTAAATCCATATCTACAATAATATTCATATTGATATATGAAAGTAAAGAGTTTTGCATGATAAAGTATATGTATTTTGTTGTGTATAGGCTGGGCAACAAATGCAGGAAAAGGCACAAGGAGCTGCTGATTCTATCAAGAGTGCTTTGAATTCAAAGAACCAATGAAGCTAAATGGATCATTAATTATGATGAACTTGGCTTCCCTTCAATAAACCTTGTTCCTACTCAGTGAATTTGTTCTTGTACCCCTTAATATATTGATATATGAGCTTTCATATGTAGATTTATTACGTTGTGCATTATGATTATTGTATTTCATAAGAATTATAGTTTTAAACTATGTTTATTAATTATACTTTGGACTCGAAAAGTAATATTAAAATTATTGTGGAATGTATAATCCAAAAGATGATTGTAGCAAGTGTAGTTATACCTTAGTTAAATCTAACACTGAAACTTTTGTGCGCATTTTTTGAATTTTAACAACCTTAACATCATTATGAAGTCAAAGTAGGGTTTGGGAAAAAGAATGTGAATGAATAGTTGATATACCGGTCTTAGATTTAAACATCCCAAAAATATATTTTGCTTCTAAGGCAACATGATGTTACACAAGATTGAAATATATTTTTGTGAATGGTAAGTTTCCAACCTTTATTTGTAATAAGGTATTGATTTTACAATAGTCTTTATGCTATTTAAGTTGATGATGACATCATTGGTTCACATATTAGCATTGATAGTTTCATTGTGTGTTTCTTTTTAAAAATGGTACTTCGTTATCTCATAAGTTGTTAAATTGAATGGCTTTTATTGGGCAAATATATAATTAACCTTATAAAACCACTTGTACCAAACAAACAACAAATTTTGTTAAGATAGGTTTTAGTCATGACTCTAATACCATGTTAAGAAGTGAACTTTAAGCGTAACTCAATTGGTCCATCTGGGATAAACCACTCGGTCTTTGGACGAGTACAAGATGTTGATAATTTTTAGGTTTGGATATGGAGCTTGGAGTCCACTTAGAACAAGAAACCCAAAAAAGAGTCCCCCTAGCCAACTACTCATAATCATTAGAATGGAGAATAACCACCTCCAATTCTATATATACTATCATTAAAGGGATTTACACATTGAGTGTTTCTAGACTAAGTCTATTTCAGATTTAGCAAGAACATCAAACTTACTAAACTGACTTATAAAGCAAGTTTTGCATTCACTTATATATTGTAAATTGACTTTATCTCTAGTCTATGTGGAACTTTCAACACGTTTCAAAGCTTTCGAATCTAACCTCTATTTATGTTATTTTAAAATTGTTATATTTTTACATTGTAATTAATTTCAGTTTCTATGCTTGATTTAACTAACTTTTAATATTTGGTTAAGGTTTATATATTCTTGTCTCCTTTGGATTCTTTCAAATCTTCATTAGAGTTTGTTCCCTCACAACTCTGAAGACCAATGAAATGGGTATGTAGAGTTGTCAATTTGAGTCAGCCCATAAAGCTTGGCCTAGGCCTAAGTGAAATGGGGCCAAAAAAGCCCACAAGACCAAAAATCCTCCTATAGAAAAAGTCCACAAGGCCAAAAAGCCTACAAAAACATTGTGTTAGGGTTAGCCCATGGACTTTCTTCTTAAACATGATAAATATATTATTAAACTTTTGGTTTAGGTCGACTTCTCTTGACCTTTAGCTAAATCGACCTGGATTGACCTTCAACTCGGACATGCCCATCTTGAAATAAAAGGGTCTTATATTTATTTTATTCAGTTTGATTTATCTTATAATAAAAAAAATAATTTAGTTTTCTATATTATAGAATTCTAACGTGAATTTACACATTTTTAATTATTTTAAAATTAATAAAACAAATAAAAAAAACTAAGAACGAAGAGAACCGAAAGTAGAACTCAATCACATGAGCTATTTCATTTTTATTTTATAGTTTTAATAAGACAAGATTTATGTTTTTAATTATAATAAATAACATTAAAATTTAGATGAACTAATATTTTTTTATTTAAGGATTTAAACAAATGAAACAATTTAACTATTAAAGAGTCGTTAGATTATCAAGTTTCAAAATGTTTAACTTCACTTAAGTTTTATATGATATAATATTATAAACTTCATAATTTAAATGTAACACTCAGCACACGCTTCATAATAAAAGACACATTATTTTTTCAATCGGTAAGTATGTATAAAATTCACAAAAGTTGACTCATGAATTTCAATGAAGATTCCACTAGAAAACTTCTAAATAGTGTTAGAAAACTTTTAAATAGTCAATTATTTAGATACTAATTTATAAAATTAAAAATTATTGGTTACTAAAATAGTTAGTATTATGAATAAAGAATTATAATTTGTCACTAAATTAGTCCTTAAAATTAACTACCATGGTTTTGACTACCAAAGAAAATTGGTCACTAAAAATTAGCTATCTATGTTTTGGCTACCAAAATGACTTAGTTTCTAAATTGGTCTCTAATTAATTAGTGACTAATTATGTTAGAGATATCATATATCTCCTAGTTTTAATTCTATTGATAGAGATATCATATATTTTATTATGTTTTATTATTATCAAATAGTTTGTATTATGATAACATATTAGGTTTTGCTTTTCCCTTTATATCATGGGATATTGTACTATATATATTGAACAAGTTCTAATATATCAATATGAAAAGTAATAAAGTTATCTTTGAGTTACTTTTCATCAAACACGTGTTATGTATATTTTTCCTTCTAATGGCTTACAAAATATCTAACATGGTATCAAATGAAAAAAAAAAAACCTTCCACATTTACTCCTTTTTTGTTGATTTCCTACCATGTGAATCATACTTCATCCTTTAGTTAATCACCTTCCGTAGGTTCTCATTGATTTTTTCCAGGTTCTCGTCGACTTTCTCCGTGTTCTCGTGACTTTCTCGGGGTTCTCATCGACTTTCTCTAGGTTTTCGTCGACTTTCTCCATGTTCTCGTTGACTTTCTCCCAGTTTTCGTAGACTTTCTCCATGTTTTCGTGACTTTCTCCAAATTCTTGTCGACTTTATCCATGTTCTCGTGACTTTCTTCAGGTTCTCATCAACTTTCTTCAATTTCTCGTTGACCTTCTCAAGTTCTTAAGATTCTCTTTATGCATCCGTTTTCCAAAACTGCTACTTTCAAGTTGGGCATTCATAAGCTTCACGCCCATCTTGAGAAGGGGTGTTAGAGATATCATATATCTCCTAGTTTTAGTTCTATTGATGGAGATGCATATATTTTATTCTATTTTATTATTATCAAATATTTGTATTATAATGACATATTAGGTTTTACTTTTCCCTTTATATCATGGAATATTGTACTCTATATATTGAATAAGTTCTAATAGATCAATATGAAAAGTAAGAAAGTTCTCTTTAAGTTACTTTTTACCAAACACCTCTTGTGTGTAAATTGGTATCTTAGTGTAAACCAAACATTTTTTGAAAATGTATTTTCAATTTGTTGTCATCGATACAAGAAGGATTGTTCATAATATAAGGTATTTTGAAAGGCTGCCATCCAATCATCAAAAATCATAAATATAGTAAACACTTTGTATGAGAATTAAAATGAACTTTTTATGTTAATTTTAGAGTCAATATATAGATTCAATCAACACATAAAATCGTTAATAAAAAATTCACTTTCTATAGGTTTTAAAGATTTGTCATATAAAATTATTGAAAAATGTCATTTACATGTCTTTCACCCTACATTTTATGACAACTAAAATTATACTCGTAATACAAAGCCATATACTTTCTCTTATGGTTTTGGTTAACAACGGTTATAGAAAGTAGCACTTTCCCTGACATATATAAAATGTATTATTTTCTTTAACAGTTATATATAATATCAAGAAAAAAAAAACATTTTTCTCGTAAAAATGTTATTTATTTATTTATTCAATTTACTACTTGCATACTACTTGCATACTAAATTGTTCTCTTAAAAAAGAAAAATTATTTAATCGGTTCCCACTTAACTGGCAAATACCTTGTATAAAAAATTCACTTCTACGACAAATGTGATCAAATACATATAAAATTGTCAACTACACAAATTTTCTAATTCAATTATGATAATTTATGACAAATGCACGTATATTACTTATTTTTATTTTTATATATATATATATATATATATATATATATATATATATATATATATATGATCTCTATAATTAATTATATATCTTGGATAGGTTGATAAATGCACATATATTACTTATTCTTGCTTATATCCAAATATTAAAAATCAAATTAAAATTTTCCTATCATTAGCACATAAGATTGGAGCTCATATGGGAGATTTGAATGATAAATGATTGAGTCTCCTCCACACACATGTACTTGTTGATCATAAGTGCAAAAACCACTTTCCAAAATTGGCTTGACATGTACCTTGGAAACACAAGTGAAGGAGAAAAAATATGAATCACAAATTATGCAAGAAAATTTGAGAATAACAAACACTTGTTGAAGGATGCAATGCATTGAGAAACTATATAAACTACAACAAATAGTGAGAAAATATGCATAAGAAAAACTAACATTGATTAACAACACTTGATTTTTCATTCACAGATTTGAAACACAAGATGGACTCCCAAAACGCAAGCTACAACGCTGGGCAAGCCAAGGGCCAAGCTTAGGTCTACCTTCAACCTCTTATCTTCGTAGCATTTTGATGTTAATGCATGCTCAATATTCAAAAATCATTGACAAGATTTTTATCGTATGACAGGAGAAGGCTAGCAACATGATGGACAAGGCTAGTGATGTTGCTCATTTTGCTCAAGACTCTATGCAATAGGTTCTTCTATGCTTTATTTCTCAAATCAAATCATGTTGTAACATTCATGTTTAATCCATGTTCACAATAATATTCATATTGATATATCAATATAAAGAGTTTTGCATGGTTGTGGAATTAGAAACTAAGATGCATGATAAAAGTAAGTGTATTTTTTTGTGTATAGGCTGGGCAACAAATGCAAGAAAAGGCGTAAGGAGTTGCTGATTCTATCAAGAGTGCTCTGAATTCAAAGAATTAATGAAGCTAAATGGATCGTTAATTATGCTCGACTTCCCTTTAATAAACCTTGTTCGTGCTCATGCTCGCTGAACTGTTCTTGTACTCCTTAGTATATATTGATGTATGAGCTTTCATATGTAGATTTATTACTTTGTGCATATTGCAATTATTGTATTTCATACCAATTATGGGTTTAAAATATGTTTATTAATAATACTTTGGAATCAGAAAGTAGCATTTAAATTGTTATGGAATGTATAATCCGATAGATATACGAGTGCAGTAAGTGTAGCTATACCTTGGTTAAATATAACAATTAAATTTTTGTATACAATATGTACTTTATGAATTTTAACAACCTTAACATCATTATAATTCAATGTAGGATTTGGGGAAAAATATGGATTAATAGTTGAAATGTTTGTTTTAGATTTGACCATCGAAAAAATATAGTTTGCCTTTTAGGCAAAATGATGTTGCACAAGGCTATAATAACTTTGTTGTGAATTGTAAATATACCACCTCTATTTGTAATAACAAGGTATTGATTTTAAAATATCCCTTGTGTTGTTTAAGTTGATAATAACATTATTGCTTCACATATCAACATTGATAGTTTCATTGTGCACGTTTTAGACTACAAAAACCCGGGCTCAAAATATTTTTTTATTTTGAGCCCGGGTTTTTGCCAGTAAAAAAAAAAGTACTTGTATGCGGTTCTTTTTGAAACGTATCAATAAGCTAGACCCATGCTTCGAGTTGTTTCATGCCATAAATAAACTCTAACACTTAAGAAATCCGTCGGACAGGCGGATTCACACCTCTTACAACCAACACAGTCCTCTGTTCTTGGGGCAGAAGCAATTTGTTTAGCTTTACATCCGTCCCAAGGTATCATTTCTAATACATCTGTTGGGCAAGCTCGTTTGTTTTTTAAGAGTAGTACTTCCTTATATCACAAGTTGTTAAATTGAATGTTTTTATTAGGTAGATATGTATTAACGTTTCAAAACTTTTGAATCTAAAATCTATTTATTTTCTTTTAAAAAATTTATCTTTTACATTGTAATTAATTACAAATTTCCTATGCTTGAGATTTAATTAACTTTTAACATTTGGTTTGGATTTATATATTCTTGTGTCCTTTGGATTCTTTCAAAATTTATTTCAGCTCTTCATTCGAGTTTGTTCCTTTAGAACGATAAAGACCAATGAAATGAGTACGTGTTGACCCTTTCGATTCATCAATTGGCTTTAGAACTATGCTACGATGATAAACAAAGTTAGTTTGTTGCTTTGCGTAATGGCTTAAAATGTGTGAAAGTCTTGGGCAAAAAGTATGCCTTTGATCAACATTAAACATTTCTTGGTGCGATTCCATAACCTAAAAGACTTTTTGTGTTTTCCATTATTTATGCTAAATTAGGAGAACCATTAGGGATTGAGTTTTATGGGTGAATGATTATTAAAATTTACGGTGAATCCTTTGCATTTGTTTAATTTTGGTTAAATTATGTTTTTGTCCCTATTTTTGGAGGCAAATATTAATTTGGTCCTTTTCTATTTGTCTTAATTTGATCTCTATTTTGGAAAATTTTATACGACCAGACTATTTTTGTTAATACTATATTGACAACGTTAAAGGGACACACCTATCAGTTTATTAGAATTTATATTTTTATTCAAATTGATATTTTTATTATATATTTTTAAGAAAATTAATTTTACTTAAATTCATATTTCACAGTCAACTTTATTTAAAATTATTTTCAAATTTTAAATTTATTTTTTGTGAAATTGTTATAAATTGTTTAAAATTATTTTAAAATTTTACATTTGTTTTTATATTATTATTACTTTTTAACCAACTCAAACATTTGTATAAAATTCCAAAAAAAAAAAAAAAAATAATAAATAAAAAAAACCAAAAATTTATAAAAAAATCCAAAAAAAAAAAAAAAAATCATGAATTGACACAACCTCTACAACGATGTTAGTACACTACTAACGTAAAGGACTTGATTGTATAAAATTTTCCAAAATAAAGACTAAATTGAGACAAATAAAGAAAATGTATCAAATTGATATTTCCCATAAAAAATGGAGAGCAAGGCATGATTTAACCTTTGATTTTTTTTTTTCATTTGAAGCTTTTCATTTATTTAAAAATCAATGTTCTTGCTTATATAGGATAACTGTTTAAAATATTTGAAGCTTAATACTTTTAGAGTCTCATATATTGTTTTTGTTTGATGACTATTATCTAGGTTTATCATTACAATAAATGATACATAAGATTAATGACGAAAAGGTAGCATTGACTTCAATCGTAACACTATTAGAGTCGGCCAAAAGGATCCAAAAACGACAAAAAATTATAATCAACGCTAAATCAATATTTATAACCGAATATAAAATTAAAAATAATATAAAATTTTATTAATTAATTTGTGAGGGTTAATCGACATTATTTTATTCCCATTAGCGTTGGGTTGGACAACGCTAACTCAATATTATAAAACTAAAAATAATATAAAAATATATTAGTTATTTTACGAGGGCTAGTTGACGCTATTTTATCCCAATTAGTGTCATATTATAAAATTAAAAAATAATATAAAATATATTAATTATTTGTGAGGGATAATCGACACTATATTAGCCCCATTAGCGTTGGCAGGAGGAATCTAACTTGATATTATAAAACTAAAAAACAAATATTAGCTGACGCTATTTTATCCATATGAACATCGACTAGTCGACACTATTTTATCCACATGAGCATCGACTAGCCAACACTGGTAGTCACTAGGGGCAACATCGACTAATAGATGCTTAAGGAGATGAACAAGACAAATTTGAGAGTAAGTTTTCACTTTTGCATTTGAGTTTCATTTCGCTCCTTTCTTGCGTGCCTCTAAAATTTCACTTTCTTCATCATCAATTGAACCCTACATAATGTCATTCCCTCCTTTACTTTGGGATTTCTCAAGAGGGCTAGTGTTCGAAGCTTTTTCCCTATCTTCAGCCCTACACACAATCGCTTTGTATGGTTAACATTGTAATCAAATTATTACTTGTAACTTTTTATATTTTGATGCATTATCTGCAACTATCTAACTTTTATAAATGTGTCTATGTTGTAATTTGATACCTTAACTATCACTCACACAAGCGTGAATGTAATTAATTATTTGTTTAATACAATTGAAATTACTTTTGGATAAATGAAAGGAGATGCTGAATGATGGATTCAATGAGGTGTTGAATGAATTATATGGATTCTGAATATAAGCAAGTGAAATTCAAGTTATTAAAACAATCTTATTACTTGTGTTCTGATATTTGTGATTAGCGTTTGATAACCCCACTTTCTCTAAATATTTTTAATATTTTTGTCTCTTAGCATCTGTTAGCCCACATTTTCTGCAAATATTTTAAATTATTTTTCTCTCTTAGCTTCGCTTAACCCACGCTTTCTCTAAAGTTTTTAAAAGAAAAAAAAAAACTTTTTTTTCTATTAGTGTTGCCAAGCCCACACTCTCTCTAAATATTTAAAATATTTTTTTCTCTTAACTTCGGTTAGCCCACACTTTCTCAAAAAATTTTTAAAATATTTTTTACATTTGCGTCGGCATGGCCATGCCGACACTACATGCGACTTAAGCTAGCATTCATATTTGGTCGTGCTATTAAGATTAGCTTCCACAATTTTTTTTGTCATTTTTGACACTAGACCAACACTACTCTTCCATCTACATTGGCTTTGGTCTTCTTATGTATGGTTTTGGCCAACATTATTCCCTTGCATGCTTGACGTGTATATTTATTCTATAAATGTTTTTTAAGAATTTTAGTTTCTACTATAGAGTTTTTATGTAAAAGTATTTGGTATTATATGGTGGAGTATTGGTTATAAGTTAATTATAGCCAAATATATTCTTGGAAGTAAGCCTAAAGATGAAGGCATGACCACACCAAGCACCATGGAACCCCTCCCAAGAAGATCACAAGAAGCATGACAAATAGGTAGACATTTCCATCTCTATCTTTGTTTAGCATTTCCTTAGTTTGATTACCTTTAAGTTGACTTAGTTAGACTATCTTAGTTAACTTGTTTACTTTTACCTAGGGTTGATTTGTTGACTCAAGAGTGACGCACTTAAGTTAACATACTAATTCATATTTAATTGCTTTGTAGGATAATTAAGATCTTATGGAGGCATAAGTGGTGGTGCAAATGGAGAGCATAAATGAGGAGGAGTCCATGTGGAAGAGAGAGAAAGAGCAAAGCATTCTAGAAACATCTGAAATGAGGGGACCACATGACTTGGTCAAGAATCCACCTTGAAGAGTTCTAGAAACATCTAGAACATGTGTGCACATGCCTTGGCCGAGACTCCTTTCTAGAAGACCTTGATGTTGCACCATTTTAACCTACCTTCTAGATTGTAGGGTTTCTTATTTGCTTAGTCATCCTTTGGAACTTATGTGTTTTTGCTTAGAGAACCCTAAACACTTCTATATAACGGGTGCTTTATTACATGTAAGAGGGTTGATCATTTTGGAATTTAACATACATATTATGTTCAACCTTTATGAGAGTATCCTCCTTTGGGAGTGAAACTTTTAAGCCTTATCTTGAGTTAGACTCAAGTGGCAACACACATCCACATATCCACAAGGATCCATGGCTTTTGCCTCTTCCTGAAGTGGTAGGCTTCACTCACAAATTTCATCTCTTGTCTTTTCATTTTATGCTTATTTCTTCTTCTTTTCAATTTGTTTTATGCATCTTGTTAATTACATGTTTTACTTATTGAATCAATCAATTTCTCTTCTTCCTTGGAGTCTTTTGAAGTGCACCTTCACATACAAATAGCTTGTTATCTTAATGTCCAATGAGAATCTTTACTAGACTTTGGAGAGGGACAAATTTGCTCAATTAAAAAAAAAAAGAGACTAAATTGAACAAAAATAATGAATATCATGACTAAGTTGAATATAAAAAATTGACCCTAACACTTGACACAATATTGGCTTAATATGTGGAAATTATTTTTTTAAATAAAACACTTTTAAAAATTAATAAAAGTTAAAAAAACCACGAAATGACATGTGACAGTCAGGGTTCAAAATTCATGAACTATTTTAACAGTGTTAGTAAAGATGACCAAATTAAAAAAAATTGACGACTACTAAAATCAAATTGAAAAAATAAAATATTAAAACCAAATTGAGAAAACTAAACAAATATTAGTACCAAATTATTATTTAAGCTAAAAGTGAATTTGAGGAATCCCAACACCCTACACCATTCATGTTCATATATGGTACATTTAAAATAGGCAATTTCTATATCTTACGAAATGTTTAATTTTTAGTCACTTGGTTTTAAGGAAGGTGGTTGTTTCTTTGAGTGTAGAATTTTCACTTTATCCAAGGAAGAAATACCATATCCTTAAAAGTTTGCCTAACCAATTCAATAGTTGGTATCTTCATGGTGTGTTTGGATGAGGCAATTTAAGAGAGTGATTTATTTATTTGGAGAATTTGAATTTCTTTTAAGTAAAATGACTTGTTTGGATGAAAAAATTAAAAGGAAATTGAAATTGAGGAATTTCAATAGGGATGGCAATGGGGCGGGTGGGACGGGTTTCGCTATCCATACCCAACCCCGTAGAAAAAATTCATCTCCATCCCCATACCCATACCCAAATCCAATGGGTATCAAACTTTTATCCCATCCCTATTCCCCCCGATAACGAGTATAATCTCGTACCCATATCCGTACATGTTTTCTTACTACTTCAATATTAATTTTAATTAATTTTTATAAAATAATAAAAAATTACGGTAAAGGAAACATAATATTATCAAATATTTAATATTAGGATGATGGTTGTTTCTTCGATATTAAATACTTTAAAATAAATTATAATTAATTACATTTTATATTAGAATACCAAATAAAATTTTTATGAGAACCAAATATTCAAATATTTTTAAAAATAGTTGATAACCAAATACCAAATAAATTTTTTATGAGAACCAAATAAATAGTTGATAAAATTTAAAAAAATATAAAAGGAAAACAAATATTCAAATTAAAATATATTTTAAATGTTTGTCTACTTGGATTTTTTAAATTCTAATGAATTTATTTTTTATACACTAATAAAAGTTATAATACATCACTTGATAAAAAATGATGCAAAGAACAAATAATAAACATAATAACAAAATTTTAACATAGATCTTGTATCTTTTGAACTCTAATATATGTTGGATGATGATAAAAGAATATTCATGGCAATTACATTAAATTTTTATATTATAGTAAATAAAAGTTATTTATTCAATTATAGTGAAAAAATTACAGTATGATTGATAATGAGTTAGAAAATAAAAAATAATTAGATAAAATATATCAAAATAGTATTCTACATGATGAAAAGAAACAACAAATAAAAATATTAACAAATGTTTAGAAGCAATTTGAGAGACTATTGAAAGAAATCGCACAAAGGAAAACAAATGTATAATTAAAGGTATGATAAGATGAAAAATACCTTAGAAATCTAAGAAAAGTTTTCAAATATCAACATATATACTCAATGGTTGAGAAATAATAAAAATTGTTTTAGTGAAACAAAAGAATTCTTTAAATGAAACAAAAATTAATAATAAGTAAAGATTTTTTTTATATTACGTAGTAAATGAAAGGTTGGTGTTATTAAATACTTAAATTGAGAGTATTAAACATTATCATGTGAAAGGAAAATATACAATAAATAAAAATATTCAAATATAATACAAATATTCAAATGTGAGACATAAAAATTTTTTAATTGACATACATCATTTTAACATAATTACATAAATGTTATGATAAGATGAAAAATATAGTGGAAATGCGAATGAGTTTCATGACAAACCAAATAATTAGAAGAAATAAAAAATAGAAAGTATATATATATATATATATATATATATATATATATATATATATATAT
>Ga0214545_1010901_pt1 | contig 12874 bp, 11 predicted proteins | sample CNSS4metaG_FD_160064 | JGI IMG/M metagenome (GOLD analysis project Ga0214545, IMG submission 160064) | Root nodule microbial communities from cowpea collected in UCLA plant growth center, Los Angeles, California, USA - CNSS4 | ecosystem: Host-associated > Plants > Roots > Nodule | place: USA... | reverse complement strand
AGGAGGGAGAGGGCGAGGGCGAAGGCGATGCGGTCGTCGTTGTTGCTGGAGATGCGGTTGACGCCGTTGTCGGTGACGAAAGAAAGCGAGAGAGAGAGAGAGAGACCGCGCGAGAGAGAGCGACAGAGAGAGGAACCCTATGGAGGCACTGGCGCGGGGAGGAAGAAGGGTTCAAGAATTTCAAACCCTAAATAAATCCTATGGCTTCGGTTGTTAGAGGAACCGAAGCCATTAACCCCCTTTTGGCACCGGATCTCCTTGGACCGAGGCCTATACCCTGATTTCCAACCACTTTTTGGATTCGGGTCCTACTGGACCGTGGCCTATACCCCTCTTTGGCACCGGTTTTGAGCGAACCGGAGCCTATACCCTTCTTTGGCTCCGGGTATTTAGAGAACCGAGGCCTAAAACTTGGCTCTAATTGCAAAAATGCCACCGCGCCATTATATGCTTCGGTTCCTGGCCAACCGAGGCATATAAGGCGAGGTAAAATGAGAATTCTGCACTAGTGTAATATACATGGTAAATATATACTATGAAGGTCTTTCAATAATTGAGATAATAACTTTTCCTATAATTATTACTATGTCAGCGTATTTCACTTATTAAGCGTATTTCACTTATTATGACAGAACTATCTACACCAATAATTTATTACAAAAAATGTTACCGGTCAATTTATTATGATAGGTCCACCTACACTTATCATAATAAGTTTAACCTTTATTAGAAAAATGCCACCGATCAATTAATTTATTATGACATGTCACTACCCCCATTTTAATAAATTGTTGATTACTATATTTCCATTAGTAGAGCCATTGTAAGAAAAGAGGGAAAAGATTTTGATGCTGACATCCATGACATCCACAGCCTACAAATATTTTGAACTTTGGTTTTTACCTTCTAGTTTGTGTAGGACATTGAGTTAAAGTAAACAATTGTACAAAGAATTTGATGCAGATAATTGTTTGAGTTCACTTATATTGTCATACAAGAATCTCTCCTCAAAAAATGTTGCACTTGAAATGCTTTTAATTATGAGCTTTTGTATCTAGAAAGATAACACCATAGGAAGATGGAATCTTGAACATTCACTCCAAGAAATCTTTTTGAACATAATTTATTTACATATTATAATTTGAATTGTATTATGATATATTTTTGGAAAATGATTATTTAATAGTGAAGTGAAAGGAGAAAGACATGAGGAGAGAGAGTGTGGTGGTGGAAGATAATGGATAGCATATTGTTGCAGAGATGAGGAATAAAGAGAGTGTATTGGTGAATAGTAGAAGGAAATGGTGGTGCATGCTCTGTTAGTGGAAAAAAAGAACACTTGAAATCAGAATCTTTTATAAGATGGCACAGAACCGTCCAAAATGCCCAAAGAAATTCAACAACATTTCTCATGCTTAATGCTGTAGACCTGCGCTTTGTACCTTGAGTGCCATTTATGTTCCAACATCATCATATCACTTATAATAGCAAAATAGCATACCATACTTCTTATCACATTTATATACATCAACTTTTCCCTTCCTGGTTAAGTTCATTGTATTGTAAAAATAATTCATCTTCACCAATCAATTCTTTTTTTTTTTTTTTATAAAATTTCATTTAGTCAATAACCACCATAATACTATGAGGGGAATTGATATCCAGCTAATAAACTTTAATAATTTATGATGGGATAAAAAATCTATGGACCTCAACTTTACATGAAACATTTACGCAATATTTTATATATTATTATACAGATACGTCTATGAAAGAAATTTTTATTATATATATATGTTTTTTTTGTCAGTCTATATATTAAATTATATTCTTTCAAGAATAAAAACATCTTAAACGAGACGTAAATGAGCGATTTTTTTTTTCGAAAAGTTTTTTTTGAACTTATTAAGGATGGATTCTTATTAGTTGTTAAAATCAAATAGAAGTTTATCTAAAAAACTCTTTCAAACTTAAGTTTGTACTATAATTTATTGAATGAGTATTTCCTTTGATATCACTGAGTATTATAGCGTTTTTGGATGTTTGATATATAATAAAATTAAATAACAAAAAATACGTTATTTGTGAATAGGTACTTAAATATCAACTTTCAATTCTTAATTCATTACTCTACTATTTGGATTTATGAGTAACAAACAATTATATTCATTTTTTATATAATAATAATAATATATACAAATTTGAGTATCTCGTCGTAAGTGGGTAGACATATGAATCCCTCAAACTCAAAAGTAGTTATTTTAAATAATTTCGGTAAGTAATAGTTGTATATTTTAAGGATGAATGAGGTTGACAATGTTGATTTATTAGAGATGACTTATTGAATGCTTAAATTTTATGACTATTTTAGTGAATGAATGGCCGTTTTAGTTAGATTGAGCTTTCACGACCCTTTTAATGAGGTATAGTTGGTACAACCATAATGGTCTTATTTATAAATAATGATTTGAAGGAGTGTTTTTAATAATCATTAATGAAGGATTTTGGAGTCTTTAAAAGATCATAACATTTGGGTGACAATAGTCTCATTTCTTGCAATATGTTACTTTTGGGAATAGTTCAAGTGAGTCAAAAGTTTCACATTAAATATAATAGATAAAGTTAAATACTATATAAAAATAAAGATCTATAACACCCTTACCTTAAGATTTTGGGGTAAAAGTTGTGTCAAATGACTTATATGTGTAGACCAATGTCATATATATATAGAACCACAATCTCTCAATATGACTATAACCATAACCAAAAGGACTCACCCTTGAGGGGAGATTAAAAGTTCCACATTAGATATAATAGACAAAGTTAAACACTATATAAGAATAAAGACCCATAACACCATTGCATTACCTTGTGTTTGGATGAAGCATTCCAACAATGCTAAGAAATTGAAATGCATTGTATTTGAATTGCTTGCAATTAAATTCCCTTCATTTTCTAAATAACTTGTTTGGATAAAAAAATTAAAATATCTTACATTTCAATTTCTTATTTAAATAAATAATTGAATTTCTTATGAGATAAAATTTTATTTTAACAATATTTATTTTAGGCTTAATTATGTTTTGAACTTATGATAAATTTGGAAACGGGCTCGAGGACTCAAATGGGTATGGCCGACTCAATTACCCACCTGAGCTGGTTTGACCCGACGACCCAAACGGGCCAGGTCGGCTGGGAAACCCTGACGGGCTAGGTCGACCCAACGATCCAGACAGGCCTAACCAGCCCGACGACACATACGAGTTGGTCATGCCCGTCAAGTTCGTCAATCTGATCGACAAGTTGGTCAGGCATGTAAGAGTTGTTGGGTCGGTCAAGCCGTACGAATCGTTAGGCCTACTTGACACGTTTAAGTCTCCAAGCTTGCCCGACACCCCTAGGTCGCCCAACCCTGTGTGGGTTGTCGAGCCCGCCTGTTTTATTTGGCTCATTAGGCCTATTTGGGTCGCGCGACCCGTTTGTGTTGTCGAGCCGCCCAGTACATCTGGGTCGTGGGACCCGCCCAACTGATGTGGGTCGTCAACCTCGCCCGGCCTGTTTTAGTCGTCAGGCCCGCTAGACCTATTTGTGTCGTTGGGCCCGTCTGACCCATCTTAGTCGTTAGGCCTCTCCGACCTGTCTTGGTCGTCGAGATCGTCCGACCCGTCTTGGTCGATGGGTCCGTCCGACCCATCTTAATCATCGAGCAAGCTCATCCCATTTGTGTCGTCAGGCCTATTTGGGTCGTTGGGCTCGTCCGACCCATTTGTGTCTTCGGGCAACCCGATACTTTTGATTGTCGGGGCCACACGACACGTGTGGGTGGTTGGGCCCGTTCGACCTCTTCTAGTCATCGAGTTCGTCCAGCCCGTCTTGGTCGTCCGACCTATTTGTCATCATGCCCATCAAGTTTGTCTTGGTCATCATGTCCATCCGGCCTGTCTTGGTCGTCGTATTCGTCTTATCTGTCTTGATCGTCATACCCATTGGGTCCATCTTGGTCATTGGCCTCGTCTAACCCGTCTTGATTATTGCACCCATGTTGGTCTTCGGGTCCATCCGACCCGTTTGGGTCATCAGTCATGTTCAGCCCGTCTTGGTCGTTGAGCCCGTTTCGCTCATCTTGGTCGTCAGACCCACCCAACCTATTTGTGTTGTCAGGCTCGTCCGACCCGTCTTGGTCGTCGGGCCCTCCCGCCCTGTCTTGGTCGTCGGGCCCTCCCGGCTTGTCTTGGTCGTCAGGCCCGACCGACCCGTCATGGCCGTCTTGTCTAGGTCATCGGGCTCGGCTAACCAGTTTGTATCGTCAATCATGTGGGTCGTCGGGCCTGCCCGACCCGTTTGTGTCGTTAGGCTTGTCTGACCTATCTGGGTTGTCGGGCTTGCCCGGTCCGTCTGGGTTGTCGGGTACACCCGACTCGTCTAGGTTTTTGAGTCGTCAGCCCGGCTCGTCGAGTCCACCTATGGACTGGGCCAAATTGACAACTCTACCAGAGATGTCTAAAGTGTGAGGTTGAGTGAGAAGAATTTCAAATTCCACCTATTTTGAGGGTATTTAAATTTCTACTAATTTAGTTAATTGAAATACTTCAAAAAAATGCTTGCATTTTAAATGCTTGTTTTTTAAATGCTTTTTAATTTCTTTATCCAAACTAAGGATTTCATCACAAAGAAATCTAAATTCTGCAAAAAAAATGAATTGCTTCATTAAAATGCTCTATCCAAACACACCAATAAGTTTTTGGGGATAAAAGTGGTGTCAAATGACTTATATGTGTAAAACCAATGTCATATATATAGAACCACAATCTGTCAATATCAATAACCCATATGTGATAAAATATATAACCCACTTTTACTTTTACATTTCTTCGTATCAAATTTCTCTTAGAAAGTGGATTATGTGGAGGAAATATCTCTTTTGTATTCCTCTGATGTGATGTGAATGTGAAGTAGGTATTGTTAATACCTTAAACGATTTAATCCTCATACAATGCCTTTAAATAGATTTTTTATGATAATAAAAACATTAGATTAGCTAGTAATAATGTGAGTTATAATTATACAAGCTTTCAAAATGTGTTTTATGCAACTTATAGCCTACCATCTGGACGAGTTTACATGTTTTTTAAGGATAAATATCTTAATCAAGTCATAATCATAAATGGTTTTTGAAAGATAAAATGAAACCTAGATTGGTAAGGTTATATTTGGTCCTAATAGGTAACACGAAATTATTTTATATATAAATTTATACATCACAACGTTCATTAGAACATCAAAAAGGAAATAAGTTGTGCTTCGCAATATAACATCATTTACTACATGTGCTTGAATTGTTTCCGTAAAGAGAAAAGATATCACACACATACACAACTTCAACTTACTAAGACAGTTTTGTATGGTTTAGTTAGACTTACATTATACGACCTTAAAAGGTATAAAAGTCATCAAGAGGTCCATCCAAGGTGTTGGGTCTTGTCTCACTCATTATTGGGTTACCTCCTAGTTTTAGGTGTTATTTGTGGATGAGCTAAACCTTTGTATTTCTTCACTAAGTGAAGTAACCCTGCAAACTTAAATTATCCTCTGTTTGAGAGCTCTTTGCTTCTTGTTTTTGAGGTCTTAATCTTAGCGAGATTAAGAAGGGATAACAAGGAGTGGTTTGTGTATTTTTTGTAATCAAGAGTGGTTGTGATCATTCATTTGATTAGTGGAACCTTTTAAGCAATCGTCTTAAAGGAGAATTAGACATGACCTGTGTATTTGGGTGAATCAATAACAAGGAGTGGTTTGTGTACTTTTTGTAATCAAGAGTGGTTGTGATCATTCATTTGATTAGTGAAACCTCTTAATCAATCGTCTTAAGGGAGAATTAGACATGGTTTATGTATTTGGGTGAACCAATATAAATATGCTTTGTGTTTTTTTGTATTGCTTGCTTGCTAGTCAATCTAGAGCCAATTATTCTAATAATTATTGATCCCCAAATTGAGGTTTCCATTTTAGAGTTTTCCTAATAGTATAATTGCAAATCTCCTACCCAAGAACAAGTTGAGAGGGTTGGGTTAAGCTTGGTTAGGGGGAAATTAATAGGTTTTCCTCCATCTTAGATCCTGATTACTTTTGGATACTTATGTCAGTTGCACAGTACATTTTTTAGTACCTATGATGGGATTATGTTGAAGAGTTCATTGCTTCCTTCAGTGTTTATGCTAGTGATGTGGTAAAGTGTATCATGGTTGAGACTTGTAATGTTAAAAGAAGAGTCCACATGAAACCTTTTATGAATGGAGAGGGCTTTACCATTTTATGCAATTTATTTTAAGGAACTCATTGTTATTTTTCCTTTGTCTCCCTTTAAGTGTGATATGTCAATTGTCATGAATGTGCCTCTTCGTAAGTTATATGCTAATAGTCGAGTTTTCTTGAAATCCTTCCACATCTTTTGTCAATATTTTCTTATAACTCCCACAATAAATAAATTCATCTATCTTTACCTACTAAAATACAACTCCAAAGTTGGTTGGACATTTTTGAATGTTGCCCAATATGGTCTCTCTTTTACTTTATATCTCTTCATTAAAGTTTTTTAAAAATAGATTCAAGCTAAAAACCTCGTTTTATAGTTCAAGAAAAAAAGTTTACTTTTTCACCCAAATTTAACGCTTCAGTTTTCGTTATATTGGTAAAGGCCTAATAAATTTAAGTTAATAATTGAGTATATTATTGGCGTTCACGATAAGGTAAATATAGAAATCATTAAAAACTTTCCCTATCTAATAAGCTACAAGGGTCTACTTAGTGTGTGACCAATGTAAAAAGGTTTTGTAGCTTGATTTAAGGGTAAAAACTTAGTTTCTTAGCATTCTTTGTCAGACTTGAAGACAAGACTCAAGTCTCAATTGAAGATATGTTTATGAAGATCACCGAAAGAAAATGCCTAAGATGTGTTTCAAAGTTCTAACTTTCTTTGAGTGTTGTTTGGTGTCATTCACACAAGATATTCAAATAATCTGTTTAATTCAACATACAATCTATAATGAAAGTAGTCAAAGAAAATGTTTTTACAAAAATGAAATTAAATATAAAATTCTTTTCATCGTTTTTAATAGTTCAAATTTGTTTGTAATTGATTAAATATTTATTGGGAGATTTCAAAATTGTATACTTGATTATCTATTCTTTTACTAAATTAAACTAGAGAAAAATTTAATTATTTTCGAAGTTATCAGAATTAGAGTTGATTATAATATTTTATAATCAATTCAACGAATTAACTCATTAAATGAAGAACATATTTAATGATTAAGCATGCTCCTTAATCGATTAAAACAAAAAATGTTTGTAATAGTTCTTCAAAATTCAATTGGGATAGTCGATTAAGTACTTGAGGGTAATCAATTAAAAATGTTAGTTCTTGTTTTAAATCATTGTTTTCAAAATCAGATAATCTCAAGATTTCAAACAAATTTTGCAATCATTTTAAGCTAATTATATTGAGATTAACAAAGTAGTTTTATACTTTCTAAAATGCTTTCAAGCTTCCCAAATTTAAAGGTGGTGTTGAGTTCTAATAAGGTCGTGATTGGTTTTATTTTGGTAAGCTCTAAGACATCGATGTCAAGTTAGAAGATAAAGACACCACAATGATTTTATTACCTTTTTTCCTCACGAGAACTCGGTAATCTTTTTTAGTATAAGGAAGACTTGCATAACATTTGAGAAGGTTATGTGTAGTTTTTATATAAGGGAGCTTCAATTCAAAGTATTTGAGAGTGTTGATAATACATCATCTTTGGGGTTTGTGATCTTTAAGAAAGACAACAAACTGAAGAAGTTAAATGAGATGAAGGATGATCCTAAAGATGTGAATAGATATTGCAAGCAACCAAAACATTGGAGGGGTATTGTTTAAGATTAAGGAAGCCAAATTATATGAGAACAAAAGTTAAGAAGGTGGAGTTTGATGTAAATTATGATTGTAAGAGAAGAATCATCAGGTAGGAACATACCAGATTTCAGATACCCTTATCACATATGATGAGTTTGATGTCAATAATGTTTTTAATGGGAAATTGTGTTGTTTTCAAGATGGTTGGTATAAACACTATACAAATAAGGATGCATAACAATATTGTTCGTACATAGACCAAAGTCGAGTATTTCTGAAGTTGAGGAAGAACATGATATCAATTAAAGCCTTTGCTATGAAGGGGTAAAAGTGTTGTGTGAAGGGTGAAGTGATGTAGGTCAAGGGGAGGAGTGGTGTTATGGTGAGACAAACCAAAAAAGTGGTGTTATGGCGATGCAAAGATCAATGGAAGAGAATATTAATTTTATTTAAGGGGTTGTTTGTTATTATTGAGGCTTTTGATGACACAATGTCTAGTAGTGTAGTTTGGCATATGCATTTAAGACACATGAGAGTACACATATAAATAAAGGGGGTAGGAGACTAAAAAATGCAGAATTTTATGTTTTGTTGTGTTTGGAAAGTAGCACAAGAAAAGCTTTCCTATAGGGTTGCACAAGATGAAGGTCATAGTAAAAGATGTCCATTTAGATTATTAGAGACCAACAAAATTTCCAACCTTGAAAGGTTCAAGGTTGTAACTATTGGTTTAGTAAAATTTGATCAAAGGTTCCTAAACTGTTTAACTACATCTAATCTTGTATCATCTATTGTTTATTATTTCTAAAAGGAGTCTTAATGGTAATTTACTACTTATTGTCCTATAAACTTATAAATATAAACATTTTATAAGAAATTGAAGAGATATATGAATTTAAAAAATAATTGATTTTCTTTTGTGATAGAGTTTTGAGTTACTAGAACCTAAAGTTGCTCTTACAAGGATACTTATGGAAACTAACTCCATCACTTATCCCTCACTCTTTTATCTTTCTTGAGTGTGATGTCAATATTTTTCTCCCAACTAAATATGAAAATGTTCTCCCATTCATTTTCTCATAGTTGGTAGTATTGCTAAAGTTACTCTTCAACTTAGTTAAGTGAGATAAACTTCTGTGCTAGGGTTTTTTCATGAACAATTTCATTTTATCAAGAATTTCTTAATTCTTGTGGTGATCCTCAAGGCTTATCAACTCTCATTGTTTGTGACACCTACCTTTATATTCTTTTTCTGTCTAATTGTAGTTCTACATGTCAAAATCTCTATTTTCCAATTCTACAAATTTTAGGGTTCATTAGTGATAATACCACCCATAAATTCTGCATTTGTTCATCAAATTTATTAATTGAGTGATACAAAACCTTTTCAGTTATTTTTGTTTCTAAACCACAAGCCAAATTGTGAATTTTCACCTCAATTTGGAATTACCCGATTCTAAGTTTTGTAGCATGAGTTATGTCCATGCCTTAGTTATGTCCAAAATTCATTAAGGCTAAGAAGATTCCTCGTTAAGTTTTTTATATAAATAGGAAGCTATGTCATTAGTTGTTGTTGTTCAACCATACACAAAATTGTGAAAACATAAAAGTTCACTAAGAGAGAAACTTTGTGATGGAAGAGGACTTAAAAAGGACTAAACTCTTCTCAAGTTTTTTGATGAGAACTCAGTACTTGGGCTCCTCATCCATAGAAGGTACCTTGGAGAAACCCTTAGGGTAAATAGTCCCATTTAAAGACTTCAAAGAACAAGAAGAGTGTCACACAAAAGGGTTGTAAATTTGAATTCAATTGAAAGTGTCATTACTGTTGGGATTTTTAGGGCTTTTGAAAATATGAAAGATATGAAATATATGAGAGATATATGTGATATGTTATACGGAGGAACATATTTCTGTATTTTATTGATATACCCTATATATAGAGCAAAATATAACAAAATATCAAGTATAAAATATTTAGAATATCTTACTCCTAATCTAAAATAATAACTAATTTCTAAAACTGAAACACATATTTAAAACTGAAATATTCTCTAAAAACTAATTTAAATAAAAAAGATATTAAGTAATATTCTCAACAATTATAAGAGGGAGATACCTCTTATTTATAGAGTGAAGAACCTCTTGGACTTAATAAACTAGGGGATGTGAGACTAAAAGACACAAAGTGCAACTACACAAGAGGAGTTTGACATATAGCTTTTTCAAGTACCATATCTCCAAAACGTGTTTTCTTCAAGCCTTTATAAGTGTTTTGGTTTGTAGACTTGTTGCATAATTGTCTAGGTGTGTTTAGGGTGGTGCATTGTCCTTTATTGACTTTCTCATTTAGGGTGTTTTTGACTTTCTAGTGAGTATGGTTGAAGATTGACTTACAAATTAGGATAATTAACTCCTTATTCAATCCCTAATTGAGTTCTAATTGTAGTCTACTTATGTCTATACTTTTTACAAAAGAAATGTGCTAGTTCCTTTCAAAATATTCAAATCCTATTTACATTTTTACAAGACTAAGATGAGGGAAGAAAATTCTTGTATATATTCTTTTCAAATGTAGAGTCTTTCATATTCTTTTATCTTAGTCAAAAGTGTGGTGGTTGGATGGTCCTCCACCACTTTGAGTTGTGATCTATGACCATAGTGCATTATGTGGTATTAAAGTTTGTAGCACTTCAATTGAACTACATTACTTTTGTGTGTAGTTCTTTGTTGTTCCTTCATTTACCTTCTACTTGTTTTTTTTTTAGATTTTCTCTTTTTCATTTATCTTTTGTGATAGATGCTTTTGTAAGTTTGAACGAGCTATCCACACCACAAGTAATAATGCCACTTTAGATGGAAATGCATCACTTCTTCATAATCAACTAACCTTTGAATACTTTTGATAGTCACCTATATTAGTCAAAGACCTTGCTCCTTCCCTTTTCTCCTTTGCTCTTCTTGGTCAAAACGTCCTCGACTTTCATGTGAGATTCCACTTGATATCTAAATTTCTATCACATTGCAGAAAGGCCACGAATATTCTTTCAAGGGCTATTTGGAGATTTGATTGACACTAAAAATATCTCACACTTTTAATAGTTTATGAGTATTTTGTCACAAATTGGGCTTGGAAAGAAGGTGTAGAATCGTCAAATAAGTTGCTGAACCAGTCCAAAATCATTCGTGCAAATGGACCCACAAACTTCTTGACATTTTCTAAGCCCTTATTCTTTTTTCCTAGGATTTTCTAAGTCGTTTTCCACTACAGTATGGTTTCTTCATTTTTATTGTAAATCATTCGTGGTATCGATAACTTGCTACAACGTAGAACCATTATCCTTTCGACAATTTTTTGGATGTCGTGTTTCAAGTTGTGGCGTCACTGTGTTGGTCTACTTCCATTTTTAAGTCCATGTTGTCCTCTTCAAAACCTCTTCAAACTAATTCACTCAATAAATCAACATTTCTATTATACTATTTTTGTTCATATTTTTTTTTTTAATATTTGTGCTTAGATATTATATCCAGTTAAGTTCAAATTCAACATCTCCTTAATCTTCCCTCTTTAAATCCTTAGTGGAAAATCAATATATAACAACAAAATTGACAATGGTGGAGAATTTTCTAAACTTAGATATTTCTTTCAGTGTCACCAAATCTTTTAACTACCCTCCATACACTTCACAACGTAATGGATTATTCCACCACAAAATCTCAATCTAAATGAAACCACAAGCTTGGGGTGGGCAAAAAATTTAATTTTCTTGATCCAATCCACTTTTGCTCCGATCCACTCCATTTATAATCCATTTTATTAAAAATCTAATCCATTTAAAATCCATTTAATGGATATGGATTCCAATCTAATTTACATTTTATATATCTTATGGATTGGATATCCATTTTATAAATCAAGATTTTTAAATATGGATAATCCAAAAAATCCAATCCAAATTTTCAATTTAAATTTTTAGTTGGGTTAGACTAAAGGTTGAGATGAACTGTGCTAAATTCAGACTTGGATGGGCCTTGCTCAACGACCTATACGGATCAAACAGGCCCGACAACCATAAGAGGTTGGGCGGGCCTAAAGATATGAACGAGATAGGCGGGACCGACAAACCGGACGAGTCGATCAGGCCCAATGACCTGATGAGTCACGCGGACCCGAAAACCCGAACGGACCAGGCAGAACCAATGACGAAAACAGGTTAGGCAGCCCAAAGACCCGAACGAGTCGGGCAGGCCCAAAACCCTGAACAGGCCTGACAACCCGAACGGGCCCGAAGACCCGAATGGGCCGGACGACCTAGCAACCCGAACGGGCCCGACGACCCGGATGGGCCTGATGACCCGGATGGGTCCGACGACCCGAATGGGCCTGACGACCCAAACGGTCCCGACGACCCGGACGGGCCCGACGACCCAGATGGGCCTGACGACCCGGATGGGCCTGACGACCCAAAAGAAACTGACGACCCGGACGGTCCCGAACACCCGTATGGGCCCGACGACCCGGATGGGTCTGATGACCTACACGGGCCTTACGACTCGGATGGGCACGACGACAAGAACGGGCCGGACGACCCGAATAGGCTCGACGATCCGGACGGACATGACAACTTGGACGACCCTGACGGGCCTGGCGACCCGGATGAGCCTGACGACCTACACGTGCCTTACGACCCGAATGGCACGATGACACGAATGAGCCCTACGACCCGGACAGGCCCTTCGACCTAGATGGGCCCGTCGTCCCGGACGGGCCCTACGACCCGGTTGGGGCCGACGACTCAAACGGGCCTGATGACCTTGACGTACCTAATGACCCAGACGGGCCCCACGATTTGAACGTGCCCGACTACACGATTGGGCCAAACTATTTGGACTTTTCCGTCTGGGTCGTCTGGCCCGTCTGGGTCGTTGGGCCCATTCGGGTCGTCTGGCCTGTTCGCGTCGTCGAGCCTGTTTGTGTTT
>Ga0214545_1010899_pt1 | contig 12881 bp, 5 predicted proteins | sample CNSS4metaG_FD_160064 | JGI IMG/M metagenome (GOLD analysis project Ga0214545, IMG submission 160064) | Root nodule microbial communities from cowpea collected in UCLA plant growth center, Los Angeles, California, USA - CNSS4 | ecosystem: Host-associated > Plants > Roots > Nodule | place: USA... | reverse complement strand
AAAAAAATAGATAATTATATATATATATATATATATATATATATATATATATATATATATATATATATATATATATATATATATATATATAACATTAGTTTCATGTATTTGAGACATTTGATTTGACATATTTTTTTAATCTAAAATTTTAAAATAATAACTTCATGAATTTTTTATTTTATATAATATTTAATTTTGTTTATTTTATTTAATATCTGATTTTGACTCATATTTAAATTATTTTTCATGGAAAAGAGGTGATGACTTCTTTTATTTTGTTATAATTTAAAAAAGAAAAGTTGAAGATCATAAGGATGCCCTCTCTCGTAATTGCCAAAAAAGAAAAAATAAAGTGATATTTATAAATTTAGAGAGATATACTTGTTTTATGTTAAATTTGATTCGGAGTGCTCAATTTTTATTTATGTTGAGTTTGTATAAATAATAAAAAAATGAATTTATTTAAATAATAAGATAAATGATTAATATAATAATTAACAATATAAAAGTTAGTTAACTAATGGTAATCAAAATAATTTTATAAAATAATAGTAGTAATAATTAGAACATCATAATTAATAATAATAAAAAAATTATTAAAAAAAGTGAAATTAACTCAAATATTTAGTATTTTTAACATATATATTTTTATATGAACATCTAGTATAAGTGTCAATGAAAATAGATCATTTCAATAAATTTTGGATGGTAGCTTATGAAAACAACTTACTCCTATAATCAATTAACTCAACTTATTTTAAATATTGCTTACTTAACAAGCATAAGTTCAATGAGCTGCTAAATAAAATCGTGATCCTTAATTATATTTGAAATGAAGTGTTTATAAAAATTCGTTAACTAACGGTTTGCTATCTACTATTCAAACCAACTAGTACACGTCTCTTGAAAGGAATGTTTTTAACATAAGTAAAATAGAAAGTGTATTTAAAAAACTTCATTTTTAACAATAATTAAAATTATATTAAAATAAAAAATGGGAATGGAATTTTTTATGTTCTGAAAAATATTGATATTAATATTAATTCAGTTTATACATGAATATCTAATTTAGAAAAAAAAAAAACAAATTTATGAAGTGAAGGAAGAGATTTTATGAAGTGAAGGAAGATAAAAGAGTGTGAATGGTTGTTGAATAATGAAATAAGAGAACGTGAAAAATGACCTAATAAAAACTTAAAAAGACAGTGAATGAAAAGTTATAAAGCAACTTCAAAATAAAAATTCCATTTGGTGCATTCGTATATGGATGTTAACACAATGATTGAAAACCAAGCAAATTAAAGCGTGATGTTATTGAAATGAGAATGACGTAACAAAACTAATTCCTGTTCCTTCACAAATAAAACACCAACCATTTGTAATTTCTTATTCATACACGGAACCTTCTATCATAAAATAATAATAATAATAATAATAATAATTATTATTATTATAATAATAATATTAAATAATAATTTTCCTACATTACATTTAAGTAGCCCACCATCCCATCAAATTTCTTATCCATATTTCATTTCAGAAAACCCTTCTTTCATTTCAAAACTTTTAAAAACCTAAAAAACCACGAATTCTAATTCAAAAGAAATTCGATTCCAACTCAACTAATTGACTTATAATCAATCTGAATATCTAAAATAATGTCTCACTTTTTTTTTTTACTGTTTTATATAATAAATTAAATTTACAATAAATAAGTATTTATTAATATACAATTTATATTATAAAGCATTAATGATAATTAATAAATATTTGAACACAAACTGTATTTTATATTTATGATAAATGATGAATATATAATATGATATTTTTTATTGCTGATAGCTTTTTATGGACAATATTGAAATTCAAGTTAAAATTAAAGATATTGAAAGTGATATGGTAAAGTATTAAGAGGTCAATTAAAAGAAAACAATAAGTATTAAAAAAATAATTAAACACCCTTTAATTTGTATGCAGACATATTAAATGACAGTGACTTTAGAACGAGTATTTTACATATTTTATTCAATGTTAACATTTTAAAATATTTTCCTGTATTTTGATAAGAGTAGATAAGAATATTTATTGTTAAAAAAAATGTAAATTTTAGGTTAAAGAAGAAAGTTGGGTCCAGTCAGCGGTCAAAACCGAAGGGCTTTAAACTTGGTTAGTAGCATCTTGTTTAGAAAGTCACCTAGATAAATATAACTATAAATATAAATAATAATAATAGTTTTAACAGAAGTTAGAAGCTTCAGAGTTTGGCGTGGGAGCTTCAAAAGCGAACTGAACCAACGACAGTTAAGCCGAACAAACCTTGGTAGTTCCAAACCAAACCAAAATCATATAACAGAACACAGCAAAACAGAGCACCAACAAACTCACTTAATTCCTAGTACTATTACTCACCCACACTCTCTGTCTCAGACAACACTCGCCACCAACAAAACGGCGTCACTCTGATCGTGATCAACGTCAAAAATGCCTCAAACGGGTCCTACCGGGGAACCCACTCACGGAGGCTCCGGTGGCCGCAAGGTGGTGGTGGGGGTGAAGATGAACTCCCCCAGCAAGGAATTGCTCACCTGGGCTTTGGTCAAAGTGGCTCACCCTGGTGACACCGTGGTTGCCCTGCATGTTCTTGGGAACCAGGGTACTTGGGGAATTTCAGTTTTTTTTTTTCTTCTTTTTTTGCTTTGGGTTCTTGTTTTTTAACGTGAAGATTGACTGGTGAAATGGGGTTGCGTAGATACTGTGAATGGAGACGGGAAATCTTCGCTGCTTTCGCTTGTCAAGGCGTTTGACTCTGTTCTTGCCGTTTATGAAGGATTCTGCAACTTGAAACAGGTTCAATTTCTCAATCTTCGTTCTCTGGGTGGGCCCTTTTCAATTTCTATAAACGGAATATGCAAATTCATTTGCTGCCTTCAAATTGGGTAGGAAATGCGGGACATCAAAAATAAAACTTCCCAGTGGAAAACAAAAGCGTAATTTTGAAGTTTGTGGAAGTGCTTCTTCTTTGAAGTCTCTGAAAGAAACATACTGAATTTTATGGTTTTTGTTTTTTTTTTGTTAGGTCGACCTCAAACTCAAAATTTGCCGTGGTTCATCGGTGAAGAAAATTTTGGTTCGAGAAGCAAATAGTTATTCCGCAACTCATGTTGTGGTCGGAACAACTCATGGTCTGCATAGAATCCGGTCATCTACCGTTGTAGCTAAATACTGTGCTAAGAAGTTGTCCAAGGATTGTTCTGTTCTCGCTGTTAACAATGGGAAGGTTGTGTTCAAACGCGACAGCTCGCCACCAAGTGTTGCTGACTTACAAGGTGTCTGATTGTTCTTAGTTTTGATTGTTTGGATTCTCGTGGACACGGTAGAATTCTCAGGCTTGAGTTTGTTTTGCAGGGATTGATCGTCAACACAGAAATGGTTTGGTCGGTTCGATTCATTGGACACTCAGTAGGAATACAAAAGTTCTAAGTGATGACAATTCAGGGACGGATGCTGATGAGAAGAAACCTGGCCAAATTTCAGATCACAGTTTAGCTAAGTTTTTCCTAGATTCGACAGAAACTGTTAGAAAACCGAGCTGTTCAGTTTGTGGCACAACCTTGGCATTGCCAGACCCTTCATGCTACCAATCTGCAGAAGGGGTTTCTGGTGATGATGGTAAAGAGAATTCCTTGGCTATAGTGCCAGTGCAAGTGCAACCCACTGTTGCTGCAGAAGCGGAATTGAAACCTGGTTGGCCACTACTACACCGTAGAATTATATCGGACACACAATCTACTGATAGATCATTGACGCACCCCGAGATTTCCGTGGTCCAGTGGGCAATGAGGTTACCTTCTAGAAATATTTCATATGCTTCAGATCGTGATGAAAAGTCTGAAACTTGTGACCGAAGTTTAGATCAACCCGCGGCTTTAGATAGGGAAAGTGGTGCTCTTGTTCCAGTAGATTCTGAAATCGGAACAGCTTCTTCGCCAGAAAGCAATTCAAGAAACATTCCTAAAGAATTGGAGGGCCTTCATGAGAAGTACTCCTCAACTTGTAGATTGTTTGGGTACCAAGATCTTGTATCTGCCACATCAAATTTCTTACCGGGTTTGTATCCTAGTTAGTTTGACTTAGTTCAATGTAACAAACTGGATTGTGTTTTTTTAATGTGGTTACTAATGTGATTTCAGAAAACTTTATTGGGAAAGGAGGAAGCAGTCAGGTTTTTAGAGGCTGCCTTCCTGATGGCAAGGAACTTGCTGTCAAGATTCTAAAGCCTTCTGAAGATGTATTGAAGGAATTTATTCTGGAAATAGAAATCATCACTACCTTGCATCACAAAAACATAATTTCCCTCCTGGGATTCTGCTTTGAGAATGGCAAATTTCTTCTGGTTTATGATCTCTTATCAAGGGGAAGCCTTGAAGAGAATCTTCATGGTACGTTTGCTATATATATCCCTTTGGTTTTTCTATATGGCGAGTTATTGACTTCCTTCTATTCCATGCCAAAATAGGTAATAAGAAAAATTCACTTGCGTTTGGTTGGTCGGAGAGATATAAGGTAGCTGTGGGTATTGCTGAGGCTTTAAATTATCTGCATTCTAAAGATGATCAACCCGTGATCCATCGGGATGTAAAGTCATCAAATGTGTTATTATCCGAGGATTTTGAACCCCAGGTATTTATCTAGTCATTACTTTTTAATTTAACATAATCTGCATCAGTTGAGCCTCATGATCTGCTTCATTTTCTTCAGCTGTCTGATTTTGGACTGGCAAAATGGGCATCAACCTCGTCATCACACATAACCTGCACAGATGTTGCTGGAACCTTTGGGTTGGTACATTTAGACCCTGCATAACCATGCTAGAGAGAGAAAACACATTTGAAATGGTCCTAAATTATTTTAATGTATTGTACTTATGATGCAGTTACTTGGCTCCTGAATACTTCATGTACGGCAAAGTAAATGATAAGATTGATGTTTATGCATTTGGCGTGGTGCTCCTCGAACTTCTTTCAGGGAGAAGGCCCATAAACCGTGATTATCCTAAAGGCCAAGAAAGTCTTGTCATGTGGGTATGTTTCTGTAGTCCTATGCTCTGGCATCACCTCAAATACTTCCATTTCCTAATCATATGTGTTGCGAAAAAATATAAAAGAAACGCACTTTCGCAGGCAAGTCCAATTCTAAATAGTGGAAAGGTGTTACAATTGTTAGATCCTAGTTTGGGTGAAAACTATGATCATGAGGAGATGGAAAAGATGGTGTTGGCAGCCACACTGTGTATCAAACGTGCTCCAAGGGCTAGGCCTCAAATGAACATTGTAAGTGGTCCACTTTTGACTTTATTGCATATTGTGGAATCTATGTCATATCATATATAATAATAGACTCATTCGTTGCATATGGAGTGCATTTTCCTGGATGTCTGCGTTTTGCTTATCCTAAATCCTGTGGTACATATCTTGATAGTGCACGCCACAACTTCATCTTCTTGTTTGATTACCTTAGAAATATTCTGTGAATTAGTCCCTAGTTGAAAATCTGATGCATTGATTGTGTTGGACCACAGATCTTAAAGCTCCTTCAAGGTGACATTGAAACAGTGAAGTGGGCAAGGTTAGAAGTTAAGAATGGTTTGGATGCAGCAGAAACGGTTGATGATGAAGCGTGTCCACCTAGTGATAATCTACAGTCACATTTAGATCTTGCACTGCGTGATTTGGTGGAGGAGTCACTCTCCATGTGCAGTGTTGAGCAGGGTTTGACATTGGAGGACTACTTGAGAGGCCGTTGCAGCCGTGCATCAAGCTTTGACTGAGCAAATCACTAGCAAAATGCTAGAAGAAGAAGCTCTATCCTTTTTTTCATGACTTGAACTTTTTGAAGATGAAGTCTTCTTTTTCCTATTAACAGTGGCATCTTCTTTGGGTTTTCAATGGATTTAGGATGAGAGGTTGTTTGGGTGTTCCCTCCTCCTATACTTAATAACGAGGAAACTAGGCCTTGTAAGTTCTTCTGGGCCACTTCCCCCTTGTCACTCTATATTTCAAATGCTTTCTCTGGTTTTTTCCACGATCTCAATTTGATCAAGTTTTGTAATATATATTGGTAAAGAGATGAAGAAGTTGTATTTTAGAGCGTAAGGATCATTGCTCTGCATCCAATCCAAATAAGGCTACACCAACTTCCTCCCTAAATTTATAAAGGAAACCTTGTTATGTAATAATAGGTTTAAGTCAATTAAGATGCTGTCTGTGTTTGTGCAGTGTAAAAGTGAAGAAAAATTTAGAAAATGCTTAGTTTTTAAATACTGATTTGTCTAGTTATTGAAAATTTTGTGTTTAAGTATATACTTTTTTTCCTTAAATTTATGCTGAGTTTAATTTTGGTGCCTTGAATTTTAAATTAACTTTTACTCTTTCATTTTACAAACTGCCCATTTTTTATTCTTATTGAGGACTAAAACTACCACAAATTAAGGATCAATAATCATGGATTGTTTTCAGATTACTTCCTTTAAAATTTAAAATATCACTAACAAACTTGACCAAGGTTTAAAAGATCAAAACGATATTTCTGCTTCTTTTTTTATTTGAAATAAAAAAATAGATATTATATTTAAGAGTTGAATTTTGGTTGTTTACAATATATTACTTTGTTCTTTTGAGCTATATATTTTCTTAATTTATTTCAATATTGTTTTCCATTTTCAACCCGTCGATTACATCGATGTTGAGGGAATATTATTAACATGTTTTTTTTATTTTTTATAAAGATGTTAATAATGTCATAAATGATTATTTTTATTAACATAGCCAAGATAACATTATCGTACATTATAAATTTAATGTGATGAAGGAAATTTAAAAATAAGAAACCGTAAATTTTATTTTTCTCTATCTTTGTTTCAGATCATATGACTTATTTATAGAACAAAGATTGTGCATGGGTAAAATCGGAAGTGCCGTATCCCTCGCAGACCACATTATGTATGAGAAATCTTATCCATAGCAGAAGGTCCAAAGCTAGTGAGAAACCGATATAAAGGCAACCACCACGAAATAAAACCTTAGCAACGAACAACACAACCTTGAATCATGGCCACGAGTTGCTCCTACATGGTTTCCACCAAATTGTCGATGTTGGGTTGGAGTGGAGGAAGAAGAGAAGTGAGAAACCGGAGAAGAGTTTTTGTCTCAGCCCAACAACAGAGCGATGTTCAGGAAGCAGAGGACGTGAAGGAGAAAGAGCAGGAACAGGTACAGAGTGAGAAAGCGAAGCCAAAAGGAACGAAACCAAGGCCAGTGGAACCTCAGGTGAACGTGAAGAGCAAAAACATGATAAGGGAATATGGAGGGCAGTGGTTGAGCTGCACCACGCGCCATGTCAGGATCTTCGCAGCCTATATCGACCCTGTAACTTTTGAGTTCGATCAAACCCAGATGGATAAGCTCACCCTTATTCTTGATCCCACCGATGAGTTTCTGTGGAACCCTGACACCTGCAACATGGTCTATTCTTACTTCCAGGAACTCGTTGATCACTACGAGGTACGTACTTACTTTCCTTAAACACAATTCATTTATTCTCGATTTGTTTGTCTTAGGTTGGTGTCACAGTCTAATTCACAAAATATGGAACGAAAGAGTGTGTGTGTGTGTGTGTGTTGAAATACTAAGGTGTGATTATGCAAAGCAGGGTGCTCCATTGAACGATTACACCCTTCGTCTCATTGGTTCGGACATTGAGCACTACATTAGAAAGATGTTATACGATGGACTAATCAAGTATAACATGAATGCGAGGGTTCTCAATTTCAGCATGGGCAAGCCACGGATCATGTTCGACAATGAAATCAAACCTCAAGTTTCAATGGACAAATGATTTCTGAATACACCAACAAAAGTGGTTTGCATGTGATTGTTTTGTAAATTATCAAAAAGAAACTCTAATCCAACATTAGATGGTTTTCGGAGTTGAGTGAAACTGGTGCGAACCAAATTATAGTTACAGATACAGAGTATTCTTACTGTCTGTAATATACCTTCTGTTCATCGCTTATGTTACTAAACTGGTATAAATTATAATCACTCACTCACCTCTGCTACACATACATGTTATCTTCAAATTTTGGTTCTTTCTCGACACCAATGAGTTTCATTACAGCGGATATAGATAATTAAATTTTATAAGTATATTAACAGGGTTTGATTATCTTGTTTATGCATATGAAAAAAGTTTATTAGAAATGTAAATTCATTTCAATTACTTTTATGTTTCGAAAGAGTAATACTATGAAGACACCTTATTTTAGAAGAAAGAACAATCTTTAGAAAAGGTGAAGTAAAGTTGATGTTAAAAAGATAGTAAGTATCAGCAAAAAGGAGAATGAAATGGCATCACAAAATCTTTGTTCTTTTTTAGTGGGTCTACTTCAGTAAAGTGGTTTTGTCACATACACAAGGCAAAAACTTACTAAAGTTCAGCCTTTATATTTTTGTAGAGATTTATAATTGTAGACTTGGCCATCAAAGAAATTACTTTAATAGAAAATAACCCTTTTCAATAGCATTTAAAAGTAACTTTAATATTAATTTTGTTTCTATACTAATACAAAATAATTGTTCAAAGAAATCTTTTTACGGAAATTCTTTTTTATATTTTGTATTAAAATATCTTTAAAATTATGAAAATTAAATTATTAATCTTCAATTTGAAATTAGAAAAATGAATTTATCTTAAACTTGAAAATAAGAAACACATATTTGAATTTATATGTATTTTGATTATATTATTTATTGTATCAAGCACTTCTATACTTCTCGTCTATAGATTATTATATGAATTCTGGGTATGAAACGGTGGATTGTACTACTTTTTCTTTTCTGTTTTATTACTTTGTTTCCTATCATAAAAGAAAAATACTAAGAATCATGCTTTCTAAATACACAAACTATATCTGAACACAAGGTTTACAAATTTTCAACTTTGAAATGCTTGAATTGAATTCAAGCTACACGAACCCACCGCCCCTGAGAAAATCCTAAGCTAACTAAGTTTTGCTTTTACTACAATCCATTTATTCAAAGCAGCACTTTTTTAAAAGAAAATTTTCAAATAGTTATAAAACCACTTAAGTACTATTTAAATGTATTACTTTTCATAAAATATATCTAATTCATCACGTGTAATAGAGTTGTTCAAAACTCAGTCATTGTGAAAAATAAAAATATAATTAGAACCATATAATAAAAAATATTAATTCAAATATATTTTTAATTACAAGCATTAGGACCTTTAGTTATTATGGCAAACGAAAAACATTTAATTTCAAAACAAAATATAAACAAACTATTCAAATTAACAATTTAACTACAAATCTCACAATTTTCTTCCCTGTTTCTTAAATTGCACGATGTTTTTTAAGAAGCATACTTCCGGAGAATTATTTTATAACCCATTATAATAATTTATTCAAATGATAGTTTTAGTCAAACTTATATTGGCATTTTATGAGTTAGGTTATCTTTAGGTTTATATTTATCCGAGTTATATTTGGTTCACCTCCCTCGAGTTGAGTCAATTCAAAATCAGACATATCTATTTTGGATTGAATCAAGTTAAGTTTATCTTAGACTAAGTCAAGCCACTCCACTTCAAATAATTGGTCTTATTTTCATTCCAAGTCTGATAATAAAATCAGTATTAACCACCATGCATTTGAGGTATTGTCTGTTTTGGAATGTGTGTTTTTCATAACAGTTTTGTCCTTAAAAGGTGTCACAGAGGATCAAAGGAGAAATATGTATTTAAATCGTCTTAGTCCTCAACTTTTAAGCGATGTGAGACTATTAGGCGTGATAGGAACATAAGCCCCCTAGTCGAGGTCTAAGGGGAATGACAGATCATCCCTAATGTTGTGTTTGTTTGAGGTAGAGTGGCAAAGCGGAGATGAATTATGAAGTTAATTTTGTGTTCACTTGGTAGGTTTTAAGAGAAAGGCATACAGGTGATTAGCGGGATGGAGCAGGATTGTAATCTCCCCACTTATGCGCTGATTTGAGTGAATTTACCAGCTTTATGACAATTTTACCCATTCATGGTGTGAGGGAGCTGAACGTGGAAAGTTAAGTGTGCTTAAACAAGGGATTCGATCCCAAAAGGGATCTATGTTAAGAGAGAAAGTGAGAGATCCGATTCCCATTCGAATGGATCAGATCTAGGGCTTGAGGGATTCGATCCCATTGAAATTGCTTGTTGAGGGATTCAATCCCATTTTGAATGGATTGGATCTAGAGTGAGGGATTCAATCCCATTTTGAATGGATTGGATCTAGAGTGAGGGATTTGATCCCATATCATGGAACGAATCTGTTGGTTGGTTAAAGTTGAGAGGATTCGATCCATATGCTTAGTTTCTGAACACTGGTTTTTTTTTTACTAATACAAAAATATCAATATATACTACTTATTAAATTAAGGGCAAAATGATAATTTCATATATATTTCTATTAAAACATATTTTTAATAAATCATATCAATCAAATCTTTCACAAACTTTCACAAAAATTACTTCTAAATTTACCCACAATCACTTCTAAATCCCTTAAAAAAACAACACATAATTCACTCTTAAATTCACTCTTAAATCCACTTAAATCTATCCACTCACTCTCTCTCAAATACTCTCCCTCAAGTGAACACAACGTAAGGCTTAAGGGACCCATTCATCTTAGAACATTGTTATCAGTCTCACAGTGGACGTCAATCAATATTTCGATCCTAAGCTTGTCATGTGACATTGTTAATTAGGGTCAATCACCATGCATTGATATTGTCCACTTTGGAGCGTAGAATTTCGTCACAGTTTTATCCTTAAAAGGCTCACCAAAGGGTGAAAGGAGTATTTAAACCGCCTTAGACCTCGACTCCTAAATGATGTGAGACTATTAGGCATAGTAGGAACATAAGATTTAAGATTGATATTCCGATCTCAGTCCGTCGAGTGACATCGTTAGGATCAATCACCATGCATCCAAGATGTTATCCGCCTTGGAACATAGAACTTCGTCACCGTTTTGTCCTTAAAAGATGTCTTGAAGGTTGGACTATTTAAAAAATATATGGAGAAAATTTTCTTCTTGCACCTCCATAATTTTTTTTTGTATTTATATATATTAAAAAAAAAATCAGTTTCACATATCTTTTCATTTTGAGTTTCATAATACACAATCAAAGGATGTTTTAGAATGCAAAAGTTGTATTCCAAATTATATATTTTAAAAAATAAAAATAAAAATATATTTTAAATTATGCAATTCAATGTCCGTTTTAGAAAAAAGAAGGCAATGAGTGAGAGAGAGGTTGGTAGAAGAAGAAGGAGATGACTATAAAAATAAATGAAAAATAAGGAAAAGAGAGTAGATATAATAAGAACTAAAACTATAGTTTGGATTGTTTAGATAATTTTATTGTTAAAAACTTATTTATTTAAATAATAAATATGTATATTTTTAATTCTAATTTAATTATCAAATTATTAAGAAAATATTATTATATAATTTTAATAATATATAAAATAATTCATAAAACTATTAAAAAATCTTAAATTAAACTTTATATTATTAAAAAATCTTAAATTAATTCATAATATATAGTTCATTTAGTAGTTTATACTATTTTTTACACTAGTTTTCAACCTTTTCTATATACTTTATGCCGTTTTACCATTAAAATATATTAACGTTAATTTTATTCTTTCCACACAAAGTATGAATTTATTATCATACTGATTAATATAATAAGTATGATATTTCTTCAAGTGTATCTTATTTTTAATTGATTTAGTCTGAAAACATTTTAAGATGTATAATATAAAATTGATAGTAGAAAGTGCAACGTAAAAATATAATTAAGAATAATTTTTTAACAAAGGTATACGTTTCAAATTTCTTAAAAAACTAAAATTATAACCTATATAAAATAAAATAAAAATATTTACATAAACATATCCATCTAATAATTTTACTCTCAGTAGTCACTTCAACAACTGTTTTTTATATAAGATAGATATCGTAAATATATAAACTTAAAAGTTCATTTAAACTGAAGTAAACCAATTTCTAAAATCTAAAATAAGATGGATAAATGATGTGAGTATAATTGAGATATCAAATATATATAATGATATTATGAGATATTAAATATATAAGTTTAAATATCTTTTTCGTCTTTATTTTCGTAGTGTTTATTGTGGATGATCCTCATTTTGACATAATATTTAAAATGATCCTTATTTCTACCGAATGTTTAAAATGTTCCTTATTTCTATCAAATATTTGAAATGTTCCTCATTTTCGCAATTCATGTTTTATTTGGTCATTTTTGTGACACCATTTAAATCAGTAACGGAACATTGTATATTACACGTAACACATCCCAATGCAACGTAATACAAAATACAAACAGTGCCACCTGTACCGTGCTTCGTTACTGATTCAAATGACGTCACAGAAAAGTACCAAATCAAACACGAATTGCGAAAATGAGGACTATTTTAAACATTCGATAGGAATGAGGACTATTTAAAACATTCTGTCAAAATGAGGATCATCTGCAACAAACACTACGAAAATAAGGACGAAAAATGTATTTAAACCTATATATATATATATATATATATATATATATATATATATATATATATATATATATATATATATATATATATATATATATATATATATATATATATATATATATATGTATATACATATATATGTATATACATATATATGTATATACATATATATGTATATACATATATATATGTATATGTATATACATATATATATATACATATATATGTATATA
>Ga0214545_1010895_pt1 | contig 12888 bp, 5 predicted proteins | sample CNSS4metaG_FD_160064 | JGI IMG/M metagenome (GOLD analysis project Ga0214545, IMG submission 160064) | Root nodule microbial communities from cowpea collected in UCLA plant growth center, Los Angeles, California, USA - CNSS4 | ecosystem: Host-associated > Plants > Roots > Nodule | place: USA... | reverse complement strand
TTGGGAGTTAAGAGAATCCTGAAAGAAGACAAGAACCTAGACCACACCAAATCTTCTTCTGCAATGTAACTATCAGCTATACCTCGGTATTCTATTTCAGTCCATTGTAGGTCGAAAATCCTCAGACGAAAATATCGATCACCACAAAATACAGTACAGACATAATGCAAGTCTCTCAGATCATAAAATTCTTCGAAATAAGGTGGTATTCGAAAAATTCCCTTTCTTATCAGATCTTCCTCAAACTCTAAGTTCATAACATTACCCATTGGGTCAGTAAAATAATTGGTCCCAAGAGTAAGTTTGTTTCCCCATTCCAGCATAAAACCATCTTCAAAATCCCCAAACCCCTGCAACGTAATATATGCCAGGAAACGACAATAAAAGACATGCATGTAAGACAAAATAACAAATAATACATGAATAATATTCCAAACATCAATACAAACAAAATACAAGTACCGATTACAAAATAAAAGCTGGTGAAAAAGGTATATAATATAATATCGCAAAATAAACTGCAAAAGTAAAATACTACTTACATCACCTGGATACAGCAAGCAGATGGAGTTTTGGAACAGATTTTTGAAGCTGTATTTACCCGAGAAAGACATCTTCTCCCACACCCACACAGCGAACCAGAGAAGCCAAGAACTGTGACTGAACTCAGAATGCAAGCAAACGTAAAGTCTAATGCTGTTCCTTCAAAAAACTGAATAAAATATACGTTTCCGGAAACATCTGATATATTAATCGCCTCCTTAAAATATAATTATATTATTTAAAACGAAAACAAAATACTTTTATTGATTTTTAATACTTATTAATGCAAAACTATTATTTGAAGATCAAATTTATTATCCATAATTATATTAGGTTACTTAATGTATTTTTTAAAAGTACGCAAAATGCAAAATATATGATAAGTTGAAATATACGCATTACCAATATTTCTTTCACTATAGTTTAGTAATTACTATTATTTATTTTTATTACTTAAAAATTATTACTTATTCGATTAATAACAAAATTATTATTTTGTATCTCTAAGTATTACTATCTAAAATAAACCTTTTAAAAAAATCACAATTTTACGTACTATTTATCATTCAATGTACTATTTGTCTTCAAATCCAAATTTATATAGCAATCAAAATATCTAAATCCCTATATAACGAAATTTAAATTACATATTTTAAAACATAAATACGAAACTTAAACTCTCTTTGACGTATATATTTCATATATATTACTTTTGTCAACTATAATATTTTGTAACAATATTTATTGAAAAAAAAAATACCCATCTACTTAAAAATTAATATTTTATTCTATCAAAAATACAACATTAAAAGAAAAAAAAAAACAGAAAGCACCACCCGTGCGTACGCACGGGTATAGCACTAGTTAAAAATAAAAATTTAGAATGACCGAAAAAGTTCACAAATATTTAGATAAAAAGTCAATTAAACCTAAATTTAAAATAAAAGGTAACAATTGACCCAAAGAGTAACAAACAAAAACTAACGTTCCATATATATTTATTTATATATACTTTGTGGTTTTGTGTCCAATTGCAACTAACAAAGGTAACATGGGAGATTCCGGAAGTCTGGAACGGTTGTTAAATGATCATAACATGGCCATAGAAAAACAATGTTAGATTGAACAACGATGTAACAGGTTAACTCTGTGTGTATCATTATTTTTAATTTTTATTTATTATGCTCACATTATATGTGAAGACTTATCATGATTCTTCTTTTATGCCTTAATTAATTTTTTTCAACGCCATCGTAATTAAATATAGTTTCTATACGAACACAAATTTTGGGTCTTCACTTTAATTCTGTCGGTTATATTATATTGCCTATAATAATCTTTTTGTAAAATTTCTTTAATGGATTTCGCCTATATTATAAATTGAAGTCCATAGTTTAATTAATTATTTTATCACTAAAAAAATGTGTATCATGACTTAATTTCTCGATGACTTATATTTTTCAAGGACAATTCTTCAGGAACTCTTACGAAAAATACAATGCCAATCTTTTAGAAAAGAGCAATTTCCTAGTCTTTTTTCAAACTAAACTTTCACCTAATGTGATATGACCTCCTATTAAAGTTTTTTATACTTAAGTTTATCAAGTATAAAAATGTCAAAATAGGTGGTTCAATTCGGTTCATCAGACATTTGAATCGTTAATACTTCAGTCTTTAACTATTATTTTTATAATAATATTTTAAAAGTTAGATGAACACTTTCATTTTACTATTATAAAATATAACTTAAGTCAATTCACTTCTATTGTAATGTAATAAATATATAAATACATTGTAAAAAAAATATAAATTTGTAAGTGAGTTAACCCACGAATCCGTGGTGGGCCAAACCGAGTTGCAAAATCTTTGATTCACCAAAAAGTGAACCGGATTGAACTGACCCCTTTTTTAGGGCAACTCGTTGTGAATAACTTGTATGAGCTGGATTAACTCATTTTGACATCCCTACTCAAGTGTTTATATAATTGAAATTATAAAATAAAAACATGTGATATAACATTAAATGAATTTTAATTTTTTTTATTTGATATTCTTTTATAAATAATTTGTGTATATTATATTGAGTGAATTTTTTATTTATTTATTATATAAGTTGAAGTACTATCTTCGATTTGAATTTTTCCTTTATTTGTTTTATATGAGAATATAAAAACAAGAGGATGATATTAGTTATTAATTCTTTTATAGTTGAACAATTTGAAAAAAATAATTAGTTTTTAGTATTTCATTACACTACTGTGGAAACTTTCATGACAATACTGTTTAATTTTCTACACCAATTAAATAATAATCGACATATAGTATAATTTAGTAATTATGTCGATTACAATTTTAACTATTGGGGTTGTTAGTTGATCTTGAGGTCATATCGCACTTTGTTCTTCTATATAAGATGTCTAATCTTTCTTTGTTTGTTTTATAGTAGCTAAGAAAACTAAATTGATTCACACTTTGACAAACTTATTATTCAAACAAAACTTGATATTTATTATTTGTTATCATAAAAACTTTGGGTAACTTGCTGGCAAACCTATATGTTGATTTATGTCTTACTCATTTATGTGTTAACATTAACATCCACATGCATTCCTCGTTTACACAATTTTTAAATTAAAATAGAATTCCCAAATTGATATGAAAATGGAAAACAAAATTATTCCCATTGTTTAAAAATAGAATTTACAAAAACTAGCCAAAATTTTTTGTGGTGGCAGAATCAATAAAGTTTTATTTATAATTTCCTCTACCAAATCTCGATAGAGTTCAACTCAAATCGATCTAGTTTGAAATTCAACCTAACTTTTGGCTCGATTTGAACTTTGACCTGATTCGTCTTGACCTTTTTGCTAAACTCAACTCGAATTTTTAGACTTGTGAACTTTTTATGTCCTAACCAATTAGCAATTCCATAACTTAAGAAATTTTAATTTCCTTTTCTGAGTGAATTTCAAATTCTACTATTTTAGCTATTTCAAATACCTTCTTAAAATTTCTCAATTTCAATTTTCTTTTAATTTCCTCATCCAAATATATCATTTTTCATTAAAATATTTAAAATTCTCCAAAATAAATGAATTACTCTTTTAAATTGTTTTATCCAAACATACTATTAAGAAAAATTTCCTGCAAAGGAATCAAACAAAAAAAGCTCAACAAAAATCGTAAGGAATAAAATACTAAAATATGTTAAGAAGACTATTTATAAAGGTACGACGTCACATGAAATAAAATTCAATACCCAATTAAAAAAAAAACTATTTTCACTAAAATAACTACTTTCTTGATATTTGGAGAGAGACCGGAAGAATATAAAAATACAACTAATTCATTAAAGGTTGTCTCATTAATGAATAGTGAACATAGTAAATTGGGTGATCAGTTCATCTAATATTAAAACATAAATCAAATCATTAACACATGAATAACAAAAATTAAATATATAAAACAATAGTAATACAAACAATTAGAGTAGATCACATCCAACCTCAATACTAAACACTTATATTGATGATTCTTGCCAAAAGCATATGGAGTTGTTATACCTCTCTCATAACTCTATTAGAATACAGAGTAGCATTCTATTTTTATATAAAATAAAGATTGATGCTCAACTCTAGTCTTCAATGCCCAACAATAGAGGTTTTCTCCTATGCGGGATTTTCTTATGATTCAAGCTTCTGATTTGATATTTACCCTTGAGGTTTTCTCTCTAGAAAGATTTTTTTGGATACAACTCTTCCTTTTAGTTTTTAAGCTCTTTAGATTTGATTAATTTAGGTTTCCTTCACTAAAGGATTTCTTCCATGATTGTTTGGTTGTGAAACCAAAAAGGAACATAGGGTGACTTGAGATTCATGTTATGCGGTTTGTCCCACACAGAGAAACCTGAGATGAGTGATGATGAGATTGGAGTTCTCACTCTTTCTTATTTGATTGCATGCTTATGATACACCATATTCATTCTTTTTTCTTTGGTTCTTATCTCCTTCCATCAACAATGTAATGGAGAAATTTTCTTTATTATACTTTGGCTTTCTTTAGACGTTATTTTACGAGTATTTGATTATCTTTGCTAAGGTTTTTGTGTTTATAATCATTGTGGAGCAATACTAACACTTGTACACAAGTTAAATAGATAAAAGTTTAAAGAAATTATATTAGAGAATCTCTTTAAATTAGTAAATAATTAACTAATTTTAATTCATAAAGTAATTTATTTATTATTTTTCTAAAGTGAAAATTTTAATAAAGAAGTTTGTCTAAATGTGTCCTAAAAATACATTTTTTTTTTAATTTTTAATTGTTATTTTCAATCATAAAATGTGATCACAATCTTAAGACACCAACGTGAGCATTAGTATTGAAATTTTCTTTCACTAATTTCATTTTCACCAGGTTTTGCGGTGCATCAACGTGATTTGGATTTCTTCCAAAACGACGACGTCCTTCTCATGCCGTCACTTTATCACCTAATATATCGCAATGGGTCCCAAATACCCCATGTGCCTTTCCTCGTTTTCCGTAGGTTTCTATTTCTCCCATGAAACACGACAATGATTTTACTTTGTAAAAATAAATTTAAGTACTATAAGAGAGAAATACGAGAATAAAAATTTAATTTAAATAGTATAAGATTGTAAAGATTTTCTATGATGTCAATGATTGACTTTTACCGCATATATATTTATATTTTGACAGGTTTATAGGTAAAGTAAATATAAAGAAATGTAATATATTATATCAACAAGAATGGACTTCTCAATATATTTTGTTTTTCCAATGAAAAGAAAATGTAGTTTATTTCGTTTCAGGTTGACAAATTCTCACCCAGTTTTTATTTTATTTGTCATAATTTATTTTTTTAAACGATGCTTCTATACTTCAGAATTCCCGACATTCTTAATTATATCAAATTATACTTTTACATTGACTACAATTTTAATTATTTAATTTATTTATTAAAAACTTTCCATTTAAATTTATATTGAACCATACATTTTTTTTTAATTCCAAAATAAATATTTTATGAGGTAAAATGATCATATGTATTTCAGTTTTTCCCATTGAAATTTGACTTTGTACTTGAGTAGCGAATTTAAGTCTTCACAATACTAATATCATCACGATTTTCTTTACCTTTCTCTTCTATTCTCTTCCATTTATCATATATTTGAGACAATCAAATACTTCTATAAAAATACTATAAAAAATTACACTTACATAGTAAGAAACATATAATCCTTCCTACCTTTTAAATATACACAATTTTACATTTTTAATAAAACTATTTTCACTTATTTTACATTTTCTTGCGAGGATCAAATTCAGTACATATATTAACTTTTAAATATACATATACACAATTGAGAAATGAAAGACTAAATTTGCATTTTCTTTTAAGGATCAAATTCATCTATATAAACATATCTGAACTTTGATATGTGTAACTAGAAGATGGGGGATTATTTTCAAATATTATATTATGTTTTCAGTAGAAACAAATTTCCTTATCTGTAATAAAATTGTAATTTCCTTTTCTTTTAGTTTTTAATTTTTTTTTTGTTACAAATTCTTATTTGATTGTAATTTTAGTATCGGGAAATTTGATTTAAACTTTAAGAAACTTTTATATTGTAATTTTTGAATGAATTTATTTGGTTGTAGTATAAGAAAGGAAATGAAAAAGAGTGTAGAAAATATACAGAATTATGCAGAATCTTTTCAAATGTTGCAATTTGAACAATAAAAGAAGTCTATTTAAAGACCCTCACTCTATAAAACATTAGCCATTGCTTCCTGCATTCCATCAATTTCTTTCTGTGTTCATCAATATAAGGGAAATATTTAAATATCCTTCACCATCATACCCAAACTTCCATTTTCACCACCACTCCCATAGCTGCAACAGTCACCTAAAGGCTACTGTAGAAGAAGAGAGAAAATGCTAAAAGAATTAATTTCAAAATGTTTTTTTCAAAAAAATATTTCATGTTTTTCAAATCCCATTTCATATCGGAAGTTTTATTCTGGGAAACTTTGCTCCGGAAATATTATTTTAAAATTTTCAAAATCTTCTGAAAGCCTAGTCCAGAATTTATAATTCCAAAGTGACTTTTATACAAATAAAATGGTCATATTAAAAAATTGAAGAGATGCTGGAAGCAATTACCTAAAACTTTTTGCAAACTTAAGATAAGATCAAACACACAATAAAAATAAAGACAAGGGCGATGCAGCTCAATCGAGACGAAAATTTCTATTTGGTGACAAAATTCTTAAAGTTGATTTCAGATTTGAAAAAGGAGTAATTTGAAGTAGAAGCTTTAATGTGTGAAGACTGGTATTGTAACAATAAACAAGAAAGTGCAAAAGTATGTTGTCTTAAAGTTGAATATAATTTAATAATGGTTTAAATAATGAATGTGCTGGCTTGTTTATAATTCATCAATTTGGATAGCAAACATAGGCACTTTAGAGTTGACTGGTTTATCATCAGAATCCTCACTCTGGCTGTTTTCAGAACCCATTGATGCTCCTCCCTTTTTGAAGTAATATGTTTTGAAATCGTAATCACCATCCATTGAAACTTTCTTAGCCTTTTTTCTTTTCTTCTTCTTTGCGCGCCTCAGTTTTGTATTAAGCATACCGTCCGTAGTATATAATTTTTCATTTTGCCTACTTGCTGCACTGTTATCCTTCTTCTTCCCACCATCATCTTCCATGGATTCATCCACCTCACCCACATTTCTGAGACCTTCCCCTTGGTCAGCTGAGTTGGCTTCTGTCTCATCCTACAACAGAATGCTTTAATTATTAAGTGTGATATCAACAGTCAATTTCCTAGGAATTTTCTCTAAACGGTTTCAAGAAACAAACCTCCAACATCATTTCATTAAGATTGAGAGGATGACTTGAAGGAACTTCAACAACATTGAAGTCATCAACAGATTTAAAGCTCCCAATATATGAAGATTCATGATTGTAGACTTCATCAACGTTAAACTCTTTTGCAAATTCAGACAGCGTAAAAGGAAGCATAATCGAACAACCCACGCATAGAAAAATCCAATGTTCTATAACATCACCTATCCAGTTGCATTTTTAAAACCTAACAAAACCCCATTTTATAACTAGGGTAAGTGACAAGATTTAACGAAAGGGTGCTATTATCACCAGACATCCTGAGAATGGTTAGATCAAACCACACACAACCATATAGTAAAATACAATGTACACACCCAGCGACCCACGGACTAACCTCATTCACACCATCATTGTTAACACAAAAGTAAAGGGAAGTTGTAAAGAGGGAACGATTATGAAAATAATTGAATTTATAATTGAAAGTAATTCTATTTGAGAAAATGGAGGAAAAGGGGATAAGAAATTTACACAAAAAAACAGATGTTAAATTAAAATGTACAATGGGCCAATAACACTTATACTTAAAAATAGACAAAACATAACACGTTTAAAGACAAAAAACACCCTTATATATATAGCCACTAGTCAAACCAAATGCACCAAAAAATAGCAAATACTTCAAACTTTTGTAGAATTGAATAGAATTTTTTCAATGTCACAAGCTCATTTTCTTTTACTATTTTTTCATGTAAAATACCTATAAATCTTCTACCATTCATTTTGAACTGAATTAATGCAAATAAACACCTGAATAACCAGATAATAAGAGGAGGGGAGAATGACTTGGTATACCTGGGCTAATAGGATCTAACTTCTCAATCCTCTTGCAATTTTTTAAGGCAATGGAAGCATCATTTTCTTAAGACTTTAGCATAACAACACCAGGACAATCTAACAACTTAACATTTTTGTCCAATTGAACCTCTTGCATTTGTTAACCCCGGAGTAGATCCAACATTCACAACATGATACCTTTTTAAACTATTAATAAGACTACTCTTACCCACATTGGGCAAGCCAATCAAACCCACAGTTATTGACTTCTTGATCTGTCAAGACAAGGAAGCAAAACAACAAAAAAATCAATAATTTACAATTAAAGGACAAAAGCAGGAAAAACAAAACAATTAATAGATAAGCAATAGACATTATAAAGACTAGAAAAAAAAAACTACACCAAGGAAAATAAAAAATAAGTCAAAGGAAAAATCCCCAAAAGGTAGCAATGAAAACCCACGAAGATCCACACTAAAGCATATTCTTCCAACTTAAAAACTATATATTTAGTTTTTCCTGTGATTGACCAAAAGTTGGCACATTCATGCACAAGCAAACAAATGTCAGAGATCAGTGTCACCTAGATGACTAAATATGTGTGTTTGTTGTGTGTGCAAGCTTTTAACTAGGCGCAAACTTCACTTTTCTTTGTAGAGTTAAATTAGACCTAAACATACATTTTTACTATTCTGATTCTAAAAATAAAATATATTTGGATAATAAAATCATTTTCAACCGATAAAATAACACCAACACTACAATAAGAAAAAACCCTATCTAACAGGATTGATACTTATCTTACAATAGAAACTATAATTCAAAAAAGGCATCAGCAATATAGAGAACACCAATGCCAACAATTCTCAAGCTCCAACAAGAGGTGATATTATTTTAGGAGCATGTACCATAAACATAGGGTTTAGTAATAATTTAATTTCTACTGATATGTGAAAAAAATAGCGTGATCTACCACTTTATTTTTCTTTTTGAGCTGGTGCACAAGACACATCTACCAGCAAAAGTTACTTCAAATTGACTCTAAATGTAAGAACAAAAAATGAAAACCAACTCACTTAGGTTCTTCATTTCTCCCTAAGTATATATACTATGAATTATTTGCAAAAATTTCTGATTTTATATTTGGTTCAATATTTAGGTTTGCCAATTTGACAACATTTAAGTTGGTTTTCCTAGTGAAGGCGTCCCTTATTGTATAATTTTCATGTCAAGATAGTGTATCCAATGCACATTAGCAACATCATATATTTAAAACATCCCAGGCCAGAATGCAGGGAAACACATACACAACCACATCCATACACAACCACATACCAAAAAAAGGATCAGCAATGAATACATAAAGGTTTCTCAATCATATATCAGATAAAATTCCATGAAGGGAAGCACAATACCCGAACCAAAACTAAGTTGCAATTTTACAACCAACTATCATCATGAAATCTGTTACCTCATAACTTCTTGAGTAATTCTTCAACAATTTGAGTATAGTATCAACTCCAACGTTTGATCTTTGTTGTTGTGTGCTACACTTGAAGGCCATAGTAGATAATTCTTCTCTAAGGTATTTGAGCCACTTCTCTAAAACTTCTTTAGGCACAAGATCTATTATATGGGTCAAATGATTAGGTAGTGTAAAAATAAATATACCAAAATGGAGAAAGGAGACAAAAATGAAATGTGATCAGTAAACTACAAATTTTATTTAAAACCAAGACAATACTTTTATCAGGACCCGATTTCATCACCATGTTTTCTATCTCAGGACAACGATTCCCAAAGGGTTGCGGGCATCAAGGACCTCCAGTAAGACATCAGAGGCTTCAATGACCTTAACAAGATCCTTGTAAAAGGCTCTATCTGAGCTATCTATGGAATGAGAAAACGAAAAATAACAATTGTCAGAACACAGGCAAGCAAGCACTTGAAAGGTCAAACTAACCAAACTGTCAAGAAAGTACAAATAAATGCACACCTCTGGTCTTCGCAGCATTACCAAAATCATTAGTATTTTTTTTTTAGAATCCTCTAGCAACTTAGAGTCATCTTCATCCTCTAGCAAGGCCAATTTCCTTTTATGAGCCTGAAATAAGTAATGAATAGTAAGTTCCTAACTGCAAGGAAAACAGAAATCACAAAGGACTGTTTTCTTCGTAGCAACAGTCAATCTTCACTGATACAATAATACAAAAACATTTTAATATACCAACAATCAAGCACCCTCATTATCTTCTATCATATACCTTTCTTCTTGTCCATGAACAACTTTCTACAGGAACAAGATTTACATAAAACTTCTACCGACATTTTTTATTTATTCATTCATTTAGCTTATCATGTAACATAACAAACATAACAAATCATAATCAACGATGAAAATGATGCATGAAATGGGAGTTCAATCATGATAAAACAATTACCCTCTCCTTGCGTTCAGCTCTCTTTTGCTCCAATTCATCAATGGCCTTTCTTCGAGTTTCAAGGGCTTTGAGTTCCTGTTCCTTAAAGGGCCAATCGTTGGGAATACTAGAATCCTTCTCAACCTTCTTTTTCCCACTCAGCCGAAGCTGCTACTTCTTTGCTTCCTTCGCTTTTTGTCTGTTGTGCTCTTTCACCTTCGGTATCACCTTGTACTTCTTCTTCAATGAAACCCTCCTACTCTTACTCTCTGCAACGCAAAAAATTCTCAACATTAATAACAAAAAAAAAAAACTAAACACACAAAATCAATGTGCACTACTGATATCAAAGAACAGGGATTAGAGTTTCCTTACTCTTGCTCTTCTTTACCATTGTGTGTTCTCTACCCTCAAGAGAAAAGAAGAAAAGAAAAAAAAAACGAGAGACAAGGAGCCAAAAGATTTGAAGAGGCGTGGATAAATTTGATATTAAATAAAATTTGTTCTTTTGATTTTATTATTAGTTATGAAATAGTGATATAAGATAATTTTTTATATCCTCATCGTTTAATTTGATATAGTGAATTTTAATATGCATGGATTTTTTTATAAGAAAATGTACTTAAATATATTATAAAAGAATTTTAATGTAAAAGAAATTTTAAAAGGGATTTTCTTAGGCTAACTTAAGCCGAATTTTTTAATATTTTGTCCTTAAATAATTTCGCACTTGTTTTTGATAAATACTAATCGGTAGTAAGGTTACAATTTATAAATTTTTATTATTATAGTTTAGTACAATTTAATTTTCTAAAAATATAAAGTAATATATATATATATATATATATATATGTGAGTATTATTATATTTTAAAATTATGTTAATGAATAATTATATATATTTATTATATACGTGAATTCTTTATACTAATAAAAACACAATTTTAACCCTTCTACTTTTTTATATGTCATGTTATAGAACCGGTGGTCTTTATCGTTTCTAAAATAAATTAAAACAAATCACTTTTAACCTATATTTAATAGTCATGATCTTAAATAAAATAAAATAAAATGAACAAAAGTTTATAAGATATGGTGTAACTATAATTCTACTTTTCTTAAAACTAATACTTTAATTCAGATTTATTGAGTGTAAAAAATATTTATTTACGCTATCATTATCATAGAGGAACTTTTGTATTCATAAAAAAACCGGTTAGGAAAGAAAAATAGAACAATAATAATTAGAACTGCGAGATCTAATCAATTATAATAATTATAAAAATATATAAACAGAGATAAATATTTTGAGAAAAAATTAAAATTGTTTGTTAATTATAATTTATGTATAATATAGTACAGATAATATATATATATATATATATATATATATTTAATATTTATATATATATATATATATATAATTATATGTAACGTCCCATTTAATTAATAGGCAAAATTAAAGGAAATGTTACACAATATTAGTGCAGTAGCGTAGTCCTGGGGTCCTTAATACAACCCCAACAAAACCCGGGCACACCACGATGCCAAATGAAAACTGAATACGAAAACCACATAGAGTGTAGAGTAGAATTACATAAAGAGATACATGGGCCATAGCCCTAAAGAAAACATGAAGATAACTCCAGCCCAGATGGCTAAGCAGCGGAATCACCATTCCCTTGTTGACCACGAGAACTTCGCCCATCTGCTCCCATCAACCAAGTCGATGATCATCGCAAGAAAGAACAGCCACATACATCACAACCATGCAACGAAACGGGTAAGCTAGAGCCAATCAACATATTCAACATGCAATCAAATATATTTTCATCATCTCATCCATATAGCAACCAAACATGTTATGACTCTTCATTCAATACACTACGACTCGACTCGACTCATCCGGATACGTATAACTCGGTTGGATTCAGCGGATGCTTGCACTTGTGGTGGATACCCCTGCTCGACCTTGAGCTGCTCGATCCTGAGCTATGTGATACCAGTGTTACAATGAATCAAAATCTCTCCCACCACAAGGTTAGCCCTTAGTGAGTTTCAGGCCTCCTGCTACTCCCAACACAAGAGTCAGTCCGCTCTAAGTGAGACTAACTGGCCCTTCGGAGCGTCAGGATGCAACCTTACCTTGAATCCTTACCTAGTTATACAGATGGGGCACCACCATGAACACCCACTAGCAGGGGCCA
>Ga0214545_1010892_pt1 | contig 12893 bp, 19 predicted proteins | sample CNSS4metaG_FD_160064 | JGI IMG/M metagenome (GOLD analysis project Ga0214545, IMG submission 160064) | Root nodule microbial communities from cowpea collected in UCLA plant growth center, Los Angeles, California, USA - CNSS4 | ecosystem: Host-associated > Plants > Roots > Nodule | place: USA... | reverse complement strand
TTGACTAATTTTAGTTAAAGTAATTACCTCTAATCAAATTAAAGTCTCAATTATTGGCAAAAACTTATTTAATCAAATGAAAGTTTCTAAACAAAATCAAAGTAAAGTCTCAATTTAATTTAAAAAAACTTTTAACTCATATGATTAGCATGCATGTAGATTTAAAATCATTATTTTCTATTCGATTAAGAAGCAAAGGACATAGATAAACAGAAACCACAACAATAATCAAAATAACAAACACATAAATTCATCTAACCTCAGAATCCAGTTAAGAAATTACAGTGGAATCAACCCTAAAAGCTTAGCCTTCCATGGCTTTGATTGAATACATGATGATATGAAGGAAAGAAAATAAAAGAAAGAATGAGAGATGTGGTGGAGACGGTATCTGCAAACACCAGAGAGTTCTAAGTGTCTCAGTTGTATATCGTCTCCCGCTCCCTTAAGTCTCTTTATATAGGCTTCAACTGGACTTTGGGCTTTATCTGTCAGTTGCTAAAATCTTTTATTTTTATTTAATTAATTAGCAACTTAATTTCTGTCCAATTTCCAATTCTGCCCCTCTTATTTAATCATTTTTACAAAATTGACCAGAATTTGACCAGAGTTTGACCAGTTGACTGCCTATCGGATGCTGACACGTGGCGCAGAGTGCACTTTCCAAATTAGGGTTTCACTCTCACACTCTTCTCCCTCCCTCGTGACGGCGCGGCTGCTCCAACGTGGTGGCTTCTCTTCCGGCGAGGACAGGTGCGTGAACGGAGAAGACGGAACTGTGGTGGTGTTGCGGAGGCGCGCTGCAGAGGTTGGATGCGGCTGCCATGGCTGGAACGCTGCAGGTGTGTGGAGCTGCGATGGAGATGCGCTGGTGGCCCGTGGTGGTTGCTGCTGCGCAGAACAAGCTTCACGGAGGCGTGGTGGTGTGCGTCAGATCTGCTGCAATGGTGTGGAGTGCCTCCTCGCGGTGGTTCTACACATGAAGTGTGGTGGCTGCCATGGCTGCGCCGTGGTGTGCGGAGCTGGCGCTGCAGAGGTTGGTGGTGGCCAGCGAGGATGCGCAGATCTACAATGGAAGGCTGTTCTGGTTATTGCTGCCGCTGGTTTTGCTCCTGCGTTTTCCGGCGTGAAGGTGGTGACGGAACAGTGACGAGCTGATGGTGTTGCGCGATGGTGCGTGATTCTGGTTGCTCTCGCTCGCGGAGAAGATGAACTCGCAGTGGTTTCCGGCTTGGTGATGGTGCGTCGTGGTGCGATGAAGACGGAGGCGGCACGGTGCTGTTGCGGTGGTGATGGAGATGGCTGTTTCCGGCGAGTTGCAGTAGTGGCCGGCGAGGAGATAGCGGCGGCAGCTGCCATGGTGGGTGGAAGGGAAATTAGGGTTAGGGTTTCATGTGTGAGATGGAGGAGATGATGACGTGGCAAGATCTGAGTGGTCAATTTGGTGAGTGGAGGATTATGACACGTGGCAGCTTATGGTTGGCTAATTTTAAAAGGTGGGGATTGCCACATGGCATGATCTGGTTGAGTGGAGTTTAAGTGGTAGGAGGGGTGCAACTTAGTGAAAACTGGGGGTGCAGAACAGGTTTTTGTGGTCCACTTGAGGGAGGAGTGTGCAAATAAAATCTGGGGGTGCATTTAGCTCCTGATTTATTCTTTTTCAGAATTTCTTGATTTTGGACTTATTTTGTAACTTTGAATATTTTAAAATCACACTATTAATTGACCAAAAATAAATTCCAGCTGCATTAACAAACGTTAGAATATCCAATAATATTTTATGCAACTAAAATCAATTTTTACGCCACTTTTACCAAACTTACTCAATAAATCCAATAATCACAAATCCTAATTAAATCAATCTTTTAGCACAGAAAATTCAATTAAATCCCCAAATTTAAATATTAAATGAGGGCAAAAATTTGAACTCATCAGGTGGGCATTGGTCTTCTCGCCCAAGCGAGCATGCCTCGCCTAGACGAGATTAACAGAGGCTCGCCCAAGGTATTTTATGCGAATAGTCGCTCAGGCGACCAACCTTGTTTTTGAGCGAGCAACGTCTCGCTCAGGCGAGATGGGTCTCGCCTAAGCGAGGATGCGTGTAAGTTCACTATTTCCCTTTTTGAGCCCTCGCCTAGGCGAAGGGGGCTCGCCTGAGCGAGAGGACTCTCTCCCCTAAGCGAGACCCTTCTACTTGAGCGAGTAGCTGGGCGAGGAGTGCATTTGTGCTGTGATTTTCTTTGTTCGAGAATGTTAGTCATGTATATGGGCTGATTATACATTTTAAAACATGAATTGAGTGATTTTGTATGAATAAGATGAATTATGGTTTGTGGCTTATGAGTTTAACATGAATTGAATATGATGAGCTGAGTATGGATTTTATATGAGATATGAAATGGTTCATGGGGGAGAAATGATGAATTTTGGGTATGATCTTGGTATGTGATTTAAATGAAAGTGATCGTTGGTAATCAAAGTGGCATGGTATCGGCATGAGATAAAATTATGTATTCATGAGTTGGGAAGAATGAGATAGTATGGATTCAACATGGAATGTGAATGAGGATGGACCAAAGAGGTTGGTATGGGGTTTTAAACGCATGAATGATATTGTTTGGTTCTTTGAATATGTTTGGTATGAGGTCAGTACATAATTCCTTGAACATTCCTAGGTGAGGTTTCAGGATCGTGCTTCAGTGGTCAAGACGTAATTCCAAGGCCCCCGTTAGTGGGTGTCCATGGTGGTGCCCCATCTATATAATTTGGTAAGGATTCAGGGTAAGGTTGCATCCTGACACTCTAGGGAGTCAGTTAGTTTCACTTAGAGCGGACTGACTCCTGTGGTGAGAGTAGCAAGAGGCCTGAAACTCATTAAGGGCTAACCTTGTGTGTGAGGGAATTGATTCATTGTAACCTTTGTAACTCACAGCTCGGGGGTGAGCAGCTTTGGGGTGAGCAGAGGTATCCACCACAAGTGCAAGCATCCGCTGAATCTGACCAGATTATATGTATCTGGATGAGTCGAGTCTTAGTGTATTGATTTGAGGAGTTGTAACATGATTGGATGACGTGTGTATAATTGACTGTGGAAGTATATCTGTTTGCATGATAAAACCACTTTTGGCTCTAGCTTACCCTTATGTTATTGTTGTGTGTTCTGCTGTGTGGTACTCTCTTTTGCAATGATCATCAACTTGTTGATGTGAGCAAATGCGAGGAACACCCATGGTCAACAGGGAGGTGATGGTTCCACTGCTTAGCTTTTGGATTGACTTATGCTTTTGGGCTTTTCATTTAGGGCTAAGGCCTATGTATTGCTTTCTTTGGGAATTTTCTTACGTCATTATCACTCTCTTACTTTACTTTGTACCTGACATCGTTGTGTGCCTCTTCTTTAATTCGTCCTTTAAGTAATTGGGATATCTGTAGGAGCGACATTATACTCTATTATTCTCGCTTCTTATGTTATACTGTGTGACATATCCTTTATTTAGCTTTCTTAAATAAATAGGATGTTACAATATGCCTTTGACTATAACAATACAAAATATATATACAATTCATTATAATATATTATATAACTATAAAATTTGATTGTAAATTTTAATGGTATAATTATTTTATTTTATTATAATGTCATATGTAAATATTATTTTTTTAATTTTATTATTATTACTATTTGTATTAATTAATTTAATTAAAAAAACTTATAATTAATTATTTAATTTTCCTAATTTAATCTTTCATTATTTAAATATTATATTTATGACTATATAATTAAACAAATAATTATAATTATTCAAAAAATTATTCATTTAAATATAATAACAGTAATATTTATTTTAGAAATACAAAAAAAAAGCACAATCTGTGTGGGTCTCATACTAGTCATCTTCTAAATAATATCTTCAAGGTCTATTTGGTTGTTGTGGAGATATAAAAATATTATGAAGATCTTACCATATTTTAAGAGATTTGACAAATATTATCTTTTTATATTTACTTATATAATAAAGGTTTAATTAGTCTGATGGTATCCACTTTCGTTCATATGTGTGAGTTTGGTACCCGTTTTTTAAAAGTTTAAAAAGGTGTCAATTGAGTCTCAATTTTTGAAAAAATGTATCAATTAGGTTCCTTTTAGAAAAAAAATTATTAACGTCGTTAACGGTATTGATATTTAAAATAACTTATAAAATTAAGTATAGCACCTCGTTTTTCTCCGAAGATGGTTTCAACCCGTAGTAAAGCTGGAGCTAACAAGCAAGCTGACACTGGTCCTTCGGGACCCGCTAACATCACCCCGGATCTGGCCGCCATCCTTGACGGTCAAGCCAAAATGCAACAGGAGCTGGCTGATCAGAAGAAGCGTAGCGTTGATGAGATGGAGGCACTGCGGCAGGAAAACTCTCACCTCAAGCGAAAGATCGAACCGATCCCACTCAGAAGGGAAAGGCAAGGGAGGCATCTGAAGCTACAAGGTCCCTGGCCTTCCAGCCCACAGAAGAAGAAAGCGAGTACAATCCCACCCGTCACACCTTCACCACCACCCAACAAACACCCATCCCCTCAACCCATCCCACTCATTTCCCCTCCACCCTACCAAAGCACACCGCGGCCTCTATCCTCACCGCCACCCTCCACACCACCCAGGTACCCTACAATATACCCACCACCCTACATACTACTCATATCCCACCACCCTAAAACCCCCACTACCTCCCTACAACCCACATCCCCCCTCACAACTACACCTCCACCTTTCCCACCCTTGTCCACCATCCCATCACCCACACCCACTCCCACCCCACAAACCCAAACGTCTCCACCCCTTCACCGACTTTATTGCCAACACCCCCCTTCCCACCCAGTGGGAACCCTTTACACTAGAACGTTACACTGGTGAAACCGACCCTGACGAACACCTCAAGGTCTATATCACCCACGTCGCCCTATACACTTCCCAAGACGCCGTCTTCTGCAAAGCCTTTCCCACCACCCTCAAAGGCCCCGCTCTCGAATGGTTCACAACCCTACCACTTTACTTTATCGACAGCTTCGACATCCTCTCCCACATGTTCACAACTAACTTTGCTGACAGCCGCCCACATCAAACTACCACGATCTCCCTCCTCGGCATCAGGCAAGCACAGGGCGAGTCGCTTCGGGCATTCATCGACCGCTTCAGCAAGGCTGCCCTTCGCACCCCACACCTCAACCACGAAATGATTCTCCAGTGTATGGCCCTCACCCTCCAACCCGGCCCCTTCTCCAACAAAGTCTACCTTCATCCACCTGCCTCTATGCACGAGCTAAAGTTGCGGGCCGCCGACTATGTTTGTATGTAGGAGATGCAGACCCTCCACACCAAATTATGCAATGACTATGCAGCCACCGCCGCCAATCCCACCCCACCACCCCCCGCCCTGATCCCAGACCAAGAGAGCCCCGACAACCCCGCTTTACTAGATATGCTCCCCTCAAAGTCCCAGATCCCGCCTCCTTGATGAGGCCTTACAAGCTGACCTCATCCCGCCACCACGCAAGACAACCACTCCCCGTAATGATGATATGACCAAATATTGCCGCTATCACCGCAACCATGGCCACACTACAGAAGACTGCAAAGCACTCCAGGATAAAATTGAAGAACTGGTGCGTGCTGGTCACTTTCGCTGCTTCATCTGCAGATATGATCACCTCTCTCGAGCCCGTCACCCTCCTCACTCCGACCACAGACGCCCTCCCCATGACTCTCGCCACGATAGACGCCCTACCCAACCCACCAACCAGGACCCCCAACCGGCTCGCACCGATGTTACCCCTGCCGACCCTCCCTTACGCGACACTTTCAACACCATCTCTAGTGGTTTCGCTAATGGAGGATCCACCTCTTCTGCCAAAAAGAAACACCTCCGTCATATCAATCCATCAACCATATTACCCATTCCCATCACAGACGCCACATGCCTTCCATCACCTTCACGGACGATGACTCCCAGGACCTTGATCACCAACAAAACGACCCCATGGTCATCACTGTTGAAATCGAAAACTACGCAGTCAAGAAAGTCCTTGTCGACCAGGGCAGCTCCGTTGACATCCTCTACTGGGCAACATATTAGAAACTCCAACTTCCAGATACTGCCATGGTCCCGTATGATGAACCAATTTATGGCTTTTCTGGAGAACAAGTTTCCACCCGCGGCTACACTAACCTTCATACCGTCTTCCGTGACGGACCCCAAACCAAAACCGTTCCCATCCGCTTCCTTATCGTTGACGCACCCACATCTTATAATGTCCTCCTAGGCCGTCCCTCGCTCAACACCCTCGGCGCCGTCGTCTCCACCCCTCACCTGGCCATGAAATTCCCCTCCCCTTCTGGCGACATCCTTACCATCCATTGCGACCAACGCCTGGCACATGAATGCTACATGGCCAGCTTACACCCACAACTCCCAATCCAGCAAACCAATCACATCGAGCGGCCACCTGGCTCCGGGATCGCTCTATCGGGTGAAGATCTAGACCCCAAAGTGGGCCGAGATGTTCGTCTCGAACCTGTCGAAGAAACCACCCTCCTAGAACTTCTGAATGGCCATTCCATCACCCTTGGCACCGGATTAAACTCTGACGAGCGTGCCATCATCACACCTGTTCTAGTCGGCAACACGGACCTTTTCGCTTGGTCAGCTGTTGACTTACCTGGAGTAGACCCTCTTGTAGCATCCCATAAGTTATCCATCTACAAAGAAGCCTGCTATATCTCCCAGAAAAAACGCAAATTCGGCGAGGAGCGACGCCTAGCGGCTAAGGCCGAGGCCGATAAGTTACTAAGCGTAGGATTCATTGAAGAAGCTCATTACACCACTTGGCTTTCTAACATAGTCCTGGTGAAGAAAGCCAACGGCAAGTGGCAGATGTGTGTCGATTACGCAGATCTAAACAAAGCCTGTCCTCGAGATGCCTACCCCTTACCCAACATTGCCGACTTGTTGACGGCGTGGCGGGAAACAAAGTCCTCAATTTTCTTGACGCATATTCCGGTTACAATCAAATCCCCATGGCCGCATCCGACATGAACAAGACCGCTTTCATCACAGACGATGCCCATTATTTTTACAAAGTTATTCCTTTTGGCCTAAAAAACGCCGGAGCAACCTACCAACGGTTAATGGACAAAGTTTTTAGTCATTTGATGGGACAATGTGTCGAAGTATATGTCGATGACATGGTTGTCAAATCTCCAAGCCATCACCAACACGTGCAGGACCTCTCAATAGTCTTCTCCGCATTATGCCAATACAACCTTCGCCTCAACCTCGACAAGTGCGTATTTGGCGTCAACCGCAGTAGATTCCTCGGATTCATGCTAACCCAGCGCGGCATAGAGGCCAACCCTGAAAAGTGCAAAGCGATTATCAAAATGCGTAGTCCCACCAACATCAAAGAAGTCCAACGCCTCATAGGCCGCCTTACAGCCATTTCCCGCTTCCTACCCAAACTAGCTGAACAAACCTAACCCATCATAAGACTCCTCAAAAAATCCGCCAGGTTCACGTGGACTGACGACTGTGAACAAATTTTCCAAAACCTGAAAACCACCCTTACCTCACCACCTATCCTACACAAGCCAGATACTCATCAACCCCTGCTGGTTTACATCACAGCCACCGATCACACAGTCAGCGCCGCGCTGGTTTAGGATATAGGCGGCTTGCAGCATCCTGTTTACTTTGTCAACAGAACGCTGCAAGATCCTGAAACCAAATATCAAATGGTGGAAAAATTGGCCCTATCCTTGGTACACGCAGCCCGCCGCCTGTACCCATACTTCCAAAACCACAACATCATTGTCAAAATCGATTACCCAATCCAGAAGATATTGCAAAAACCAGACCTGGCAGGACGGATGTCGTCCTGGACCGTTGAGTGACCTCCAATAGACACCCATAGAGGATTAGTGGACACTTCATGTAGATGGTTCTTCAAATTCGAAAGGTGCTGGCATTGGCATCGTGTTGGAAGGCCCCAACGACATCCTCATTGAGAAATCCCTCCACTTCGCCTTCAAAACATCCAACAACCAAGCCGAATACGAAGCCATCATCGCCGCCTTTCCCTGGCCCGCGAGATTGGCGTCAAATCTTTAACATGCAAAACCGACTCCAAGCTTACTGTGGGCCACCTGAATGACGAATTCCAGATCAAGGACCCCACCCTTTTACAATATTACCATCTAGTCCGTGCAGTCATTCAATCCGCTTTTGACCAAGTCCGCATCGAACACATTCCTAGGACCGACAACATCAGAGTCCTGTCCAAATTAGCTAGCACCAAATTAAAAAGCCACCACCGATCCCTATTACAACAGACATTATCCACCCTTCCATCACAAATATTTGCCATAACCTAACCCACACCCAGCCGACAACCTAACCCATTCCCAAACCCACAACTGGACCACTCCTTATATCCAATATCTCCAAACCGGCAACCCCCCACCAAATACTGACAAAACTTGGTTGGCTAAGGCCGCCAGATATACCCTGATAGGCGATGATCTTTACAAACGCGGATATGGCCAACCACTTCTTAAATGTGTCACTGCAGAACAAGCGCGATACATCATTAAGGAGTTGCACGAAGGCATTTGCGGCTACCATTCTAGCGCATGCACTATGGCTACCAGAATCCTTCGCGCCGGTTACTTCTTGCCGACAATAGAAGCGGATTGCCAGGACTTCGTCAAAAAATGCAAACCATGCCAAAATCATGGCAACCTCATCCACCAGAAACAAGAACAACTTCATTCCATACTATCCCCGTGGCCCTTTGCTAAATGAGGGATGGATATCCTCGGCCCCTTCTCCCCCGGCAAGGGCTAAGTAAAATTCTTAATTGTAGCTATCGATTACTTCACCAAATGGATAGAGGCCAAACCACTAACCACTATCACAGCCCAGCAAGTCCAGTAATTTGTTTGGAAAGATATTATATGTCAATATGGTGTCCCACATACCATCATCACCGACAATGGCCGACAATTTATAGATAAGGAACTAGGCAAATTCTACACCGGTCTGGGCATCAAACAAATTACCAGCTCTGTAGAACACCCACAAACCAATGGGCAGGCGAAGGCGGCAAACAAGGTTATCCTAGTAGAACTACGCAAACGGTTGGACAGCGCCAAAGGCTGATGGCCTGAAGAACTAGTAGAAGTGCTATGGGCTTACAGGTGCACCCCTTAGTCAGCAACAAACGAGTCCCCGTTCAGCCTTGTATACGGTGCAGACGCCTTGATACCCGTTGTAATTGGCGAACCATCCCTGCGCTGAGAACTATATGACCCAACCCACAATCATCAAAACATGACCACTCACCTCGACCTCCTACCCGAGCTAAGAGAGAAAGCTCAGATACACAACTTAGCCGCCAAACAAAGAGCTGTCAGGAAATATAACGCCAACCTATGCCCAAGATCGTTCATAAAAGGAGACTTAGTTTGGAGAATGGCCAACAGTGCAAGACAGAAGGATGGCAAGTTCTCCGCCAATTGGGACGGCCCATACCGAATACGCGAAGACGTTGGAAGAGGAGCATATCGGCTGGAGCAGTTATTTAGGGAAGAAATACCCAATACATGGAATGTATCCCATCTCAAGTTCTACTTTAGTTAAAAACATGTATTGTATCACACCAAACACTTGTAACCCTCGGTGTACTCTTTTTCCTCACCTGGTCTTTTTTCCCTAAGGAGGGTTTTGCCGGGGAGGTTTTAACGAGGCACCCCAGATTCAATGAATAATACGAATGGGTTCCTAACTTTATGACCATTCTTTACTTCATTTCACATATTCGTCTAAGTTCCCCACCCTCACCACAAGTAAGCAGCCTGGGTCGAACACCCTTAACTTGTTGGTTAATTCGTTTAAGTTCCCCACCCTTACCACAAGTAAGCGGCCTAGGTCGAACACCCTTAACTTGTTGGATAATTCGTTTAAGTTCCCCACCCTTACCACAAGTAAGCGACCTGGGTCGAACATCCTTAACTTGTTGGTTAATTCGTTTAAGTTCCCCACCCTTACCACAAGTAAACGGCCTGGGTTGAACACCCATAACTTGTTGGTTAATTCGTTTATGTTCCTTACCCCTACCATAAGTAAGCGGCATGTGTCGAACACCCTTAACTTGTTGGTTAATTCGTTTAAATTCTCCACCCTTACCACAAGTAAGCGACCTAGGTTGAACACCCTCAATAAACAATTGATTTCGCTAAACTTAACATCAATACTATTGACATCCGACAAATAAGATAACATACTGAAAGCATTAATCACATTAAAATAAAAGCAAAGAAATGTACGAAGTGCCACAAACATGATGTACCAATTATTACAGACATAGGATCAATAACGATTTCGAATCATAAAAAATAAAATTGCTATTCCGCCTTGTCATCGCCACCTTCCACGGCAATTACCGCCTCCTTCTCCTCCTCGGCCGCTTCCTTCTCCACCTCCTCCTCCAGGCTACTCTCAGCCTCGTTAACGAGTTGCCCATCAACAACATCTTTATTAACATCAAATTTAGAGTCAACTGCATCAACATCCTTATAAAAGAAGGTCGCCTGCCCTAACCCCTTCTGGAACCCATTGATGTGCTCTTGGATAATACAGCCCTTCAAATCATCAAGTTCAACCTCAACACCCTCATATTTTTCCTTCAAATCATCATAGTCAGCCTCCAGGTCCGCTATCCTCTTATTAAGCTTACCCTCTGAATCCAAGTATCGAACCTTTCAGGTTCCCAACCTTTTCTTCTCCTCCTCCCAACTCTCATTTTCCGCCTTCCAGGCTGCCCTCTTCTTCGCAAACTTATCAACCTTCCCTTGCAACTCCTCCATCTTTTCCCGATTTCCCTCCTTTACTTCCCGACGATACAAAGATCCAACTCGGTGACTTAAAATCAACGCTTTACTTCCAAATTCCACCATAGTCCTCACAAGATGATCCGACTCCATACTGTCGATCGAGTTGATGATTGTCTCCAGAAGATTGATATCAATATCTTTCCTAACAAACGTTTCCGGCAGCTCAATGAAACCGGATTTTGGCCCTTTCGTCCCACTTGACGACCCCGGCCCAAGTAATGCCGCCCTGACCTTCTTTACATCTTTACCCTTGCCGGGTCGAGCCGGCAATTCGGCCTTCCTCTTAGTACTGCCATGCACGTGTACCTCAACCAGTGACTCCTGTAAGTTTGGAACATCAGTGTTCCCGGCTGTTTTGGCCTTCGCGGCCATCTCCTTCCACAACGCTTGGAAAAGAGCCAAGTTCTTCTTCCTAGATTGAGCCATGTGCCCTACAAAAACACACCAAGACCCGGTTAAGTCAACTTAGAAACATTAATTCAGTTTACGTAATAAACAGATACCTTCAATATCAATAATCGGGTGAACCGAATTATAAACCCTAACTAGACCCTTAGTGGGCAACTTATCAGAAAACTTCATCAAGACCTCCACCACCTCCTTACACCGCCGACAACTCGTCGGTGCCTATGTCCTTATATCGAGAAAGGCTTCCCGTCCAGCTAAACGGGAACTTTGTGCTCCCATCTGCATTAAGGAAATAGGACCTGCCCTCCTCTTTCACCACAACTTTAAAGTACCTATCTTTGAAATGCTTGAAGGACTGTGAGAACACGTCCAATCTGCTGATGCTAGGGCGGCTCACCAAAGATAACCAAGTAGTCCGCTGGCGGGGTCTAGTGTCATAAAAGTACAAAAATGCACGAGGAGAAGATTGTAGATATAGTGATTGACACAAAACACGGAAGGCTTGCATGTAGGCCCAACTGTTTGGATGGAGCTGTGTAGGTGCAACGTTCAGCGCACGAAGTACCCCCATGGTAAAGTCGTCCAACGGTAACCTCACATGCAGTTGGGAGAAATGGCACATGTACATGTAAAAAAACTTCTCGTTCGCCCCCTCTTGCCCATGGCATACGCAGTCCATGGCGCTCACCCGCTCCAAGGAAACGATACCCCTGTTTACACCTTTCGCGATAACAGGGGTACAATTTAACCAAGAATTTAGCATACGAGACCACCGAAATAAAGACGATTGATTACGAGCCACCCACCCATAACCACCCTTGGCCGGCCAGTTACTCTCCACTATTTCTTCTGGAGGGTCTTCTCGCACCTCAGTCACCGTTTCCATGGGAATTCTGCCCACCATACTCGCATGACTAGTATTCTCCTCCTCGGACTCCATACTCTCACTACTAGACGAAGACAATAACACACTATCACTACTACTAGACATACCTTTTTTCTTAAAAGTTGATGGCAGGAACTAGGAACTATTCGGACAGGTATAACGCACACAAGATCTCTGATTGTGAAATTCTCGCAAATGAACCAACAAGCATGAACCCATCGTGAAATCCACATTTATAAGTGTGAATCCCCAACGATAAAACTTCTTCCCGCCAAAATCACAACCCATACCAATCGACACAACCATCCCAAAGGCCATGAGTATCAGAAACGACGACGCAAAAACCCCTCTTTGATTAGACCTCTGACACCCATTCACCTGCTACCTACCTTTTCCCATCTTCAGCCTTAACACTGTTCATCACACTTAAAGGCTAGGGGACTGGTGTGATGAGTCATTATTTTCTTCCATTCCACTGGCCTTTGTGTACCCATTAGACAGTTGATTAGTGCTTAATTGTTCATCTTTAGAGTGTTTTTCATCTGTTGGGCTTTATTGGGCCACTATTCCGAATTTGGACTAATTTCACATTATTTAGCCTAATTTTTGTTTTTAATTATTTTTAGGTATTTGGGTGAAGCAATTTTGGAGCTTGGA
>Ga0214545_1010891_pt1 | contig 12895 bp, 3 predicted proteins | sample CNSS4metaG_FD_160064 | JGI IMG/M metagenome (GOLD analysis project Ga0214545, IMG submission 160064) | Root nodule microbial communities from cowpea collected in UCLA plant growth center, Los Angeles, California, USA - CNSS4 | ecosystem: Host-associated > Plants > Roots > Nodule | place: USA... | reverse complement strand
GCTGTTGGATCTGTTTATCCATCCCATTGGTCTTGGTTTCTATTTGCTCTATACTTCCATAAATTTCTGCACTACTGATTTAAACTGATATTGCAATACTTAATTGCTGATTTGATTTATGGCTATCTGCACTCTGATGTTAACATGTGCTACTGATTTCATCTACTGCGTTGTTAGTATTGTCATACTTTGTATTGTTACTTTATGATGTTCATGGTATGTGCTGGTTTGGTTGTGTTACACCCCTATGCTCTTTTTGCTAATGTCCAAAGGGGGAGAAAGCAATTTGTTTCTGTATTGTAGGACACATAATGCTGCTATGTTACAGGACATATTTTGGCCATCATAAAAAAAAGAGAGATTGTTCAAAGGGGGAGCTAATTCAACTCATATGAAGATGGTTTTGATGATGTCCAAGGTTACACTTCATGTGCATTACCAGTTTAGAATAAGTCCTGTTTTAGTTAGGTTGTGCATTAGGCTGTTTGTATGAAATTATCAGATGTAAATCAAGCCTGCATTAAGTTGTAATTAACCATTACACTCTTGCTTGTGCAAACATGAATGGCTAGTTGGTTAACTAATGGATTAGCTGTGAGTATTGCACTAAGGCAGTGAAAATACACTCACGATAATCGATTAGGTAAATTGCCAATCCATTAATGGCAACAGAGAAAGCTGTATAAAAGCTAGTTTTAAAATATGTTTTAAGTCTGGAGAAAATTGATAAATTACGCAGTTTTCCTTCTAAGAGAGAGCCTTTTGAGAGTCACAAAGATATTGAGGACTCTTGAAGATCATTCAAGTGCAGATCCAAGAAGATTGATAGTTGATTCTACCATGATGGGTCTTGCTTGAATCAAGGAGCATATTGTCAAATATGCACAACATAGGTGTATTCGTTTCTTGATTCTGTTTATTGTATTCCTGATTACAATTGCTTCAGTGTGTGAAGTGTAGGCCTAGGTGCAATTGCGTGGATGCATTGCTCCTAGGGGGAGTTCTTGATTGGTAGATCAAGCTCTTGGGTTTTTAGGGTCTAGAATTATATAGGTGTTCTTGTAATTCTTGGATCCTATCTGTGTTAGTGGAATCCTTTAAGTGAGTTACTTAGGAGAAGACTGGATGTAGATTCATCTTGAATCGAACCAGTATAAATTGTGGTGTATTGCTTCTTTCTCTTCTCTCACAATATTTCTTGATTGATTTTAAATAGTCCATTAACCCAAAACTGCGAAATTAATTAATTGAGCTTTAAGACTTAAAGACTCCTTCAAGATTCACATTAAACAACTGAAAAACTCATTAATCAATTCAGATCCCTTTCTAGGTTGAGCTATTAGACAAATCTGTTTTTTTAACAAATTTATCACATCCATCAAATTACTCACAAACTTTAACAAACTTTACTCTTAATCCACCCACTTTCACCTTTAATCCACTTAAAGTGAACAACACAAACTTCACATTGTAATCCACTTGATGTCATCCTGTCCCTCTCCATCCGATCAACCTTGAGGGAGAGAGAGGGAACGGAAGAGATGAATTATTCTATTTTTAAATCATCTCTGTTATGTCTTGGTTTGAGGGTGATATCAAGATTACAATTATGTCCGCAATTTATTTTTCAGCTTAATTATGAAAATGATGTAAAAATATGACTTTTCAAATTATTTTTACAAAAATAATTGATAAAAAAAATTTGAAAATTGTAATAAAATAAGATTTAAAAAGTAATTTTTAATTATATAATTTTTTATTAAATGATTCTTTAAATATTTTTTTATTAAAATATGTTACTTTCATTTATAAATTTTCATATTTTTTTATGATAAATCGAACTTCTATAATGATCATTTTTAATTATTTTTAAAATAAAGTAGAATTTGGTAATATTGTTTTTCTTTGATTTCAATATAAATTTTAATCTATCACATCCATCAAAATACTCACAAACATTAACAAACTTTACTCTAAATTAACCCAGTTTCACCTTTAATCCACTTAAAGTGAACAACACAAACTTCACACTCTACTCCACTTGAATACATCATTTCCCTCTCCCTCCAATCAACCTTGACGGAGAGAGAGGGGAAGGAAGAGGAAAATTCTTACATTTTTAATTCATCTCTGTTATGTCTTGGTTTGAGGGTGATATCAAGATTACAATTATGTCCGCAATTTATTTTTGAGCTTAATTACGAAAATGAGGTAAAAATATGACTTTTCAAATTATTTTGACAAAAATAATTAATCACAAAAATTTGAAAATTGTTATAAAATAAGGTTTAAAAAGTAATTTTTAATTATAAAACTTTTTATTACATTATCTTTTAAATAGTTTTTTATTAAAGTATGTTACTTCCACTTATACATTTTCATATTTTTTCTACGATAAATCAAACTTATATAATGATAATTTTTAATTATTTTTAAAATAAAGTACATTTTGGTAATCTTGTTTTTCTTTGATTTAAATATAATTTTTAATCTATCACATCCATCAAATTACTAACAAACCTTAACAAACTTTACTATTAATCCACCCACTTTCACCTTTAATCCATTTGATGTCATCCTCCCCCTCTCCATCCAATCAACCTTGAGGGAGAGAGGGGAAGGAAAAGAGAAATTCTTCTATTTTTAAATCATCTCTGTTATGTCTTGGTTTGAGGGTGATATCAAGATTACAATTATGTCCACAATTTATTTTTCAAATTAATTATGAAAATGATGTAAAAATATGACTTTTCAAATTATTTTTACAAAAATAATTAATAACAAAAATTTTAAAATTGTAATAAAATAAGATTTAAAAATTTATTTTTAATAATAAATTTTTTCATTAAATTATATTTTAAATATTTTTTTATTATAATTTGTTGCTATCATTTATACATTTTCATATTTTTTGTGCGATAAATCAAACTTATTTAATGATAATTTTTAATTATTTTTAAAATAAAGTACAATTTGGTAATCTTGTTTTTTTATGATTGAAATATAATTTTTAATCTATCACATCCATCAAATCACTTACAAACTTTAACAAACTTTACTCTAAATCCACTGACTTTTACCTTTTATCCCTTTAAAGTGAACAAGACAAGCTCCACACTCTATTCCACTTGATGTTATGCTCTCCCTCTCCATCCAATAAAACTTGAGGGAGAGAGGGGAAGGAAGAGAAAAATTCTTTTATTTTTAAATCAAGTCATTTATGTCTTGGTTTGAAGGTGATATAGAGATTACAATTATGTTTGCAATTTATTTTTCAGCTTAATTATGAAAATGATGTAAAAATACGACTTTTCAAAATATTTTTACCAACATAATTAATCACGAAAATTTTCAAATTGTTTAAAAGTAAGGTTTAAAAAGTAATTTTTAATTACAAAATTTTCTATTACATTATCTTTTAAATATTTTATTATCAAAATATAATATTTTCATTTAGACATTTTCAAATTTTTTTTACGATAAATCAAACTTACATAATGATAATTTTTAATTATTTTTAAAATAAAGTTCAATTTCGTAATCTTGTTTTTTCATGATTTAAATATCATTTTTAATCTATCACATCCATCAAATCACTCACAAACTTCAAGAAACTTTACTCTAAATCGACTTACTTTCACCTTTAATCCCTTTAAAGTAAACAAGACAAGATTCACACTCTAATCCACTTGAATTCATCTTATCTCTCTCACTCGAATCAACGATGAGGGAAAGACAAGGGAAGGAAGATGGAAATTCCTCTATTTTTTAATCATGTCTGTTGTGCAATGGTTTGAGGGTGATATCAAGATTACAATTATGTCCACAATTTATATTTTCGCATAATTATGAAAACGATGTAAACATAATGAAAATTTGAAAATTGATATAAAATAATGTTTGAAATGTAAATTTTAATTATAAATTTTTTATTACATTATATTTTAAATATTTTTTTATTAAAATCTTTTACTTTCATTTATACATTTTCATATTTTTTTCTACGATAAATCAAACTTATATAATGATAATTTTTAATTTTATTTAAAATAAAGTACAATTTGGTAATCTTGTTTTTCTTTGATTTCAATATAAATTTTAATCTATCGCATCCATCAAATTACTCACAAACATTAACAAACTTTACTCTAAATGAACCCACTTTCACCTTTAATCCACTTAAAAGTGAACAACACAAACTTCCCACTCTACTCCACTCAAATTCATCATCTCCCTCTCCCTCCAATCAATCTTGACGGAGAGAGGAAGGAAGAGGAAAATTCTTATATTTTTAAATAATCTCTGTCATGGTTTGAGGGTGATATCAAGATTACAATTATGTCCGCAATTTATTTTTCAGGTTAATTATGAAAATGATGTAAAAATATGACTTTTCAAATTATTTTTACAAAAATAATTAGTAACGAAAATGTAAAAATTGTTGTAAAATAAGGTTTAAAAAGTAATTTCTAATTATAAAATTTTTATTAAATTATCTTTTAAATAATTTTTTATTAAACTATGTTACTTTCATTTATACATTTTCATATTTTTTCTCCGATAATTCAAACTTATATAATGATAATTTTTAATTATTTTTAAAATAAATTACAATTTGGTAATCTTGTTTTTCTTTGATTTAAATATAATTTTTAATTTATCAGATCCCTCAAATCACTCATAAACTTTAACAAACTTTACTCTTAATCCACTCACTTTCACCTTTAATCCACTTAAAGTGAACAACACAAACTTCACATTGTAATCCACTTGATGTCATCCTCTCCCTCTCCATCCGATCAACCTTGAGGGAGAGAGGGAAAGGAAGTGGAAAATTCTTCTATTTTTAAATCATGTCTGTTATGTCTTGGTTTGAAGCTTATATCAAGATTACAATGATGTCCGCAATTTATTTTTCAGTTTAATTATGAAAATGATGTAAAAATATGACTTTTCAAATTATTTTTACAAAAATAATTAATCATGAAAATTTGAAAATTGTTATAAAATAAGGTTTAAACAGTAATTTTTAATTATAGATTTTTTTATTAAATTATCTTTTAAATATTTTTTTATTAAACTATGTTACTTTCAATTATACATTTTTGTATTTTTTCTACGATAAATCAAACTTATATAAGGAAATTTTTTAATTATTTTGAAAATAAAGTACAATTTGGTAATCTTGTCTTTTTATGATTTAAATATAATTTTTAATCTATCACATCCATCAAATCACTCAAAAACTTCAACAAACTTTACTCTAAATTCACTCACTTTCACCTTTAATCCCCTTAAAGTGAACAAGACAAACTCCACACTCCAATCCACTTAAATTCATTGTATCCCTCTCCCTCCAATGAACGATGAGGGAGAGAGAGGGGAAGGAAGAGGGAAATTGTTCTATTTTCAATCATGTCTGTTATGCAATGGTTCGGTGGTGATATCAAGATTTCAATAATGTTCGTAATTTTTTTTAGCATAATTATGAAAACGATGTAAAAAGAACGAAACTTTTAAAATTGTTATAAAATAAGGTTTAAAAAGTAAGTTTTAATTATAAAATTTTTTGTTACATTATCTTTTAAATATTTTTTTAATAACATATGTTACTTTCATTTATACATTTTCATTTTTTTTTCTACGATAAATCAAACTTATATAATGATAATTTTTAATTATTTTCAAAATAAAGTACAATTTGGTAATCGTGTTTTTCTTTGATTTCAATATAATTTTTAATCTATCACATCCATCAAATCACTCAAAGATATTAACAAACTTTACTGTAAATCAACCCACTTTCACCTTTAATCCACTTAAAGTGAACAACACAAACTTCATACTCTACTCCACTTGATTTCATCATCTCCCTCTCCCTCCAATCAACCTTGACGGAGGGAGAGGGGAAGGAAGAGCGATATTCTTCTATTTTTAAATCATGTCTGTTATGTCTTGGTTTGAAGGTTATATCAATATTAGAGTTATGTCCGCAATTTATTTTTCAGCTTAATTATGAAAATGATGTAAGATATGACTTTTCAAATTAGTTTTAAAAAAATAATTCATAACGAAAATTTGAACATCGTTATAAAATAAGGTTTAAAAAGTAATTTTTAATTATAAATTTTTTTATGACATTATCTTTTAAATATTCTTTATTAGAATATGTTACTTTCATTTGTACATTTTCAAATTTTTTATTCGGTAAATCAAACTTATATAATGATAATTTTTAATTATTTTTAAAATAAAGTACAATTTGGTAATCTTGTTCTTTTATGATTTAAATATAATTTTTAATCTATCACATCCATCAAATAACTCTGAAACTTTAAGAAACTTTACTCTTAAACCACCCACTTTCACCTTTAATCCACTTAAAGTTAAAAACACAAACTTCACACTGTAATCCACTTGATTTCATCCTCTCCCATTTCATTCGATCAACCATGAGGGAGAGAGAGGGGAAGGAAGAAGGAAATTCCTCTATTTTTCAATCATGTCTTTTATGCTATGGTTTGAGGGTGATATCAAGATTACAATTATGTCCGTAATTTATTTTTTAGCATAATTATGACAACAATGTAAAAATAAAGAAAATTTGAAAATTATTATTAAATAAGGTTTAAAAAGTAATTTTCAATTATAAATTTTTTTATTACGTTATCTTTTAAATATTTTTTTATTAAAATATGTTACTTTCATTTATACATTTTCATATTTTTTCTACGATAAATCAAACTTATATAATAATAATTTTTAATTATTTTTAAAATAAAGTACTTTTTTAAATAATCTCTGTTATGTCTTGGTTTGAGGGTGATATCAAGATTACAATTATGTCGCAATTTATTTTTCAGCTTAAGTATGAAAATGATGTAAAAATATCACTTTCCAAATTATTTTTACAAAAATAATTAATAACGAAAATTTGAAAATTGTTATAAAATATGGTTTAGAAGGTAATTTTTTATTCCTTTATCTTTTAAATATTTTTTTATTAAAATATGTTACTTTCATTTATAAATTTTCATATATTTTTCTACAATAAATAAAACTTATATAATGATAATTTTTAATTATTTTTAAAATAAAGTATTATTTAGTAATCTTGTTTTTTTATGATTTAAATATAATTTTTAATCTATCACATCCCTTAAATCACTCACAATCATCAAGAAACTTTACTCTAAATACACACACTTTCACCTTTAATTCCGTTAAAGTGAACATGACAAACTTCACACTCTAATCCACTTGCATTCATCCTATCCCTCTCCCTCCAATCAACCATGAGGGAGAGAGAGGGAAGGAAGAGGGAAATTCCTCTATTTTCACCTTTAATCCCGTTAAAGTGAACATGACAAGCTTCACACTCTAATCCACTTGAATTCATCCTATCCCTCTCCCTCCAATCAACGGTGAGGGAGAGAGAGGGAAGCAAGTGGGAAATTCCTCTACTTTGCAATCATGTCTGTTATGCAATGACTTGAGGGTGATATCAAGATTACAATTCTGTACGTAATTTATTTTTTAATATAATTATGAAAACGATGTAAAAATAAGGAAATTTTGAAAATTGTTATAAAATAATGTTTAAAAAGTAATTTTTAATTATACTTTTTTTCTTACATTATCTTTTAAATATTTTGTTATTAAAATATGTTACTTTCATTTATACATTTTCATATTTTTTCAACCATAAGTCAAACTTATATAATGATAATTTTTAATTATTTTTAAAATAAAGTACAATTTGGTAATCTTGTTTTACTTTGATTTAAATATAACTTTTAATCTATCACATCCCTCAAATCATTTACAAACTTTAACAAACTTTACACTTAATTCACCCACTTTAACCCTTAATCCATTTTAAGTGAACAACACAAACTTCATACTGTAATCCACTTGATGTCATCCTCTCCCTCTCTATCCTATCAACCATCAACTTGATGGAGAGAGGGGAAGGAAGAGGGAAATTCTTCTATTTTTTAATTATCTCTGTTAAGTCTTGATTTGAGGGTGATATCAAGATTACAATTATGTCCGAAATTAATTTTCAGCTTAATTATGAAAAAGATGTAAAAATATGACTTTTTAAATTATTTTTCCAAAATAATTAATAACGAAAATGGGAAAATTCTTATAAAATAAGGTTTAAAAAGTAATTTTTAATTATAAATTTTTTTATTACATTATCTTTTAAATATTTTTTTATTAAAATATGTTACTTTAATTTATATATTTTCATATTTTTTCTACGATAAATCAAACTTATATAACGATAATATTTAATTATTTTTAAAATAAAGTACAATTTAGTAATCTTGTTTTTTTATAATTTAAATATAATCTTTAATCTATCACATTCATCAAATCACTCACAAACATCAACAAACTTTACTCTAAATCCACTTAAAGTGAACAACACAAACTTCACACTATAATCCACTTGATGCCATCCTCTCCCTCTCCATCCAATCAACCTTGGGGGAGAGAGCGGAAGGAAGAAATTCTTCTAATTTTAAATCATGTCTATTATGTCTTGGTTTTAGGGTGACATCAAGATTACAATTATGGTCGCAATTTATTTTTCACCTTAATCATGAAAATGATGTAAAAATATGACTTTTCAAATTATTTTTACCAAAATAATTAATAACAAAAATTTGAAAATTGTTATAAAATAAGGTTTAAAAAGTAATTTTAATTATAAATTTTTTATTACATTATCTTTTAAATATTTTTTATTAAAATATTTTACTTTCATTTATACATTTTCATATTTTTTCTACGATAAATCAAACCTATATAATGATAATTTTTAATTATTTTTAAAATAAAGTACAATTTGGTAATCTTGTTTTTGTCGATTTAAATATAATTTTTAATCTATCACATCCATCTAATCACTCACAAACTTTGACAAAATTTACTCTAACTCCATCCACTTTCACGTTTAATCCACTTAAAGTGAGTAACACAAACTTCACACTGTAATCCACATTATGTCATCCTCTCTCTATCCAATCAACCTTGAGGGAGAGAGGGGAAGGAAGAGGGAAATTCTTTTATTTTTAAATCATCTCTGTTATGTCTTGGTTTGAGGGTGATATCAAGATTACAATTATGTACGAAATTTATTTTTTAGCAATAATTATGAAAATGATGTAAAAATAACGAAAATTTCAAAATTGTTATAAAATAATGTTTAAAAAATAATTTTTAATTATAAACTTTTTATTACATTATCTTTTTAATATTTTTTTACTAAAATATGTTACAATCATTTGTACATTTTCATATTTTAAATACGATAAATCAAACTTATATAATAATAATTTTTAATTATTTTTTAAAATAATGTATAATTTGGTAATCTTGTTTTTTTTATTTAAATATAATTTTTAATCTATCACATCCATCAAATCACTCACAAATTTGAACAAACTTTAATCTTAATCCACCCACTTTCACCTTTAATCTATTTAAAGTGAACAACACAAACTTCATACAGTAATCCACTTGTTTTCATCCTCTCCCTCTCAATCTAATCAACCTACAGGGAGAGAGAGGGGAAGGAAGAGGGATATTCTTCTATTTTTAAATCATCTATGTTATTTCTTTGTTTAAGGATGATATCAACATTACAATTATGTCCGCAATTTATTTTTCATCTTAATTATGAAAATGATGTAAAAATATGTCTTTTTAAATTATTTTTACAAAAATAATGAATCACAAAAATTTGAAAATTGTTATAGAATAAGGTTTAAAAAGTAATTTTTAATTATAAATTTTTTTATTACATTATCTTTTTAATATTTTTTTATTAAAATATGTTACTTTCATTTATACATTTTTCATATTTTTTCTACGATAAATCAAACTTATATAATGATAATTTTTAATTATTTTTAAAATAAACTGCAATTTCGTAATCTTGTTTTTTAATGATTTAAATATAATTTATAATATATCACATCCATCAAATCACTCACAATCGTCGACAAACTTTACTCTAAATCTACTCACTTTCACCTTTAATCCCCTTAAAGTGAACAAGATAAGCTTCACATTCTAATCCACCTGAATTCATCCTATCTCTCTACCTCCGGTCAACGATGAGGGAGAGAGAGGATAGAAAGAGGGAAATTCCTCTATTTTTCAATCATGTTTGTTATGCAATGATTTGAAGGTGATATCAAGATTACAATTATGGACGCACTTTATTTTTTAGCATAATTATGAAAACGATGTAAAAATAACGAAAATTTGGAAATTGTTATAAAATAATGTTTAAAAAATAATTTTTAATTATAAATTTTTATTATATTATCTTTTAAATATTTTTTATTAAAATATGTTACTTTCATTTATACATTTTCATATTTTTTTCTACGATATATCAAACTTATATAATAATAATTTTTAATTATTTTTAAAATAAAATATAATTTGGTAATCTTGTTTTTGTTTGATTTAAATATAATTTTTAATTTATCACATCCATCAAATCACTCAGAAACTTAAACAAACTATAATCTTAATCAACCCACTTTCACCTTTAATCCATTTAAAGTGAACAACACAAACTTCACCCTGTAATCCACTTAATGTCATCCTCTCCCTTTCCATCCGATCAACCTTGAGGGGGAGAGGGGAAGGAAGAGGGAAATTCTTTTATTTTTAAATCATCTCTATTATGTGTTGGTTTGAGGGTGATTTCAAGCTTACAATTATGTCCGCAATTTATTTTTCAGCTTAATTATGAAATTGATGTAAAAATATGACTTTTCAAATTACTTTTACAAAAATAATTAATAACTAAAATTTGAAAATTGTTATAAAATAAGGTTTAAAAAGTAATTTTTAATTATAAAATCTCTTATTACATTATCTTTTAAATATTTTTTTATTAAAATATGTTACTTTGGTTTATACATTTTCATATTTTTTTCTACGATAAATCAAACTTATATAATGATAATTTTAGTTATTTACAAAAAAAAGTACAATTTGGTAACCTTGTTTTTCTTTGATTTAAATATAATTTTTAATCTATCACATCCATCAAATCACTCACAAACTTTAACAAACTTACTCCTAATCCACCAGTTTCACCTTTAATCCACTTAATGTGAACAACACAAACTTCACACTGTAATCCACTTGATCTCATCCTTTCCCATTCCATCCGATCAACCTTAAGGGTGAGAGTGGGGAAGGGAGATGAAAATTCTTCTATTTTTAAAATCATCTCTCTTATGTCGTGGTGTGAGGGTGATATCAATATTACAACTGTGTCCGCAATTTATTTTTTAGCATAATTATGAAAAGGGTGTAAAAATAACGAAAATTTAAAAATTGTTATAAAATAAGGTTTAAAAAGTAATTTCATTACATTATCTTTTAATTTTTTTATTAAAATATGTTACTTTCATTTATACATTTTCATAATTTTTCTACGATAAATCAAACTTATATAATGAGAATTGTTAATTATTTTTAAAATAAACTGCAATTTGGTAATCTTGTTTTTTATGATTTAAATATAATTTTTAATCTATCACATCCATTAAATCAGTCAGAAACTTTAACAAACTTTATTCTAAATCCAATCACCTTCACCTTTAATCCACTAGAAGTGAACAATACAAACTGCACACTCTAATCCACTTGATGTCATCCTCTCCCTTTCCATCCGATCAACCTTGAGGGAGAGAGAGGGGAAGGAAGAGGAAAATTCTTCTCTTTTTAAATCATTTCTGTTATGTCTTGGTTTGAGGGTGATATCAATATTACAATTATGTCCACAATTTATTTTTTGTCAACTTAATTATTAAAATCATGTAAAAATATGAGTTTTCAAATTACTTTTACAAAAATAATTAAGAACGAAAAATTGAAAATTTTTATAAAATAAGGTTTAAAAATTAATTTTTAATTATAAAATTATTTATTACATTATCTTTTAAATATCTTTTTATTTTAAAATATGTTGTTTTCACTTATACATTTTCTTATTTTTTCTACGATAAATCAAACTTATATAATGATAATTTTTAATTATTTTTAAAATAAACTGCAATTTGCTAATCTTGTTTTTTTATGATTTAAATATAATTTTTAATCTATCACATCCATCAAATCACTCACAAACTTTAACAAACTTTACTCTAAATCCAACCACCTTCACCTTTAATCCACTTGAAGTGAACAATACAAACTTCACACTCTAATCCTCTTGATGTCATCCTCTCCCTTTCCATCCAATCAACCTTGAGGGAGAGAGGGGGGAAGGAAGAGGAAAATTCTTCTATTTTTAAATTATTTCTGTTATGTCTTGGTTTGAGGGTGATATCAATATTACAATTATGTCCGCAATTTATTTTTTGTCAACTTAATTATTAAAATGATGTAAAAATATGAGTTTTCAAATTACTTTTACAAAAATAATTAAGAACAAAAATTTGAAAATTTTATAAAATAAGGTTTAAAAATTAATTTTTGTTATGAAATAAAGTGAATAATAAAGAGAATAATAGATAATAGAGAAGAGAAGAAACAATAGAGAATAGAGAATAGGGAGCAACTAATTTGTGTATTATTATTGATAGGAAGAGTCCTATTTATAGATACAATATGTGATCCATAAAGGAAACAAATCAACTTAGTTAATACAAATATTTACCATAAAGAGTAATGAATCATATGAGTAAATGTATCAAATAAATGGACAATCATTAATTCATAACACTTCCCCTTGAGTGTCCATTGATAAAGAATGTGCCTCGTTAAAACCTTACTAGGAAAAACCCTTTGGGATAAAAAATCTAGTGAAGGAAAAAGAGTACAACATTTTGTATTCTTTAATACAATATTGTTC
>Ga0214545_1010888_pt1 | contig 12900 bp, 3 predicted proteins | sample CNSS4metaG_FD_160064 | JGI IMG/M metagenome (GOLD analysis project Ga0214545, IMG submission 160064) | Root nodule microbial communities from cowpea collected in UCLA plant growth center, Los Angeles, California, USA - CNSS4 | ecosystem: Host-associated > Plants > Roots > Nodule | place: USA... | reverse complement strand
TATATATATATATATAGAGAGAGAGAGAGAGAGAGAGAGAGAGAGAGAGAGAGAGAGAATGTGAGTGCATGCATGTCTATGTTCGAAAAATGGTTTTATCTTAAATCATGACTAAGAGGATCAAATTTTGTTTTATTCGAATTAATGGCTTTTTACCTGATTTCTCAAGTTTAAATTAGTTTAAAGGGTGCCATGGAAAGGTAAATTTCAATTTCACATGTTTAGAATAAAGGGTGTAATTGAATAGGGTCGAGAAAATCCAAAAACTTTGACATATATAACGTGATTATAGTTAATAATGAAGTGAACCTTTGTGCATGAAGAATAAATATTATTGAACTTCAAATTTTGTTCAATTCTGCTTTGCCTGAATTAAGTGGAAGCTCTACTTGGTTATATAATTTGCATGGCTTTTTTTCAATCATTGTGATCTACTTTATTTCCTAATCGCCTTTACGCTACCTTACAGTAGCACCCTTATCGTATGTGAAAATATTAACGTTATAACTGAATAATTTTCAAGCATTATTTTGATATTCCTTCATGTAATATTGTAATGGGGTAATTTAATTTCGTGAAAATTGTAACATTATTATTTTTTTCTTGGTGACCTCAGATTCGATGTGAGTTATTGGTAGGGAAAAGTGTTTGGTACAAGTTGAAAAATTACAAAGATCTCTAAGAAAATAATAACATGGAAGAAATATAGCTTTTGGTAATTCATGTAGAATATTCTATAATATTTTGCAATAATAAGTTGTGGTATTAAATGAAAATTTATTTTATATTTACTTATATTTTATAACCGTTTCATTGTTTATACTACAACAGTATTATTATTCCTAAAGTTAAATATGGTGAAAAACTTGGCAGTGTTGATGGACTTATAAGAAAATTTTAATTCTCCGCATTTTATTTAACATTATTTTTTAAAATATCCTTATTTTTAAATTTAAAATATCATTTTTAATAAATATAATTGAGAGTAATTTAAGAAAACTACACCTTTATTGTAGAGGGAAAAAATCATTAAATGATTTTAACCCAATAAGCATGAAAGTATTTTATTTTATTTACACACACTTATATATTTTTGATACAAAAATCATATGTTAACTAGAATTTTAACTTGTGTATTTATATTTATTTAATATAATTAAATTTATAAAAAATATAAATTATGATTTAGATTGATAATAAACAACTTATATAATTTAATAAAAATGATAAACGAAATAATTTGAACAATACAAGGTTATGAAAGATCTTTAAATTTCTCGTTAAAAAAATTACGGTAAAACGCTACTTCAGTATATGTTCTAATTTAATCGTCGAAACATTTAGCTGTATATCTGTATATTTTTAATTTAAATAATATAATTTTAGAAAAAAGTATAATTTTAAAAGAATAATTTAAAAATTAAAGGAAAATATGTGTTAGTTATTTGAAGCGGAGAAGTCTTGTAGTTGGAGAGAATAATAGTACAATATTAAATAAAATTATTTATTAAAAAAATTGTTTAATTAGAAATCAGAACAAAGGTAGTAAAAAAAATACAACTATTTTTATTGAAAGATAAAAATATTAAATAAAAGATAATATTGTAAATGGTTACATAAATAATTATTTATATAATGATTTATTAATGTACTTAATGGGTCAGTCAGCCAAGTCAGATGTACCCGACCAACCAAGTCAATAGGAACTGATCATGGAGGCTACTTCACATAAAGTTTCTAGAGATGTATCGAATGTCTGACACCACCTTATTAAGTTTCTCAACTACTGTCAGCTTAACTGAGAACCACGATCCGAGTTGCTCGGCTACACTAAACAGACCTTCCTAATCGTCGTTAGTTGGACTATTCATAGGATTTCACCCTGATCCTTTATACATGTAGTCAAGTCGATCGGTCACGACTAAACGATGTCTAAGACAACGAGCTAATAATTTAATTAATGTAAACAGGACACTAATCAAGATTAAGAGTGATTGGACCGTGATTAGGCTTATCTAATTACAGTCCTATGAAAAAAATTATAAATACAGGTCAAATGTATGTTTGTTCGAACTTTTGTCTCACATTAATTACAACTTTGTTTACCTTAAACGGTTATTGAAAGGTCAACACCTGTACAAAGTGTAAGTAATTCATATTACCATCTTTATAATAAGTCGTAATTTTTACTAGTTTTACATCTAGTACTGAATTCATATAGAAGGAGACATTAGTTTTAATATTTGAGTAATATTTTATAAATTTAATTGATTCGTATGGCGTTTTCAATTTACTGAATAATCATCATAATTTTCAACAATAAAAATATATATAACTCTTTTTATAAATCATTCTCACCTTTGCATATGCTAAATCAATCATAATGAAGTATGAGTAATTATATACCTCATCAATGTGTGATAACCTTCATGACATGCTTTATTCATTATGCACGCAGATTTCCCAATTTGAACTGAAAAGTGCTAAATTCTTATTAAAGTTGAACTGGACAATTAGAAGACTTAAGAAAATCCCTCAATTTATATTAATTTACTGAAACACTATATTAATAAAAAATTAAATTTATTTAAATTTAAGTATATGATAAATGTAGATATGTTTAATTGAGTTATTATTAAATTTTTGTGATTTATTGAACATTTCCGACTTTATTCTTTTTAAATTATATTAATGGAGTCACAAGATTAAAAAATTAAAAATAAATATATAAAATAACTAGACCAATCAATTAAATCAAATTTATAGGTTTCGATAGTAGTTCACAAGGGTCAAGGTAAAAAAATGTTTACAGGAACAAAAGGTCCACAAAAGGAAAGCCCACAAGACCAAAATAGCACAAAAGTTCCATGGACTAGTCAATGCGAATTGAATATAAGATCAAGATAGATAGAGGTTGATTGGACCTAACTTGACTCAACTCTACCACTGATGCAAGTTGATTCGGTTGGACCCTTAAGGTCGGGCCAACTCGAATCGACTCTCAACCTGAGTCAATTTAGATCAACCTTCAACTCGAGCGACTTAGCTCAACCTTCGAACTGTGTTGACTTGGTTAGAATTTCGATCGAGACCTACTTGTCTTGGCATTTGGCCCTTGTCGAGGACTAGTCTCAACTTTTGGTCATAGCCAACTCGGCTTGATCATGTCCCTAGTTAACTTAGCTTAAATGTAGGCATGAGCCGACTCAGCTCGACTATTAGCCAGGCCGACTCGACTCAACCTTCGACATAATGTGACTTAATTTTATGGGTTAAATATATTTTTGGTTCCTTAGAGTTAAGGGAACAAAAACATATTTAACCCTTAATTTCACCTTCGTCCTGGGCCAACTTGATTTGATCTTTGACCCGGCTGACCCATCTTGACCTTCGACCTACATCGGTCAGCTTCAACCTCCAACCTATGTCGACATGTCTCTACTGGACCTTCAACCACGTCACTTGGTCTTGACCTTTGGCTTTGGTTGGCTCATCTTAACCTTCGGCCCATGCCGACCCATTTTAGCCTTTGGCTTTAGTCGGCCGGTCTCGACCTTCTGTATAGGCCTACCTCTCTCGATCTTTTGTTTGGGCTTGCTAGTCTCAACTTTTGCCCAAGGTCTTTCCTTCACGACCTCCAGCCTGAGTCGGTTGTCTTGACCTTCAACTTGATGATCTTATCTCAAACTTCGGCCTGACGGACTTTGGGTAACATTTGTTCCGGACTAGCTCGACTCAAATTTTGGTCTAAACTGACTCGATTCAACCTTAAGTTTGGGCGTACTTAACCCAAACATCGGACTTGACTGACTTAGGACAATATTGAAGTTAGGACGACTCAACTCGACCTTTGACCCAGACTTAAGGTGTTGTATTTATGAGTTAATTAAAATATTATAGTAGTTCAAACATACTTTTGGCTTAAGGTGAAGTTAATTAAAATATTGCAGTGATCTAACCCACTTTAAGAGGGAGTTTGAGGTTAGAGCTTTCTTTTGACCCACTCATTTAGTGGTCCTATGAAATAGGACTTATTCAATAATCACTTATGGTCGGGTGATGAATTATGGGTCAAATTGAGACCTATAAAAATAAAGGTCACATTATCTATTTTACAGCAAAATTAAAGAATAGAAATTCAATAAAAAAATATAAAATATTCGAGTACTCAAACAAAAATTTAGTACAAACTTAAATAAACATATCCAAATTTATCAGAGATGTATAATTTAACTAAACCTAAAAATTAATATTAGAATGCTTCACACAAATTAATACAAATATTTGTTATGTAGCTTTAAGCATAAAAGATACTCAAATTCTTTATTTCTCCCTAATTTATGGATCTATTAATTGATTATTAATGGCATGGACATGTCCATAGAAAGGATGAAGAAAGTCAGCAGATGCAACCTCTCATCCAAAACACATAAAAGTATTCCTATAAATAGGGACTTCCAATCCAACTTTTTCCTTATAATATCTATTAATAATCACTCAACAAAGACATTTCCATCCCACTACAAAAAGGAGACAGAAGATGTGCCCATAATGGACATTGCTACTTGATAAAAGGTTTTGTCACACAAAAGTATATGACAAAAAAGCGAGACATCATTTTTGTAAAGATAACACTTTGATTGTTACTAACAAACCACTATTATATATCTCCATCACTCCATGGGATTTTTAAGCCTTTTGTTTTTACCTCAGAAACTCAATTACTATTTCCAAGTACAACGACATTCCTAATAGTAAAAGAGAAAGGTTATGTCCCCTTAGATCATAGATCCTATTTGGAGAAGAAGAAACCAATTAAAGGGATTTGAGTGGTTTCCATCCGAGTAGAGTGGAGAATGCCAAACTCAGTTTCCACTTTAAGGTTACATTTCTATAACATCTTAGCATAAACTATAATATAGATCATTTTGAAGAGAAAAAAAAAAAAAAAAACACATCAAACTACGTAAAAAAATTGCAATGGCTGAAGTCAAACTACATATAAGTAAATATTACTAAAAAATATGATTTTACTCCAATAATATAATTAATAAATATTCTTACGTGTAAAAATAAAGTTTATTTTTATTGCTAGTGACTTTTATGAAATATTGGTTAATTTTATTGAACTTTAAAATTTTAAATGATAAAAATGTATTGTCATTATTTATAATATTTTAATTTTAATTCTCACTGTTATAAAATTAGAAACATTAATTCGACACATGAAAATATGTAAAATTATATGCTTTTTTTCTTAAAAGGATAAAAATGGAACTAAACAAATCATTTCGAGAAAGTCGGAACAATGTTTTTATCATAGACATTTATATAAATGCTTACGATAAACATTGTCCCGACTTTTTCTGAATGATTTCTTTCGCTATATTTCTATTCTTTAAAAAAGAGAGCATATAATTTCACATAATATATATATATATATATATATATATATATATATATATATATATATATATATTTTTATTAAAAAGTATATCAAATGAACCTTAATTGTTCATGGATGATTAAACATCGTCAACCTTCGTCGCACGCATCAGTGAATCGCCTAAGCTCAACTAATGCTTGTGTGTGTGGGACTCTTCACTTTCCGTCGCAACACATAACATTGTTCTCCCCTCCATGTCCTTCACGCATTTCACATTTGAGCATTCTAGAAAACACTTAATGACCTTCACGTTCCCCTTTCACGTCACGTAATGGAGTTGGTCCAACCCTTATAGTCCATGCAATTAAGGTTTCCTCCCATTGAGTGACACAAAACTTGATAACCCTCACTTGCTCCTCCCTCGCCACTATGTGAATCAAAGTTCTCTCCTTTAAGTCCATTGAATCCACCTCTAACTCCTCATCGCAACACTCCAACAAAAACTCCATCATGTCAGTTTGATATGTTGTTGCGGCCTTGTGCAAAACTGACTCCACAACACTCCAACAAAAACTCCATCATGTCAGTTTGATATGTTGTTGCGACCTTGTGCAAAACTGACTCCACGATTTCGCACCTCGAAGCTTCAAGAAGCTTCACCACATTGAGGCTTCCATTGTAGGTGGAATGAGGGACTTTGTCGTCGCGGTAGCACCTGCGTCGTTATCCAGCAAGCAGGCAACAATGTCTAGACATCAGTTTTCAACGACGGGTTTGAGCAGTCCCTTGAGTTGCGATCTCATGAACGCGAATATGGCTTTGGTGAAATGGTTATGTGATTAGGGGTTTTGGGAGATGAATAAAGTGAGCAGAGACATCTTCGACGCCAAGATGAGACACATTATGAGACTTAGAAATCCTAACATCTTGACATTTCTCTCTTACAATTACCACAATGAGGAAAAGTTGTTTGTCACTTTTTATGTCGATTGTAGGTCCAATCAGTATAAAAAATCTTTGTAATTTATTACAAAAATTGTCACCGCATTCACTCTCTATTCTGGTTCTTGGTCCGACCCATATAAAAAGTCTTTGTAATTTATTACAAAATTACCACCATGTCACTTTTTATGCTAGTTCTAGGTCCACCTGGTATATAAAGTCTTTGTAATTTATTACAAAATTGACATCGCACCACTCACTATGGTGCATATAGATCCAACTAGCATAGAAAGTCTCACAATTTTGTCAATGCATCACTTGTTATGATAGATAAATTATAACCGTCATAAAAATTACTTTTGCATAAGTTTATAATATTATAATTAAAAATTCTTGTTTTCTTAAATTGAGAATTAGGTATAATTATTTGTCATTTTTTCTCTCAAAATATATAAAGAATATATATGATTTTAGATTTTTCTCTTATCTAAGAATGCATATTATATATATTTGAGAATTACGAAATATACATGTATTATTTTAATATTTATTGGTCATTTCTTAGACTTCAAAACTATTTGATAAATTATCCACATTTCAATCAATATAATTTCTATATAATTAGAAAATGATTGTTTACACTATTAATCAATGAGAACAATTTCTATCTTTTAAATAATAATTATAGGAGTCAACATTAGTGTCATATATATTGCAGTTTACAATTAAATGTAAAAATAAAAGGCTTATTGTTGAATTATATTCATAAACAAATAATTGATAAAATCATTGATATGACAATAAACGTTCTTATAATAAATTACTTGTACTAAATTTATATAGAATTATGGAACCATTTTAATTTAGTTGTTTATAACGCGTCTAGCGTACTTTGCTACCACCCCGTCGAATTAATTGGATACATCACGAATTGAAGTAACGAACAAAATAAATTAAAAAAATCTAAATGAGTGAAATATCATATTACAAATCATAGATCTCTTTATTGTGATAGCGGATGAAAAGGAGAAAAAACGACATGTGTTTCTCTAGACAAAGGACAGAAAATGATAGTACCCATATAATATATCGTCTATTTTTAATTAACTAATTTATTTAACCAAATAAAATTCAACAAACTATTATTTTTATTAAATAATCATGTACTAATATAGATTTCGTATTGAATTAGCCTCATTATATATTGTGCGCTTAAATAAATAAAAAAATTAATTATTAATTTAGATATTGTGAGTATATAAATAAATAATACATTATATAGACAAACACGAACTTATTGGTATTAAAATATAAGGAAATAATTTTTAAAAATTTAAATATAAATTAAAAATTTTACGTTAAATATAAATGAAAAAGTTGAGAGATTCGTAAGAAATACAAAATCTACAAACTTTAAATCTTAAAGTTGTATATTAAAGATAACCTTAGATCTTTTATATGGACAACTTATACTCCAGATGTGATTAATCTTTCCAATTTATTTCAGTTAAAAAAAATCTAACAATAATATCAGAACAAATAATTTGTCTTATTGTCGAGCTCATGTATAAACAAATATATATGTGGTAAGACTCAATCGCAATTAGGTTCAGTAGTCAATAAAAATATGTTAGGATAAATGTGAAATAAGTATGTGGTAAAAATTCAAAGTAAAATTCTACTCACACTTATAGAAAAAGTTGTTAGAAATCAAACAAGTTGAAAGCCCCATATTAAATAGAAAAATATTAAATGATATATAGAAAAACAATACCTAAAAAAGCTTAAATATTTAAAATTTTATATTAAAAGTGGTGTGAAACTTTTTATATATAGACAAGTCATACATGATTAACCTAACCTATCCTGGTAAAATATTTCAACCTTTATATTATTAGTTAATCACAAATTGTGTAATAAGTTTATCATTACTTTCACAATAACTAATTTAAAAGTTATATTAATAATAATTTGCAATTGACTAATATTGTAAAACTATCTTATGTTACGAGTGTATATTCGTAAAAATTTCGTTATATTTCTAAGAATCCATCAATTATATATATATATATATATATATATATATATATATATATATATATATATATATATATATAAATTAGTATTACGTTATTTTAAAAACAGATGAAACAAAAACATTACTACTTAATGTTGAGACACACTTAAAGACCCAAAAGGATGTTAGGTGGATTTCTTTGCAGGTACTCTGAAAATAGAATAAAAAAACATTAAGAGGAAAACAATTAGATTAAGTTCTCCGTAAGTTAAGTTAAAAGAAAATATTTTTTTTTATAAATTATATTATAACTAAACTAGTTTTAACTTGTAACAAAAATGAAAAATTATATTTTGAATTTCATTTTTTTACTTCTATCGTTTACTTTCTGACGTGATTTATTATTATTCTTTTAAAAAAAATAATGATGCATTAATTAATAATTAATTAATAACATAGATTAAATTACGTCAGAAAAAAAGTAAATAATGAACCGAGAGGCATAATATTATTGTAAAAAATTAATTTTATCTTTTTTTCTGTTCTAAAATAACTTGGAGAGAAACCGGCGGCAACTTACTTCATGTTATAATCCAAACTTTTGAATTAAATGAGTCATTACCGTGTTGTTAAGAAAATAAAGTATGGTTTTTATTGAAAAAATGAATGAAAAGAAAGAAAAACAAATGGTGATTAGGTTTTAGCATCTTTCCACCTAAGCTATGCTCATGGGGAAGAGAATGAAAAAATAAATAAAAAATAAAAGCCAAACTTGAGGATGTAATCGATACATGTGAAGGCACTTATTGACCGACTTACCCTAAAAGAATAGTCCAACCTGCATCTCATGCTAGGTGTAGTTTCTCATTCCGAAACTGAAATACAACTAAAAGTGCCCAACATGGACATGGATCACTCTATCAAATTAGGCACTCTTTCAATCACCTTCCTCCTAATTTTTTTTCGGAAAATAACCTTTAATAAATTCTTTTAAAAGTTTCAAAAATTTAATTTTTTCATTAATTTGTATATAAATTAAAAGATAAATAAGTTATACGAGAGAGTTCTTTAGTTAAGGCAAAAGCAAAACCACTTTTTTGATGTTTTTGGTGCACACAAGATCGTTTAGGTCAGTGTACCCTGTACTTCTAGGTCCACACCCCATCAGCTTTATTATTCCATGCCTTCTTCTCACGCCATAAACCCCACAAGAACACTCTTTCTTAAGCCCTCATGCATGGTGGTGGCCCTTTAAATCCCATCAATTTCTTCTCCTTTTTCTTATCATCCAAACACTGCCTTCCTAAACCTTCGTGCTTTCTCTTCCATCATGCCCTTCATTTTCCTATTTTCACTCCCCTCTCAGCCATAGTTAACAACGACAAGAGAAAAAAAAAAATGGATGAAACTAACTTTCTCTTGGAGATGAAGTTCGTTTCCTCCTTGTGTCTTCATAACTTCTTCAACCTTCTACGTGAAGAAACAGTGTCCTTTCTCTCCGTGTTCTCTTCGGATCCCCTGTTTCATTGCGTCGTCACTTTTTGTACTTTGGTTTTCCTCTACTTGCCCAACCTTTTCTTGAAGGTAGTGTTATCGCCGGTTCTCATTCTCACTTCGATTCTCCTTCTCTCCATTCTCCGCCTCGGTGCAATTCAGAAGTCACGACACGATACAAGGGAAAATCAAAGGAAGCACGACGAACCACCCATCGTTTATCAAGAAAACAGAGGAAGCAAATGCAGGGGAGAGAAACAGAGTTCGAGTCCCGTCCAACCCAACGAAACAGAGACGACGGAACAAGTGCACCGACGGGTTCATTCGGAAACAGAGGTCGATTCCAACGTGGGTTTTGAGCCAAGTTCGTGTTTTAGGGAGTGGAACGTGAAAGCGCCGTTGGATGTGATATATGAGGAGTATGGTGAAGGTGAAGAAGCGGGTGATGATGCAAACGAGAACGTGGGTATCGTAAGGTACCCTTCGTTGTCGCGGTTTTACCCGGAATCGGATTCGGATAGCGAATCGGATAGTGATTTTCCGGCGATCGGAGATTGGGACTCACCGGAGGACGTTGAGTTCAGGTGGGGCCAAGAAGAAGAGGAGGATGAGGAAGAAGAAGAAGAAGACAGAGAAGGGTTGATTGAGATAGCACTTGATGGATTCAAGAGGAAGAGGGGCATGGAGTTTCATTTCGAAGAAGAGAATTTGATTGAGATTGATATTTCTCCGTCCAGGTACAGAGAACTTTCCGGCGACGACGAAGTATTTTCCGGTGAGATAAGTTGCAATTAGTGTGACACTAATTCGAGATTGACGTAGTGGATTATTGTGTTTTTTGGGGTCGGTGAAAAGGGAAACCAGAGAATAGAAATCTGTGTTTTTTTTTAAAAGTAGGGTTTTGATGCTTCTCTTGAGGTTGTTACATGTTTATTAAATTTCATGATCCTGTAGAATAATTTACCCAACCCAAACTTCAAAAACTTCTTTAATGATGTATTCTAGGGTTGTTCCTCTTCCTGGATCCTTCCACACCCAAACAATAATATTAATGTGTTGCAGCCAAATTTGCAGGTATTACTAGATTCAACTGTTCCCTCTAATTGAAGTGTTTTGCATGTTCATGAAGTGGATTTGTAGAAAAGTTTTGGAGCATGTACATTAAGGGTAGTTTTGTGGTATGAAACCAATGCATTAAAAATGGTAATTTTCTCTTTTGTGAATTTAACTTTTCTCTATGAAGCTCCATCTCATCTCTAAGTTCATGTGAAATGTAACATGAGTAAGGCTTTCTCAACTATCTATCGTGATTTTGCAAATTTGTCTACATTGCTTTTTAAAAGATAAAAAAAAAAAAAAAAAAAAAAGAGTAAAACTCAGAGCTAATTGTCTAATACTTATGTTTTAGCTGAATGCAAAAAGAGAAAATGAGAGAAAAAAAAATAAAGAAAATATAGATTTGTGAAATGAATTAAAGAAATATAATGATTATTTTTTTTCTTGGTTGGTTAAAATAAGGAAGAAGGAAACCATAATTATAATTTTATTACTTGTATATTGTTATTAATAGGCTTTTGTGATTAAACTAATTGTCAAATTAGGTAAGTTAAGTGTAATCGGCTATATGATGAAATAAGTTTTATTTTATGTGAAAACATGTTAGATAGAAAGTAGTTTTAAGATTTATTTGTATAATTTAAAGAATAACTGTTGATGATAAAAAAAGAAGAAGAAGAAGAAGCCGTGCATAAATTTATTTTTAGTATAGCTGGTTTAATATTCAAAAGAATTAATTGTTGATATAAGATGAAAACAAAAGCTAGCTAAAAAAATATATTTTAGTCATAAACTCTGAAATTTTGCTTATTACAAAAGAATTTTCTTTGTTAAGATTATATTTTTTAATCATTTTCACAATATAAATTAAAAAAAAAATAAAGAATGAATTCTCATTTTTCTCACTTTCTTAATATTTTCTTTTATTTGTTTACAATTACATTCCAAACATCATGGCTATAAAAAATCGTATTCGACCATGTCTTCAATTATTATTTTTTTTAATCTTTATTTTAAAGTTTACTTTTCAACCATTTTTTCACGATTTTTTTTTTGTATAAAAAATTATATTAGAGTTTAAATAATTTTTTAAATTCAAAATATAATTTGTATATTTAAGGTGTAGAATACATAGTAGAACACGATCCACAGCCCATAGTGTTTTATGATTAATTATTGGGTACTGATATCACCCAGAACGATTTTATAGTTACAATTTTTTAATTGAAATAATTATTGTGATTTTCCTTTTCTTTAGAATTATTGCCTTGCATTTCTTTCTATTAAAAATTTACCTATCAGTGATTATCAAATTATTTATAATTATCAAGATATAATTTTCTTTAATCATTGATAAGTTTGAGTGGTCTATAAAACTTAATGATGATGAAATATTTTTTCTAATTGATATTTTTGCAGGGTTAATTAAGCTATTATTAAAGATTTCCTTTCAAGATAAAAGTGGAAACAGAGACATTGATTTTTGAAGCTCAATGAATAAGAACACTCTTCAATTTTTTTATTAAAGTGTGAGGAGATGAAACTACTGACTGTTAGGTAGTTAAGTCAAATACGTATCAGCCTTGTTAGTTAATAAAAAACAACTATCAGTTTTTTCTGTTGTATTCTGTTTCTCTGTATAATGTGCGGCTATATAAAGCATTGTAGTCCATGTGTATGTGATACAATTCATTCTTGAATATACTTTCATCTCTTTGAATCCTACTGTGTATTCTCTCTGTTGCGTAAAAGTTAACAGTGGTATCAAGAGCAAGGTTCCGATAGAACCTGTGAAGAGTTACAAAGGGCTAGTACGTGTTGTAAAGCTGTTTTGGGTAGTATTCCAGATAGAGGAGTGATTCCTTGGTAAAGAGAGTAGTTTCTTGCTCAATCAAGAAAACCCATAGAAGAACCTCACGTAAAGGGGTATTGTCAGGTGGATCTACTGAAGAATGGCTGGAATGGGGAGTCTCATACAGGGAGGGTTACCAGTGTTTGACGGCAA
>Ga0214545_1010886_pt1 | contig 12902 bp, 9 predicted proteins | sample CNSS4metaG_FD_160064 | JGI IMG/M metagenome (GOLD analysis project Ga0214545, IMG submission 160064) | Root nodule microbial communities from cowpea collected in UCLA plant growth center, Los Angeles, California, USA - CNSS4 | ecosystem: Host-associated > Plants > Roots > Nodule | place: USA... | reverse complement strand
GAATATACTTCATGCTCCGTTATATACAGGTCAATCATCATACAATCATACTCAACCAAAACAGATCATTCAGGAAACATCAAACATCCAAATCACAGCACTGTCTCGCCCAGCATCTCGCTCAGGCGAGACATGCTCGCTCAGGCGAGCCTCCCCCTCGCCTAGGCGAGAGCGCAAAAACATGGGCAGGAGCAACGCGGGATCTAGCTTAAGCGAGATCCCTCTCGCTTGGGCGAGTTGCCTGCTCGCTCAAAACTTGAGCGAGCCGCCTGGGCGACTTTTCGTGCAATAGCACTAGGCGAGCTCCCTGTTTCATCTCGCCTGGGCGAGATTGACTCGCTTGGGCGAGATTTACAGGTCTCGCCACTGTCCTTCACTGCAACAACCATGAATATCAAACCAACTAAGCATACAACGCATTTAATCACACCGAAACGAAGGGTTTATTCATGCAATCAGTAACTCACTCAAGAACAGCCAAGACAACACCAAAAGACTGAACCCTAATTTCCCGTACCTGGAAATGGGTTCGTACAGACCTCGGCACTGGACTCCGGAGCACCGCAGCTCGAGTGACGGACCTAAGAACTGGCGGAACAGCGGTGGTCACGATTATTTTCGGACTATAATCGGTGGAAAACGAATGTAAAGCTTTAGGAGGTAAGTACAATAGGTTTAGAGTTACTTACGTGGAATAGAAACCCTTAAGCTCGCGTGACAGTCGAACGGAACCCTAGCGGAAAGGGGGTGGCGGCTGTAGCTCAAGGCAAGGCAAAACTTTTTCTGAAAATGGCAAGGAACTCTAGGTTTAGGACAGACCTAAGAATTTTATACATTGGACCGGCCTTAGGCCCACTCACAAGGGCAGCCCATCAACTTTAGGGCAGAACATGAAAATGGGGCCTTACAGTAACAGTAGTTTAAATCATAATAAATAAAATTTTTAATTTCTGAAAAATAAATAATTTTGAAGGTGATTATTCTCTTTAATTTTTTTTATTTGAAATTTTTTAAGCTTAATTATATTTTTAATTATAAAGTTATCTTTAAAATAAATAAGAAATATTTATAAAAAATGTTTAAATTTAATTTTATAATTATACTACTAATATTATTTTCTTAATTTCTTATGATCATAAAGAATTAAATACACATGCATACGGACATGTCTTTTTATTGGTAATAATACCGATTATGTAGGTACTAATTTAGTTTTAATTAAAAAAGCTAGATTTATTTTAAACATCTAATCTAGACAAATATTTCCAACCACACTATTCAATTGTCTCAAAAAAAAAATTATACTTTTAGAAAACGGAAATCAGACCATTTATTAAAAATTTAAGTATTTAATCATTAAGAGGCATTAATTAAAAATATTCCACCATGATTAATGAAAATAAATATAAAGTTTACCGTTGTAAAAGAAAAACGGAGAGTTTATTACGTTTCATTTTTTTGAAATTCAAAATGAATAAAGGCTATTATTGTCCATAGATTAAAGTAACGATCTCTTGCCATGTCATCAATATTTGTGCCTCCTTGATGACGTGTCAATATGGTTCGTTTCTGAATCTCGAGAAAACGGCTCATTCCTTTACTGTCGTAGTTCCCTGCAACTGGATTTCTTACGCATTTACTAATTTAGTGAATCCCAGCCGTTTATATTAATCGAACGGTATGTATATTATACCGTAAACTGAAGTTAAAACACGCATCTGATACAAGAGCCGTTGATCTATATCCAACGGTTATAATTCTCTGAATGACTGAATGCATTATAAATGTGACTGCATTTTATATGATTCACCGGTTTCCCCCTCCCAACCAATTTTGATTCTCACTCTTTGCCCTTTCGTCACTGTCAAAAATTCAACTCTTCAAATTGCATTTCAATTTCTGAAACCCCAAAAAGTTTCCCAACTCATCGTCTTGTGTTAAACCTGAAGGTCAGTTTTCCTCTTCAATTTTTACAATTCAGCTCTTTTTTGTATCCCAGAAAAGAAGGTATAAAAAAGACACAATTTTTATTTGAGCATTTTCAAAATTTCTGAAAATTTCTTATATGTAATTTTTCTTGGTCTTACCATGAGAGAGATAAGACAAACCACTCTTTTTCAGTAAACAACCAATAAACATGTAAGCATGTATGTAGTTCGAATGTTCGTGCGTATGTATATGTGCATGTGTATGTGTAAGTATATGCCTGTATACATGAACAGAGAAACAGAGAGCGTGCATGATACGTGACATTTGGTCAACTTGCAACAAATCTACTGTGACTAACTTGTGCTCATTCTATCCGTAAAAGAAAATTTTATTCTATGTCGCTTTTTTTGGATCCCCTTAGGCCTTTAAACTTAGATGTAATGGGAATTTTGGTGTTTGATTTTTTTTGTGAGCACATATATATATATATATATATATATATATATATATATATATATATATATATATATATATATACATGTATATATGTTATACATTTTCTAATAATAAGTTGATTTAGGGTTTAGGGTTTACTGCTTTTTCTAAAATATGTTATGGATTTTACTGTATTTTTTTTCCAGCGTACTTGTTCCTATGTTCAGCAACCGTAAAAACAGTCAACAAGAAACAACATGTCATTTGTTGCTAAAAGAACTCCAGGTTCTGTCCCTTATCTAATTTGTGAAGAATCTCTCTTTCTTATCATGTTTTTTTCCTAACAGTTCATTCTAGATGACTTTGGACTAACATTGTTTATTTTCTGTTTGCTTGATACTTGTGTGCGGAATGTCAGATAATATGGGATGAAGTTGGAGAGTCTGATTCTCAAAGGGATGCAATGTTACTCGAAATAGAACAGAAGTGTCTGGATTTGTACAGAAGCAAAGTGGATGAAGCCAAACTGTATAGAGCACAAATTCAGCAAGAAATTACAGATTATGTGGGAGAAATTGCTGGCATATGTGCAGCATTGGGTGAACAATCACCACATGTAAGTATTGTTGGAACTCCAGAATTTAGTGTATTGGATATTTGTTTTTTTTTTTTTTTTGCCACTGAGAGACTTTACAGTTCACAAGCTTTGATTGGTGTGTCCTCAGTTTGATCCAAAGTCTTGTGGAAGCTTGAAGAAAGCACGTGAAAAAGTGGTTTCACAACTTGAGGAGATGCGCAAGCTGAAAACCGAAAAGAAGAAACAGTTTGCAGAGGTCTTATATCAGTTGAAGAATATCTCTATTGAGCTTCACGGCTCCAAGGTGGTTAATGATCATTTAGATGAGAACAACTTGTCTTTAAAAAGACTACAGGAATTAAAGAAGCAATTACTTCAATTGCAAAATGAAAAGGTGATTTCTGTCGTTTCTGATAGACCGAATTGCACGTTGTTCATAATGTGTTCAGGAATGAGCAATGCATATTCTTAATGCTTGAGTAAATTTAGATGAAGGATTGCTATTTTGTTTTCTTCCCAAACCTATTCTTACAATCTTACCATGAGCAAAGAATAACTTTATGTACTATTCTTCCTTTAAATTGGTGCAGGCCAATCGACTGAAACAGGTGTCTGACCAACTCAACACTCTCAATTCATTGTGCTCGGTCCTTGGTTTAGATGTCAAAGACAAAATTTGTGATATCTTCCCCACAATGGTTAATTCATCTCTGAGAAAAGATGTTAGTGACAATACAATAAAGAATCTGACTTCTGAAATACAAAGTTTGAGAGAGATTAAAATACACAGAATGCAGAAGGTAATCACTCTTGTTCTTGTTCTTTATCCTTCAAATACAGATTTATTTTTAGTACCATTTCTCACCTTACATGCTGCCTCAGCTTCAAAGTCTTGCAGCATCTCTATTAGAGATGTGGGATTTAATGGATACACCGCTGGAGGAACAGCAGAAATTTCTCCATGTTACCAGTAAAATTGCAGCTTTGGAATCTGAATTTACTGAGTCTAAAATACTTTCAATTGATTCCGTGATTTACGTGAGTGTTTTTTGTCTTTTACAATAATCTTGGTTCTGTTCTTGTTCCCATTTACCTACATTATATTTGCTTCAATTGTACTGTAGTTTGCACCATTTATATGTTATTTACCGAATGATTTCTTTCTCCTTGCAGGTTGAGAAGGAAGTTGAAAGGCTTCAAGAACTTAAATCAACCAAAATGAAAGAACTATTGCTGAAAAAGAAGTTGGAGTTAGAGGAAATATGCAGGAAAACACATCTGACTCCACAAACAGTTTTTCCAGGCCAACATTCACTTAAGCTTTTAGACTACGGTGTGATTTTCCTTAACTTTTTCAAGTTGCTCTAATTATATCATTCTTCATTTATTGCATAATGATTCCACAGTATGTGAAATCTTAATTTGATTCCTCTAAGGCTATAACATTAATTAACAAAAGCTTAGGCTAGTCACAATATTGTATGTTAACATGACATGGCTATTAATTTAAATTTCTACCTTTCACTCATCTCCTAATTATATGATTGTTTCAAATATTTCTTAATTATTTACCAGTTTGTTATTGTTTATCAAAGTGTTCCATTAATGTTACTATTTGTCCTCTCCATTTTGATAATCACTCTTGCAGATCAAATTCAGCACCTAATTACTAAGGCAAATGAAGAAGCTCTAGGCCGGAAAGAAATTCTTGAAAAGGTTGAGAAGTGGATGGCTGCATGTCAAGAAGAAAGCTGGCTGGAGGAGTACAATAGGGTGATTTAGTGTTGTTGTTCACATTAGTGGTTATTTCCTTCTTCCATTTTTGTTTGCTTTATCTTTTGAAGTGTTGTGCCCTTTTAGGATGATAATCGTTATAATGCTGGAAGAGGTGCACATCTTGCTCTAAAACGTGCTGAGAAGGCCCGTGCTTTATTAAGCAAAATTCCTGGTGAGTATCCCTTTATCATAATTAGTTCTTCAAATACGATACTATCAGCTTCTGGAATTTGGTTATTTACCTATCAGAATTTTGATAGGTGTAGTATGTAATATGAACTTGATGTGGCCAAACCTCACACGTTAAAAGTAAAGAAGGGAGTGTTGTACAAAAACATTGTGGTAACTAGAGAAGAAAGGAGCCATGCTTACACTTTCCAACTAATGGATAGGAACCTAACCAACACAACTCAACATAATAACAACTACTGTCAACTAATACATTGATGATTTAGTTACTACAATTACTTAACTATGTTATAATCATAAGCTAGATTTGAACTAAATATTGACATGAGACATGTTGATTTCAGCTTATTAACTCTGTCAGGTTGTCTGTATATTACTAACTGCATTTTTCTTCAGGTAGTTATAATACAATGGAGTACCATGTACCAAGTGGAGTGTTAAATATTTTAATTTGTATGTTGTTGAAACAGGCTTGGTAGAGGCAATAATTTTAAAAGTTAAAGCGTGGGAGAAAGAAAGAGGACAAGAGTTTTTGTATGATGGAGTAAGTACTTCTGACAAAATCATGTATGCAACTTTTATGAATTAGCCTACTAGGTTTTAAGGAAGTTTTCCGATGTAGACTTTTCTTGGAAAACTATGTCCAAAGTATCACATTCTCATACCTTTTTCATAAATTATTGTAATCATGGATGTGTGTGTATAGAGCCGGCTACTTTCCATGCTTGAAGATTACAGCATCTTAAGGCAGGAGAAAGAGAATGAAAGGCAAAGGCAGAGGGTATGAACTGTGAAGCAACACATTATATATGTTGTGGAATTTTCTTTTAGACATTTCTCTTGTTTCTGCCATTATCTAATTCAATTGCTTTTGTTTCATATAAATTTTAGGATCAGAAGAAACTTCAGGGACAATTGATGACCGAGCATGAAACACTTTTCGGTACAAAACCCAGCCCATCATCTAAAAGTGGGTACAAGGCTCCTAGATGTTCAACAGGAATTCCAAGTATTAGAAAGTTTTCCGTTGGTGGAGCAATGCTTCAGGATCAAAGACATGCCTCTCTTATTCACCAATCTAATAAAAAGGGTATCATAACCAATCACAAAGGCTCCATCCTTCGCAACAAGAACATTTACCATTCAACTCAGTCCTCAGGTATTTAAAAAATATATAAACTGTGCCTTTTTTCTGGTGTTTAAATGGTTGATGTTAATGGCACTTACAAGCAGGAAAGGAAAACTCTAAAAGTGATGGTTATGCAGTGAAGAGTGGAAGCAGTGCAGAAAAGAGCATTGAAATTCTGTCATCATTGACTAGGAAGCCCCTCTCTCCTCTTTCTCCTGCAGCTCTGTCTTCAAGCAACATATCAAATCTTCAACAAGACCTTAGTAAACTACAGAATGTAGCAACACAGCAAAAAAGTCAAATTTTAACAGCAACAACTTCACCATCCAGAGCATATATAGCTGGTGCTGAAGAAAATATGACACCAAAGAATATGACTCTTCCAGTTCCTACCACTCCTTTGACTTCAGTCCCTATGTTGACTTCCACTACACCAGACACTGTGTATTCAGGTGCCACTGCATCTTCAAAGACTACTCAATCATTTGAATACTCATTTGAGGAAGTGCGAGCTGGTTTTATTCTCCCTAAAACCCATGCTCAATGATTCACACTTTGGTTTAGGAAGTGGTTCCACAACCAACACATGTTGCTGCAATAAAAACATTGCGAACTTCCTTTTGATGTTTTTGAGGAATATTGGTTGGGGCTTCATTCACTCAGCACTAGTGTATTTTGGTTGAAACTTGTTCAGCATTATCATGTTGCTATCATGGGTTTCAGCTTGATCCATCAAATTAATACTCTGGTTTTTTAAAAGTAGGTCTCTTTTTGGTTCTTTTACAAAAAGGTTACTTTTTGCCCCTAATTACAAAATAGGGTTGGTTTACTATTCTTTTATAAAAAGGGTGAAGTCGTTAGGATAAATGACTAACTTTTACGGTGAAGTCGTGGGAAGTGTAGACCCTATTTTGTAATTACGTGCTGGAATTAATCCCTTTTTATAAAATAAAGCTGCTCAGGTCAAATAACTTATATATTGACTATAATTTTATAATTTGGAATACTCTTTTTTAAATAAGAAAAAATGATTTTTATGGAAAGAAATGTGCTTATTTTGTTCAGCTGATCTATCTGAGCCTTCTCATTTTGTAACTAAAAATTATAGAAAATTATCAACATATACTTTTAATATTTAAATCAATTTAGAAAATTATTCTTTGTTTTCAATTAATTTAAGATAGGGACAACTTTCGTTGATTCATAGAAGGCAGTCCCCAATTTGTTCATAAATTTGACTTTCTAAGTATCGAATTGAAATTCTAACCAATTTTTCATCTTAAAGGGAAACACAAAATAAGTGTATAGTTTGAGAATTAAATTGAAGATGTATTTTTATCTGAGCAATTTTATAAAAAGAAAAGTTCATTTTAATTTATTTCTTATTTGATGTGATTTTGTACATTAGAATATTACATAGAAATGTGATAATGACACATTATAACGTTACAAAATAAGATTAGTTACTAAAGAATTTACTCAAATTTATGATGTTGATTATGAAGAAATATTTGCTCCTCTGACAAATATAAGTGAAGTTAGAATCATTTTCTCATCGACAATTTATTTTGGTTGGGAATTGCAATAGTTTGGTGTGAAAAATGTTTTCTTGCATGGACAATTAGAAGAAGAAGTCTATATGGTAATTCTTCCAAGTTTTAGGCTTATTGAATAAAAGAATGAAAGTATGTAGGTTGAATTTAAAATTGCCTATTTTGAATAATTTAAATATTTAAAGAAATTATAATTCTTTTTAGATTTCTTATACAAACAACCTTTTATTATAAAACATTTTAAACTTTTCATAAAAATAAATGCTCTTTCTAAAATTTTCTATTCAAATATCCTATAAAAAGATTTCAAAAATAAAGACTATAAAACAAATTACATGAAACAATAGGAAAAATAAATTATAAATTGATGAACATAAAATAATCTTTCACTCATTCAATTATTAACCACTGTAAGAGATTATAAGATTTAATTACCTGTATTTATAAAACATTTCATTGAAGAAACTAAACAGTAATAACAATTATAAAATTATAAAATTATAAAATTATAAAATTATAAAATTACAAAATTACAAAATTAAAAAATCACAAAATCATAAAATCATAAAATCATAAAATTATAAAATTATAAATTTATAAATTTATAAATTTATAAATTTATAAAATTGTAAAATTGTAAAATTATAAAATTATAAAATTATAAAATTGTAAAATTGTGAAATTCGATCCTTTGTGGAACAAATGTGGTATGCAAAAAGTCAGCACTTCTCCACACTCTACCCTCGTTACCTTGAAAAATACATCCAAGAAGTATGGCCTTTGTTAGTTATTGAAACGTGTGAATAAACAGTCCTATTTTATAGGACTGAGTGGGTCTGTTTAGTTGCTAAGCTCTCGCCTAGATTGTCGTCATGCAGTTTTTACATTTCTGTTTCATTGTTATTCTGTTTTTATTATGTTTGAGAGTCACGTCTGTAAGGCTTATAAAGCCATCATTCTATGATTTAATAAAGCATGCAATCTCTTCATTTTATCAGAGTGTTATTCATACATTGAGCGTTAACAATTGGTATCAGAGCTCCGCAAGGGGCCTGATCCAAGGAGACTGAAGAGAGCATCAACTGTGAGTGTAAAGCCATGACTACCTCAGATAAATTTGTTCAACCAGCCATTCCAAGGTTTGATGGGCACTATGATTTCTGGTCCATGACTATGGAAAATTTTCTACGCAGCAAAGAACTATGGCAGCTCGTGGAAGATGGAATTCCAACGGTTGGTGCAACGTCCACGGAGGTGCAGAGGAAGAGTATAGCTGATGCACAATTAAAGGATCTGAAAGTGAAGAACTTCTTGTTCCAAGCTATTGATCGAGAAATTCTTGAAACAATATTGGACAAAAGCACGTCACAAGCAATTTGGAGATCCATGCAACAGAAATATCAGGGATCAACGAGGGTCAAACGTGCTCAACTTCAAGCTCTTCGACGTGAGTTTGAACTATTGCCGATGAAGGATGGCGAGAAGGTTGATAGCTACCTTGGCGTGGTAAACAAAATGAAATCTAATGGTGAAGTAATGGATTCCAGCATCGTGGTGAGCAAGATACTTAGATCTTTAACCACAAATTTCAACTATGTAGTGTGCTCTATCGAGGAGTCTAATGACTTGAATACGTTGAGTCTTGATGAACTCCACGACAGTCTGCTCATTCATGAACAACGAATGCAGAGTTCTCAACCAGAGGAACAAGTTTTGAAAGTTATGCACGATGATAGAGCGGGTCGTGGTCATGGTCGCGGAAACCGTGGGCGTGGGCGAGGTTGTGGCAAACAGCCTTTCAATAAGGCATTAATTGAATGTTTTCAATGCCATAAGCTTGGCCATTTTCAATATGAATGCCCTGGAGTTGAAAAACATGCTCATTACACTGAAGCGACAATTGAAGACGAAAATGAGATTTTGTTGGTAGCATATGAAGAGGTGACACATCCTGTTCAGATGGAGGATTGGTTTCTGGATTCTGGCTGTAGTAATCATATGACGGGAAATAAGCTTTGGTTCACAAAAATAGATGAAGAAGGACTTCATAAAACTGTCAAGCTTGGTAATGATACTACACTTAAGGTGGCTGCTAAAGGAAGCATTCGGGTTCAGATTAATAATATTAATCACATTATTTCATATGTTTATTACGTTCTAGAACTCAAGACCAATTTATTAAGTCTTGGACAACTTCACGAAAAAGGGCTTACCATTTTGATCCAACATGGTGCATGCAAAATATATCATCCAGACAGGGGATTGATCATTCACACTACCATGCGAGGAAACTGAATGTTTTATTTATCAGCTTCAATGTGTCCTCAACATTCTTAGTGTTTCCAAGTGAAAGATACGTCAGAACAAGAAACGCAATTGTGGCATAGACGGTTTGGACATCTCAATTTCAAAGGACTTAATACACTTGCACAGAAGCAAATGGTGATCAGGCTACCCTCACTGAAAATTTATACTATTGTGTGCACTACATGTCTTGTTGGTAAACAACACCATGATGTCATACCAAAGTTAAGTTCTTGGTGCGCATCAACTAAATTACAGTTAGTTCATGTTGATATATGCGGTCCCATCTCACCCGCTTCGAACACCGCAAAAGGTACATACTAAGCTTTGTTGATGATTATTCACGTAAAACATGGGTTTATTTTTTGCATGAAAAATTTGAAACCTTCAATACATTCAAGAGCTTCAAAGCCTGTGTTGAAAAGGAAGCTGGGCTCATCTTGTTTGTTTGAGAATCGATAGAGGAGGGGAGTTCACATCCAAGGAATTCCAGATTTTTGCACTCATCAAGGTATCTCTAGGCAATTGACAACTGCCTACACCCCTCAATAGAACAGAGTTGCAGAGCGCAAGAATCGCACCATCATGAATGCAGTACGAGTCGTGCTTCATGAAAAGCAAGTTCCAAAGTCTTTTTGGCCTGAGGCAGTAAGATGGTGTGTTCATGTTAAAAATCGAAGTCCTACTACTGCAATAGATCATGGAACTCCAGAAGAGGTGTGGAGTGGAAGAAAACCTCATGTTGATTACTTCCGAACATTTGGATGTATCGCACACGTTCATATTCCAGATCAAAGAAGAAACAAATTAGATGACAAGAGTCACCCATGTGTTCTCTTGGGTGTGAGTGATGAAACGAAAGCTTACAAACTTTTTGATCCCATTTCAAAGAAGGTAATTGTAAGTTGGGACGTGGTATTTGAAGAAGACAAAGGCTGGAGTTGGCACAAGGATACAATAGAGAATACACCTTCCCCTCTTGATGTGGAGGGCCAAGACGAAGAAGGGAGTGACGACGCTGATTCTACACCTCCGCTTGAATCAACTTCGGCTTCTGCATCTATTGATCCTCCAGTTGAAGGGAGGGAGGTAATTGGAGGGAGAGAAACACGGATTCGGAGACCACGCGTATGGATGACAGATTATGAAACAAATCTGTTTGCAAAAGAGGATATCTTGCTCGCAATGCTGACAACTGATTCTGAGGATCCTCAAACCTTTAAGGAAGCTTGCACGAGCCAGAAATGGAAGGAGGCCATGGATACTAAGATGAAAGCAATTGAAAAAAACAACACATGGGATCTTGTTGATCCACCTGAAGGTGTGGTACTCATAGGTGTGAAATGGGTTTTTAAAACAAAACTCAATGAAAGAGGACAAGTAGAAAAATACAAGGCCCGATTAGTGGCAAAAGGGTATGCTCAGAAATATGGAATCAATTACATTGAAGTCTTTGCTCATGTTGCTAGACTTGATACGGTGAGAGTGTTGTTAGCTATGGCCGCTCAGAATGAATGGGAAGTATTTCAGCTTGACGTGAAGAGTGCTTTCTTGCATGGTGAAATTCAAGAAGAAGTTTATGTTCACCAACCTATTGGCTTTATCAAGAAAGGCAGAGAAAGACAAGTTTACAAGCTGAGGAAGGAGCTATATGGGCTCAAACAAGCCCCACGAGCTTGGTATAGTAAAATTGAAGCATACTTTTCAAAAGAAATATTCGCACGTTGCCCCAATGAGCACACCTTGTTCACGAAATATTCGTACGGTACCGAGAACCATTTTATCCAAGGATGATGGAGGAATTCCGGTAGATATTACAAAGTTTAAACAAGCAATTGACAGTCTCATGTACTTGACAGTCACACAACCAGATTTGATGTTTGGAGTCAATTTAATTAGTAGATACATGGCCAATCCTAAGGAGTCTCATTGGGCAGCAACAAAATGGCTTCTCAGATATTTAAAAGGCATTGTTGAACACGGTCTCTTCTATCAAAAGGGAAGGAAGATGAGTTTCGTAGCCTATAGTGACAACAACTATGCAGGGGATTTGGATGATAGGAGAAGTACTACTGGATCAGTATTCATGATTGGAACTGCAGTTGTATCTTGGGCCTAAAAAAAACAGCATGTGGTAAGCCTATCTACCACCGAGGCTGAATATATTGCTGCAGCATATTGTGCATGTCAATGTATTTGGCTCAAACGAATCCTAGACCATCTTGGAGTAGAAGGAAATGAAGCTACAAAGATCTTCTGTGACAATAGTTCTACCATACAACTGTCTAAGAATCTTGTGTTCATGGTAGGAATAAACATATTGCAGTAAGGTTCCACTTTCTCAGAGATTTAGTCAACGATCAAATTATCACACTGAAGTACTGCAATACAAATGAGCAGGTGACTGACATTATGACAAAAGCTTTGAAGCTTGACCAATTTGAAAAACTTAGACGTATGCTTGGAGTACTTGCAATCAATGAAATAAGCTAAAGCTTAAGGGAGGGATTGTTAGTTATTTAAACGTGTGAATAAACAATCCTATTATATAGGACTGAGTGGGTCTGTTTAGTTGCTAAGCTCTCGCCTAGATTGTTGTCATGCAGTTTTTACGTTTCTGTTTCATTGTTATTCTGTTTTTATTCTGTTTAAGAGTCACGTCTATAAGGCTTATAAAGCCATCATTCTATGATTTAATAAAGCATGCAATCTCTTCGTTTTATCAGAGTGTTATTCATACATTGAGCGTTAACATGCCCGATGTCAAATCGGCCCTTAAACAATGTGGCATCCATGGCGTACTCAATCTGGTACAAACCCCTTTCCTCATCTTTTCTTTCAAGTTCAAATCCTAGTTCTTCAACTTGAACTTGTTACAGGACGAGGGTTCCATGACTGTTTTAACCACGAGAAATACTAGAGATCCCTATATCATCATAAAATCCAGGGATCTCATTAAGCCTCTTGCAAGGAATGTTCCTGCTCCTCAGGTATATATAAATATATATAT
>Ga0214545_1010883_pt1 | contig 12904 bp, 6 predicted proteins | sample CNSS4metaG_FD_160064 | JGI IMG/M metagenome (GOLD analysis project Ga0214545, IMG submission 160064) | Root nodule microbial communities from cowpea collected in UCLA plant growth center, Los Angeles, California, USA - CNSS4 | ecosystem: Host-associated > Plants > Roots > Nodule | place: USA... | reverse complement strand
GACAGGTGGAGTAGGAGTTGATCACATGATTCAAAAGATTGAACGCAAGGAGTACATGGGATTTGGAAACCTTTGCATGTACACTGCTAAAAATTAGAAATCATCAGGCCTAATATTTTAGGTGCAGTTTTGTATTGTCTTTGGTTACATTGGTGACACATTTTTGTATTTTTTTTGTTGGTTTATACTTTTAGTTCACTTGAAACACAAAAATTCCTTGTATTAGTCCTCAAATTCCAACAATTGATCCTGTAGAAATATTTTAAGTTCATATTTTCTCAGGGAGCCAGGGTTTTGGCCAGAAGAATAGTTGTTTTCTCTGTTTTTGTATATGTATTTCATTTCTTTATCCTTCAAATTCAATCGAAGCAATCTTTGGTTTCTGTATTTTTAAGAGGCTGCATGTAATCAATATCTCGTCCCTTAGTGCATGTTAATTTCTTAGAAATGTATGTGTTTAAGTGAAATCTAAATTCCCAGAATTTGAAAACAATAAAAGAAGAAACTGTATGAAAAAAGAATAAAAAAGTTGCATTGCATGCGAGGGTTATTCATATTTTATTATTGCGACAAAGGTGCAGTGTATGAGTCCTACTATAGGCAATGAAAAAGGATTTTTGACAATTGAACGTTAATAATTTTATAAGAGTAAAATAGTATTAGAAAAAGTTAACTTTAATATTTTTGGAAAGAAGAGTAACTAAATATTAAGAAGAGAAAATATCAAATGCTAATAAAAAAATGTGCCGTCAAAGTACAAGTGTCCGGTAAGGAGAAAGGATTTCTGAACTTTTTATATTAATCAAGTTTGTGGTGTTTTATGACCGCAAAATCAAATCGTGACATCACCCTCCCCAATTGACGGTAATTGAAATTGGATAATGATATAATGTCTCAGTTATTTGACCTTAATTTTACTCGCCTACGTGGCATCCATTATTTTAATATTTTTTAATATGAGAAGAGCAGTGACGTGTGAGAGAAACTCGAGTGAATGTTGAGGTTGGGATACACGCGCTGTAGAGGAAAAGTAAGAAAAAAAGAACTGAACGTTGCGGTTTAAACTAAAGGCGAGAGTGCGGTTTAGGGAAAAGCGAGAGCGAGAGTGCGATTTTGGGAAAGAATAACAGAGGTGGATCACTGCCATAGCTTCGTCGACAATTGGAAGCCCTAATTTTGGTGTTCTTATTCTCCAAATCAAAGGGCAATTTGGTATGTTTTACTACCCCTATCTTGGTCGAGCGGGGTGAATCTGAAATTAGAAGTTTGCATACTACCACAGTATTAGGACCACTAAGAACGACTTGATTGATATGCTTGCTCCTGATCAAGGTACCAAATTTGGTGTTAAGGTCCTGATTGGCAAAAAACAAAAAAAATAAGTATTAGGTTTCCTAATTTATGTGAGGTTAACGTGTGCTTAATGAATATTTAAAACTTGACATATACCAGATGAGACCCTCGAGTTTGATATTTGGTCAACCTCACACAAAATATTGTGTCATGAAACTCAGTGGCGGCATGACGCAAATACCTCTGCATGCTAAGTGTCCTTTTGTAATTCCATAAATGTCTTTTTACGCTGAACTTTTTGTACAGACAGTACTGGAACTGCTTTTCAAGTGTATTATAACATGAAATCTGGTTTGGACACAATCCAAAAGCCATACAAATATTTCCATCACCATGAATCATCACCGAACAACTTAAATAACTAATTGGAATTGAAGATTGAAACAAAAACCAAATTTTATGGTTCCTGAATCAAGTGTCCTTTTGTAATTCCATAAGTGTTTTTTTACATTATACTTTTTGTACAGGCAGTACTGCAACTGCTTTTCAAGTGTATTTTTACATAATTTCTGGTTTGGACACAATCCAAAGGCCATCCAAATAATTTCATCACCATGAATCATCGCCACACATCTCAAACAAGTCATTAGAATTGAACATTGAAATAAAAACCAACTTTTTTGGTTCGAGAATCAAATGTCCTTTTATGATTCCATAAGTGTCTTTTCACATTGTACTTTTTGTACAGGCAGTACTGCAACTGCTTTTCAAGTGTATTTTTACATAATTTCTAGTTTGGATACAATCCAAAGGCCATCCAAATAATTCCATGAGACCATGAATCATCACCACACAACTTAAATAACTAATTGGAATTGAAGATTGAGTTAAAAACCAACTTTTCTGGTTAGACAATCAAGTGTCCTTTTATGATTTCATAAGTGTCTTTTTACATTGTACTTTTTGTACAGGCAGTACTGCAACTGCTTTTCAAGTGTATTTTTACATAATTTCTGGTTTGGACACAATCCAAAGGCCATCCAAATAATTCCATCACCATGAATCATCACCACACATCTCAAACAAGTCATTGGAATTGAACATTGAAATAAAAACCAACTTTTCTGGTTCGAGAATCAAGTGTCCTTTTATGATTCCATAAGTGTCTTTTTAGATTGTACTTTTTGTACAGACAGTACTGCAACTGCTTTTCAAGTGTATTTTTACATAATTTGTGGTTTGGACACAATCCAGAGGCCATACAAATATTTCCATCACCATGAATCATCACCAAACCACTTAAATAACTAATTGAAATTGAAGATTAAATTAAAAACCAACTTTTCTGGTTCGAGAATCAAGTGTCCTTTTATGATTCCATAAGTGTCTTTTTACACTCAACTTTTTGTACAGGCAGTACTGCAACTGCTTTTCAAGTGTATTTTTACATGACATCTGGTTTGGACACAATCCAAAGGCCATCCAAATAATTCCATCTCCATGAATCATCACCAAACCACATAAATAACTAATTGGAATTGAAGATTGAATTAAAAACCAACATTTCTGGTTCCAGAATCAAGTGTCCTTTTGTAATTCCATAAGTGTCTTTTTACACTCAACTTTTTGTACAGGCAGTACTGCAACTGCTTTTCCAGTGTATTTTTACATGACATCTGGTTTGGACACAATCCAAAGGCCATCCAAATAATTTCATCTCCATGAATCATCACCAAACAACTTAAATAACTAATTGGAATTGAAGATTGAAATAAAAACTAACTTTTCTGGTTCCAGAATCAAGTTTCCTTTTGTAATTCCATAAGTGTCTTTTTACACTTAACTTTTTGTACTGGCAGTATTGCAACTTCTTTTCAAGTGTATTTTCACATGAAATCTGGTTTGGACACAATCAAAAGGCCATCCAAATAATTTCATCTCCATGAATCATCACCAAACAACTTAAATAACTAATTGGAATTGAAGATTGAATTAAAAACCAACTTTTCTGGTTCCAGAATCAAGTGTCCTTTTGTAATTCCATAAGTGTCTTTTTACATTGTACTTTTTGTACAGACAGTACTGCAACTGCTTTTCAAGTGTATTTTTACATAATTTCTGGTTTGGACACAATTCAAAGGCCATACAAATATTTCCATCACCATGAATCATCACCAAACAACTTTAACAAGCTATTGGAACTGAAGATTGAAAATAAAAACCAATTTTTCTGGTAGGATAATGAAGTCTACTTTTCTAATTCCATAACTGTCTTTTTATACTCAACTTTTTGTACAGGCAGTACTGGAACACCTTTTCAAGTTTACTAATACAATCAAAAATAACACAATTGCCTTCCTAAAATTAAGTATATTGATGGTTAGATTACCATTAAATCATGAATATATCTATCAATGTACAAACTACATATTAACTCCAACAAATGATTCAACAATATATACAATTGTGCCAACATAAGTGGCTTTTTCAATCACACTTTTACTTCTAAGACTGCATAACACATTGCAAGTTAAATAACATATTCCAATGTATCAATTCCTATTTCATTCAACTTTCCAAAATACATATACAATGACTATTCATTATCCTTCGTCTACCTCAATCTAAGTATCCCTATCTAAAATTATCTCAAAAATCATGTTATGGCAATGTTTGTTGTGTGAATGGCCTTTAATAAACCAACAACTACGCCAACAAGAGTGCGTCCAAGCAATGCACCGAACGGTACCCACCACTTTCCGCCGAACCCATCGCCTCCAACAACCCAAACCACTCTCGAGAACTCCGCTATCTGTTTCCACTACGACCCACAACACCAACCTTTATGGAAGGATAGCCTTTTGGGGAAGAAAAAACTCTTGCGATACAAATGCCTCTGTGCTTGTGTGACCTGCTCGAAGAAGAAACTTGCGAGGAAGGAGAAGGACGAGGGAAAACGAACCAACGCACTGTGTTTTTTTGAAATGTTTCTCCAATTCACCGCGCGTGCACATGACGCAAACTTACCTGGGACGCTGCCTCCAATTACCGTTTCATTTAAAAATATTAAAATAATGGATACCACGTAGGCGGGTAAGATTGGAGTCAAATAACTGAGGCATTGTATCATTATCCATTGAAATATAAGAATATTTTGAATATAGAAAAAAAAAACTCACTTAAAAATTTATATATTTATGAAATGCTTAAAACTTAATCAATCGGTTTTGTTATTTTTCATGTAAGTATGCAAAAACAATAACAATGCAAAGTAACCCTATATCACCCAAGAATTCAATTGAAAAAATATATTAATATTGAGTATTCGATAAAAGGAAATTTGTTAATAAAGATTTAATTCAGAATACTCAAATTTATCAAAGATTTAAAATTTAATCAGGCTAAAATTATATTAAAAAATTCTATATAATTTTTTTAAGATCTAATTTTTTTAAGATTTTAATATTTAAAAAAAATAAAAAAAATGTTTATTGTATTGTGAGTTTGTTTTATAAATTTAGTTTTAATATTAATAGGAAATAACATTCAAATGAAATTCGTATTAAGCTATTTATATATGTATGTTTAATTTAATTTAATTTTATGAAATCTATTTTTTCTATTAGAAGATCAACCCAATAGAACTTGACCTGTTTTCATAGTTTTGGATTAATTTTGTATCGACTTTCATAAATTTCTATAGCTTTTTATTAACTAAACATATAGTTCTACAATAAATACCATCCATCAGGAACCTTAGAACATTGATATATCAACATTTTATCATTGTAAACATTCATTTGACGCTCTCAAATTCTCTTCATCCCTCTCTCTCTTTTCACATTAATCATTTATTACATTCTTCATTTCTCTCTCTTCTAATCTGGTCTTTGTAGATAGATATGAGATTCTGAATGTTCACAAACCTTTCCCTGAACATCATTTGTGGACCCTGTACGTGCAAAGGTCTCCAAATCCCATGTACTCGTTATGTTCAATCTTTTGAATCATGTGTACAACTCCTACTCCACCTGTGACCAAACAAAACCATTTTACACTTTCCTCATAAAACTGCACTATCACACTCTGCGAACAAAACCATCTTACACTTACCTAGTAAAACTGCACTAACAGAGAGTGTCAAGGTTAGGATGAAAATGATCACAGATGCTCTTCCTAGTATGGCAATGGCCTTTTTCACTAAATGCTGTCCAACTAGTGCTGCACCAGTGGCTATGCTTACGAAGAAAAGAGCTGCAACATGATATTCAAAGTTCAACATCAAAATTTTCTCTGTAACAAGTTAGTGTTTCCTTAACTCAATAATAAACTATTTTATGTTATAGAGAAATTGATTAAGTTTTTTTCTAATTATCCGGTAAAAATCTTATGGAAATGAGTGGTGTTTGTTCATCCAAACTTACCATAAGGAACGGGGAAACGTTTAAGAAGGTAATATTCCACCACTGCCATAGATGCAGAAAAAGCCATTACCAAAGTGGATGTAGCACTTGCAACCTGTGTGGAAAACTCCTCAGTTAGAGTGAATTCCATGTAAAATCTGCATAGAGTTTAAGGCAAAAAAAGGGTACCTGAGGAGGAATTCCTAGACCAAGGAAAAGGGGTCCCAAGATGAATCCTCCACCAAGGCCTAGCAAACCAGCAATCATGCCAGCAAGTGTGCCACAAGCACAGAATAGAACCAACTGCAGCACACAAAAATGTGTTTGTTGATCTCCCTTGGATGCTATGATTCTCTTCCCTTTGTATAGACGCACAGCTTCATATGAACTCGTTCCTACAGCTATGGGAACCTGAAAGTACATAAATAAGTAAAATGATCAGCAATCACCATGATAATGATTGTAATGGCTCATTAAATTCTCCTAGAGTAGTTTATACCTGAAGTAGATTCATTAACCAATATAACCTTGAGCAAGTTGTTGTGTGTTTCTGTTGATTTCAAAACAGAGGCATCTGTTATCATCACATTATGTTTAACAGAAAATGAAAAACTCAAATTTTGAGTCATGGATACCAACTTTTGCAATCTCTAATCCAAGAATCATGATCCAGCCAGAAAAAAGAAGTCCAAGTTCCTTCCAACGAATGTTCTCAACTAGAGAAACCTGCATGACAGTTTTAGATTTCATTAGAAAGAATAGATGTTGCACATATATGGAATCAATAACTTTCAGTATTTTGTACAACCTTTTTCTTTGGTTCATTAATATCTTTGGCAGGATCTTCTGTTTGAATATAATGTGCAGCATCTTCAGGAGTTCCAATATCTGATTACATAAAAAATAAAAATAGCATAACATGTCTGATAAACACTTTTATATGCAAAAAGGTGGAATGGAAATATTATCAAACAGCTCACCGTCAATTCGTGAATTCTTCTTAGCTTCCTGGAATCATAACATGGATGCAAGCACTAGCATCAGAATGCAAAACTTGAAAGAAATTTAAATCATAAAAGAGGGTGATGTTTAAGGAAGCAATTAATTAACCTTCTTCATAATGGTTTCTTTCTTCCATGTATCAACACCCTTCAGGAAGGATTTAATTGAAATGCCTGTTTAACATTCAGATCACATCAGAGGAAAGAAATTAACTGAGCAAATCAAGAGTGTCTAAATTTTGAAGCTTGACCAGTAATTCTTACCAACGAAAAATATAATCAGCAAAACTGTTAGCATCCACTCAGGAAAAATGACATTGAAAGCAACTCCAATACTGATTCCAAGCATCAACATTGGTTGGAAAAGAAGTGCTAAGTCATAATCAATCACGGGCAAATCAAGTGTGGGGTGTCTTTGCCTCAAATTGTAGAAAACTGTTGCTGTTGCTCCACCAGTAATCATGCCTAATTCATCAAACAGATTCCATTCATGTGTAAATTTCCAAAGAAGAACATTCAATTCAAAACAAAGCTTGATAATGTGAAGTATGACTCTAATCTAACTCAAAAAGAGAATGATGTATCACTGTTTAGTTAAAGTTAAATCACATTTAATTTAATAAGAGTAATCGGTGACTTGTATAAGCACATCAAGAACAAAATTGTCATAATCATAACCAAGACACCACCAAGTATTACTATTAAAAAAGGGATTATATATTCCTTAAGTACTAAATTTTGTTGCTAAAACAGTTAACATGTAGATTAAAAGTTGGTTGATTTTTTATATTGATGTAATCTATATTTATAATAAGAAAATACCAAAAAAGCATAATTAAAATTGTTGTCTTATTATTTATTTATTTTATTTTAATATATAATTTATGATTTATTTGTTAAAAAATGTATCTCTTTATTTAATTTGTTTAATTATATTTTGTGTACAATTAGATTTTGCTGATATATTACATCAAAATGCGATGGTGAATTATTTGCAGCGTAAAGTTACTTTTAGTATAAAAGAAGTTTATATTTATTTTTGTATAACTTTAAAGTATAGTTAAAAATAAAATAGAAATAAGAGATGTGTATATAAATATAAAAAAAATGTTATTATATATTGAAATAAATTATTGATAATTCAATTATTTCTTTTTTTTCTTACACGTTACTGTTTTCTCTTTCATGTTCATGATACTCACTCTTGCCTCACAAATTATATTCTGATTAGAATAAATTTTTTCATACGTTGTTTTTTTTTCCTGATAATATTATATTTATATTAAATTAATTAAGTGTACAATTGACTTCTAAAATACGGAAAAAAATTCCATTACATATCCATAAAAACTACTAATGAAAAATATTAACATATAAACTATATGAATATACGATTATATGAAAAAAAAAATCAAGTTATATTTTAAAAAATAAATTTAAATTATTTCCATAGTTTATTTTCTTTTAATCAAACTATCAAATATAAATTACCTATTACGATCGTCAAAACATGAGATTGGATTAGATGAAGAAAAAAAAATTCTTACAAAACCATTTGCAAATATATCTAGTGTTATTATTGGAAAAATAAAAAGTTCAAATTTAAATATTTTTAACAACTAAACCAAAAAAATATAACTTTTTTAAATATTCCTAGGAAGTAGTCATGTATGTATATGTTAAAAGAATACAGAGTCATAACAGATGAAAAGAAAACTGGGAAAACGATATTTTGATTAAAAATGTATGCATTCGTAAGGTCTAAAAGAAAAATAAATTATTCAGAATACTATAAAGAACATGTTTCATTAAAATATTGGCACTGAGATTTGGACAATGAAATCAACCTAGTACCACTCCCACATGTTTGGTATCAATGTCCCACACAGATCTAGTAATTAACCCATCCCAAATGCTATATTAATTTTTTTTATACCAATCGTACCTTTATAATTATACATTTTCAACCAAAAATTGTTCTTTCTTATCTATATTTTTTAAATTTTCAAAGTAACATAACTTTTTTTAATTACACTCTTAATGTAATCAATATGGAAAAAGAAAAATTAAAAATATAACGACATGAAAAAAAGAATCTTAAACCTCTATTATCAAGGAAAAGAAGATGGAATGTTAATTTGTTAGAGAAAATAATATATATATATATATATATATATATATATATATGTTGAGAATAATGTAAGTGTGAGTCAAAAATTTGATATTTGATAGAATAGACAAAGTTAAACACTATATAAAAATAAAAACACATCACATCATTGTCTTAAGATTTTGATGTAAAAGTGGTGTCAAGTATATCTTATATGTATAAGACTCATATCATATAAATATATAGAATCATACTCTCTCGATGACTATAATCATATATGTAAAATATATAAACCCAACAATAAATATATATATATATATATATATATATATATATATATATATATATATATATATATATATATATATATATATGTTCTTACATTTTGAAATTGCTGTTGCTGATTTTTGATCAAATCCAACAATAAGAGTAAGCATGGGCACAAAGATGCCACCACCACCAACACCTCCAACAGTTCCAAATGCTGATCCTAGAAATCCAACTATGCTTCCTACTATTAGTCTCCACCCAAATTTCATACTCTGCACACAACACCAAAACAAAAATGAAAAAGCTTTATCCATGTAATCCAACTTAACGCAAAAAAAAAATATCCACACATCCATGCACGCATGCATGGACTGAAAAATTTTGGAGTATAACAGAACTTTGTTCATTGAAACTTTTCTTTTTTTTATTTGTGATGAAAAGTTACTGTAAAATGAACATTATTTCTTACCGGCCAATGGTGCTTGTAAAACACTTTGGCATGATAATCAACCCCTACAGTTCCATTTGATGGTGTTTTGTTGTCTGCATTATTCTGATGAGAAGAAGGAGTTGCTGCTGAGACCGAAACAAGAAGAACAAAAGCAATGAAAGCCTTTGCAGCAACCCATTTCACAGCCATTGATAATGTTACTCTCTTCAGAAACAGACCAGTTTTTCTGAGCTGAAAATCTTAGTCCTTTCAGAACTAAGATGCTGTACTTTGCTTCAAAATGAAACCATGAGGACCATATATATAGAAATTTTAAGAAAGTGTTGTTCATCACTTCAAAGTGTACACTTGTACGGTAATATTGTTGATAATGGGTTTTAGTATTCAATCAAAATTTAGGTACAAGAAAACAACATGTTCGGTCAGAGTAGTATTGATAACAACATGGTCTCTATTCTCTGTGTTCATTGGTTTCATTCATCTTTTATATCTTTTATACAATTACACATACTTTTTTGGCTGTTTGTGGACAGTGTACACCCACTTACTTTGGCCTAATAAACTGATTAGTGCTTCAAATATGCCACATGCACTACGCTTTGTGGAGCTTCCAAAACCAAATGTTCTAATCTTTAAAATCTCTCAAATTCAGATCAACATTTCAAAATATTATACTTTTAGGAATTAAAAATTATATGTATTTATGTAAATGACCATTGTTTGTACGAATTTGGATTCTTTGCTCGATTTTTTTGTGTTGTTTTTTGACTGTGTCTCCATAATATACTGATTACCACTAATTTTAACGTTTTAAAATATATGAAAAAAATATTTAAAATGTCAACACAGTGTATTTTTAATGCTCAACAAAGAACCGTAAAAAAAATCAGTAGAAGATCTGGTTTTGTATTCTTGTGTTCGTACGTGCGCAGCCTCTTTTTGAATATTCCTTTCATTTAATTAATTAATTGCGGAAAACATATATAACATATCTATGGAAAACGTGTGTGTGATTTTATTTAAAAACTCGTACTTCAGAATATAGCATGATCACAAAGAATTTATTCTGTCTGTGCAGAAAAAGAAACATTTTATTTTGTCAATACTGAAACGTTTTACACAAACATTAATTGTACATAAACTATTCAAATGCTGATGCAGCTTTTAAATTAAATAGTTGTATTCTTAACACACAACCCATAAAAGGATAATATTGTGAAGAGCTTCACATTTTTCTATCTTTAACTTCTAACCCTGTAAGAGCAAAGATCTCCAAAATCCATGTTCTCCTTTTTTTCAATCCTCTTAATCAGGTTTGCTATGCCTACTCCTCCTGCAGTAAAAGAAAACGTTAAGTCATTTGTAATTTGTAATTTATTACTAATTTGAAATGTCAAAGCATAATCATATGAATAAAGTTTCTGTAATTTTTCTAAACTATATATATTGATTGAATATAAAAATGCATTGTATTGACTGTTTAAATAATAAAAGTGTATCTTTATGAGAATCCACTGTCATATGGTGTAAACACTTTCATCTTATCAGGATATTCCAACTGATTCCAACTTTTGAATGAATAAATAAGCATATCTTTTACTCTCTCTGCAACTTAAAGCACGACAAGTTGTTGATACATGTGTTAATAAAATAAGATATGGGTGAACAAGAACCACTAGTTATTACTAACATTAGTATAGTGTGTGTGGTACTGATATGGTACTACTCTCCTAAAAAGGAAGAAGAATAAAAAAGAGCGAAAATGATTTTTTGACTATTAAATTTTTGACAACTTTCTCTTACAACCTTAGGTGTCATCTTCTAAGTGATTTTTCATTTTTACATTTTTTCATTCTCAATATTCAAAAATCACTTAGAAGATGACACATCATATTGTAAGAGAAAGTTATTAAAATTTAGTAGTCAAAATATCATTGTTGTTTAAAAAGGAATGGTGCAAAATGCACTTGCCTAGTGATATTCCACTCACGAAAACAGTGAGTGCAAGGATGAAAATTATCAGAGACGTTCTCCCAAGTATAGCAATAACCTTTCTCACCAAATGCTGCCCAACCAGTGCAGCAGCAGTGGCTACTGCTACAAAGTAAAGTGCTGCACAAAAATCAGACATTAAACATTGAAAGCTGCATATTATCAAGTAACTTTGTACTTTTAGGTAAGAAAAGTTATCTTTTACTCTTAGTTAAATATACTATGTAGATATTGATAAACAATTAATTGTTAAATACAAAGCTGTATACGTACGCTCCACTTCTTATTTCATATTCATATAACTTTTAATATAAATTTTTTATGTTACATAGTGTTTTGGTTATGCATGTTCTTTTTAGGGTTAAATATCTTATGTTAAATTTACTAATTATTTAGAGTTATGTTAAATAGTATTTCTAGCACTCTTCTACTTAGATCAGCAACCCTTTCTCTCGATTTATGCATTCACTTGTACTATAGAGAAAGTTTTTATCTATACCTGCCTATTTGAGAAAGTAATTTCATCACTCAAGAAATGAAACACTTTTTATCCGTTGGGAAAAAAAATGTACATAATATGTACAAAGACAAAATCAACACTCCTCCTCATGTCAAAGTATATACATCATAAGTGTAACATGTTATTTGGTTCAAAATCAAATAACCTGATAAGTCCAATAAATAACAAATATCTCACTATGAAATAGATTTTGGATAACTTGAATTCTATCTTAAAAAGAAGGGTTAAATATGTTTTTGATCCTTCAAGTCTCAGCGAAATTTGGAATTAGTCCCTTATCAAAAATTTTGACCAATTTAGTCATTCATCTTTCAAAATGCGTGAATTTAGTCCTTTTAACTAAATTTTGTTAAGTTTATCTGACATTTCAAGCGCATTTCATGATAGTATTTAAATTATTTACACTATTTGACACATTTTTGCTTCAATGTTAACTTAAATACTATTATAAAATGCGCTTGAAATGTCAGATAAACTTAAAAAAATTTGGTTAAAAGGACTAAATTCACGCATTTTGAAAGATTAAGGACTAAATTGGTATAAAGTTTTGATGAGGGACTAATTCCAAAATTCATTGAAACTTGAGGGACCAAAAACATATTTAACCCTAAAAAGAAAAGTTTAAGCCAATCTCCCAAATTACAAAATTAATTTATAAAATAAGCACTAGTGCAAATTTGATATTTTACCTCGCCTTATAGGCCTCGGTTATGGCGGAACCGAAGCCTATAAGGAGACGGTGGCAATTTTGCAATTTCAGCAACCTATATTGCTTCGGTTCTACAAACAACCGGTGCCGTAAGCAGTTTTAGGCCTCGGTTGAAATAGAACCGAAGCCTATAACCCTGCCCAGAAACCCTAATT
>Ga0214545_1010880_pt1 | contig 12907 bp, 7 predicted proteins | sample CNSS4metaG_FD_160064 | JGI IMG/M metagenome (GOLD analysis project Ga0214545, IMG submission 160064) | Root nodule microbial communities from cowpea collected in UCLA plant growth center, Los Angeles, California, USA - CNSS4 | ecosystem: Host-associated > Plants > Roots > Nodule | place: USA... | reverse complement strand
GAAATTACAGTGGAATCAACCCTTAAAGCTTAGCCCTCCATGGCTTTGATGGAATACATGATAATATATGATGAAGGAAAGAAAATAAAAGAAAAGAGAGAATGAGAGATGTGATGGATGACGGTGTTTGCCAAAACCAGAGAGTTCTAAGTGTCTGATGTAAGTTGTCAGTTCTCCTTCTGCTCCTTTAAGTCTCTTTATATAGGCTTCAACTGGACTTTGGGCTTTATTTATCGGTTGCTAAAATCTTTTATTTTTATTTAATTAATTGGCAACTTAATTTCTGTCCAATTTCCAATTCTGCCCCTCTTATTTAATCATTTTTGCAGTTTTGACCAGAGTTGACAGTTGGCTTTGACCAATTGACCAGTTGACCAGTTTGACTGTCCAATAGGGTTTGCTGCGTTTAGGGTTTGCAGAGTGCACTTTCTCTCTCCAGACTAGGGTTTGCTGGTTCAAGCGAAGGAGCTCGCTGCAGTGGTGGCGCGAACTGATGATGCGAGGTGCATGAATGGACGTGGTGCTGTTCTGGTTCGCGGGAGCGATTCGTCTTCTTTGATCTGGTGCAGGTTCGTGAGTGTTGTTTCCGGCGTGGTGGATCTGCTTGCGTGGAGGATGCGCTGCGGAGAAGATGGAAGTTGTGCGAATGGAGGATGCTTCGTTGTGATGGTGCTGCGCGAACTGGTGCACGAACATCTCCGCTGCTGCCATGGTTTCCTTGCGGAGAGAAGATGACTCGCGATGGTGGCTGTAACCGTGGTGTGGAAGCGCGCTGGTGCAGAGATAATGGAGTGACGGCGCTGCTGTTTTCCAACAAGATGGTGGAGAAGATTGAAGATGGTGGCGTTACTACAGCGTGAACGAAGAGGTGCGGTGGTGTTGATGGTGGCTGCCGTGACTGGTGCGTGGAATCGTGGTGGCTGGTGGCGAGATTGGCGGCTAGGGTGACGGCTGCCATGGTGATGGAAGGAGAGGAGGAAAATTAGGGTTAGGGTTTCATGAGTGAGATGGAGAAGATGATGACGTGGCAAGATCTGACTGGTCAATTTGGTGAGTGGAGGATTATGACACGTGGCTTGTTCTGGTTGGCTAATTTTAAAAGGTAGGGATTGCCACATGGCATGATCTGGTTGAGTGGAGTTTAAGTGGTAGGAGGGGTGCAACTTAGTGAAAACTAGGGGTGCAGAACAGGTTTTTGGTGGTCCACTTTAGAAGGAGTGTGCAAATAAAATTTGGGGGTGCATTTAGCTCCTGATTTATTCTTTTCCAGAATTTTCTGATTTTGGACTTATTTTGTAATTTTGAATATTTTAAAACACTATTAATGACCAAAAATAAATTCCAGCTGCATTAACAAACGTTAGAATATCCAATAATATTTTATGCAACTAAAATCAATTTTTACGCTACTTTTACCAAACTTACTCAATAAATCCAATAATCACAAATCCTAATTAAATCAATCTTTAAGGACAGAAAATTCAATTAAATTCCCAAATTTAAATATTAAATGAGGGCAAAAATTTGAACTCATCACTCCCCTTTTGAATGTCTGGTACTACTATTTTGTCTTTGGCAAATATGTCTTATTGTTGCTATAACACCCCATCAAGGATGTCACAACCTCTTATAAAAAAGATAAGAAAAAAAATCCAAAATTTAACTTAGATAGAATCATATAAAATGAATCTTAAACAAAACCTTTATTTCCCACTAAAAAAATACTCTAAATAAAATCCCTGGTACTTCTCCTAAAACTTTTTCATCTTCGTCAACATCTACACTAACATATGCTCCCGTATAAAGATACGATCGTCGCAGTCAAACACAAACAATGCAAGAGAGAGTTAACAAAAGAAAAACAAACATCATAATCACAAACACACATAAGTAATAAAGTACAATCACTTACCCAACCTTACATAACTAGAGTGTCTCTAAACATCATGCAACAAGTTGGTTGTCCTACCTTTCCTTAGTCACCACAAATATTCAGATTTCCAACCAATAAAAAGATTCAACGGATTTCACTTTTATAAATTATTTATTAAAATGTAATAATTTGTATTTCTAATTTAAATTTATATTAAAAGTCATATATCATAAAACATTAAATCAATATATTATAAAACACCAAACCATAAAATCCACTCTCATATATCTTTGTCATCGCCTACATTCATAAAATATGCCAACACAATTACCAAAACTTAGTTTAGCCTCAACCAACATTTTAGAAAGCACATTAACCCACCACAGGTTTAGCTGCCCAAAGCATAAAATAGACAAGGATACAACCCCACCGGGGGTCAGCTGCTTCCATTTCAAAAAAAAAATTAATCATCCTTCATAAATGAAATTCATGCTTAATCTTCCATTGAATAAGGTTTTGAAGTTGATTTTTGGTTTAAAATAAGATTTTGAAATTCAGAGTCATGGTTTAACATTGAATATATTATGTATGTTTTGTGAAACAGAAAGCAATGGACCATTGAAAAGGGTAGAGAGAAAAGTATGTGAAGTGAAGTTATAAAGTGTGTGAAGTGAAGTTGTATGACTATTGTGAAATTGATAATTTGATTTATGTTCTTCTTTTCAATCCTTTCCTAGAGTTTATATATTATTTACTTTAAACAATAATGCTTGAATTTTAATTAGTATATACGTCAATATATAGTGCAATGTTTACTTTTGCTCTTATCCATATTAATTATTATAAATAAAATTGAAACAAATTTACATGTAATAAACTTTTACAAAAAACATGTAAATATATATTGCAATTTGTTTCATTTTTAAATTTATGTATTTCATTTTAATTTTTCACTTATTTTTCTAAAATTCATGTCTTTTATTCTTTTGGAATTCAAGTTTATTTGAAATATCTTAATAGAACCGGAGATCAAAATTGGGACTTTGTTAACTCTATCAAAGTTGAAACTTTGTCAACTCCACTAAAATTAGAATTTTATCATCTCTTTAATTAATATAAACTAGTGTTATTTTTCATTGTGTCATATATTAAACATAAAATCGTGATATTTTTCGTTCAAAACTTTACAAAAAATTAATATTTTTCGTTCAAAAATAATATTCATAAGTTTTTAATGAAATAGATTCACTTGAATAAGACATTACTAGAAATTCTCATATTACATGAGATTTTTCTTGCAAATTTATTAAAAAGATTTGCAAGAAAATACTTTTTTCAAAAATAATATTCATAAGTATTTCCTTCGTGGGTAATTATTTCTTACAAAATTATAAAATTTGTAAGTATTTTCTACAAAATTTGTTGCGAAAAGTGTTTTATATAAAATATTTTGCAAAAAAGATGGTAGCAATTTCTTACAAATTTTTTTTCATAACAAAATTTGTAAATATTTCCTACAAAAAAAATTAAAACAAAATTTACAGAAAATATGAGTTTTTTAGTAATGAGACTATATATATATTGATTCATAAATGTGTTAATATGTGTGCACATATGAACCATCCATCACAAACATGGCACCAAAACGATTGCATGCCATAATGTTTAGGTATATATGCATAACATCGTACAATTGAAATCAAAACAAATTTTGAAACTTTCCATTTGTCAAAAAATATTATTGCACATGATATGTCTATTAATTGAAAGGATTATATTGTAAATTCAAATAATACAATCGTGATTTAAAAGCTTTCACATCCCAAATTTACTTTCAGTTTCCCAAATTAGTCCAAAAACTGTGAGAAACATGATCAATTTATTCTTCAAAACCACAATATACTACTTTAGCTCACAATATACAAAACCATGAAACTTGACATTTTAATTTCCAAAATCACAATTTCATAAACTTTGAAATTTTATATATCCAAGAAGAGATTGATTGGCTAGTTATTAATTTATGTTTGGCATTTCTTGGAAGTAAAAACTATATAATGATATAATAAAAATCGAAGAATGAAATTGTACACAAAATTCTCACATTGAATAAAAACATAAAAGAGAATGGGGTTGTGGCCTAGGACGATGAGACTCAATCCTATCAAAATCTTCAAAGTAATCATTGGAATCCTTGTTGAAATCATTGTAGTAGTTCAAGGGCACATGCTATGAGGTGATTTTTCTTTAGCAAGTATATTGAGTCGATGTAATAAACCTAACAAGTCTCATATTCATGAGGACTTTGATTCCCTGTTCCACCTATATTTCCTAGGGTATCCATTTCCTATGTTTGTCCTTGTTGAATTGAAATGGACGTGGGTGACTCTTATTGTTGTTGTCTTTCCTTATCTACATACTTTTATAATCTTGTTTTATTATTATTTCTCCTTTTTGTTTTCTCTATCTCAGAATAAAGAAGCAAATTTTCAACCAATTTTTTACCCCGTATACAATAAGTAAATACAAGGAAAGTAAGCACGGAAAGATCAAATCAACACTGTAATTAAAAACTAATAAATATGTACAAGGATTCGCAGGAAAATCTGAAACTAATTAAGACTACCAAATATTTTGGCATAAGTCCCTAGCAACTGTTTTATTAAGGATTAGCAAGAGCATAATTGCGAGAAGTTATGTATGGATTAACGAGAACATAATCGTGATAAATTACCTACAAATTAGTGTGAACACAATTCAGACAAATTAACTATAGATTAGCGAGAACAGAATTGCAACAAATAAGTTATAGATTAGCGAGAACAAAACTACGACAAGTAAGCTACAAATTTGAGAGAGTTGTGTTTTCAAATATTAGCTACAAACTTATATGAGCAAAGTTGCGAGATAGTACCTACAGATTAGATAGGAATTATAAAACTTTCTCACTTCAGTTAGCGAGGGATGAGTGAGGAACTAGTTAGAAAATAGTGTAAGATTGTCTCTTTCTCTCTACTTAGCTACCTATATTTAGCTAGGAAACATTTTGTAGCAATTTGATAGTTAATTTGTCGTAAAAATTGTTATTAAAGGATTAGCTACAAAATAGCTAAGAAATTTTTTGTAGTTAATATGCAATTTTTTTGGAATGATTAGGTGGTGGTTTTTCTTTAAAAATTATACTGAGTTGACGTAATAAACTCAACAACAGGCACCAATTCCATGAGGACTTGTGAAAAAGTTTACATTTGTTATAATATTTTATTAAATTTTATAAAAAATACAAAAATATGAATTTTCATATTTCTTTTTCTTTATAAATTTATGTATCTCAGTTTCAATTTTTTCCCATTTTACATTTGGGACATTATTGGTTTAACTAGGTATTTTTTTTTTCAATTGATGTTAACAATAACATCAATAATATAAAGTTTCATTTTTCATTCATCCAAATTATCTTTTATAAAAGGAGTTGGAACATGCTAACACATAACTATAATTTATCACACTTAAATATTTAAATTTTATTAAAATAATACTTTAAAAGATTTCATTTTTTTCCTTAAATTTATGTCATTTATAGTTTTTCTTTTTGAATATCATTAAAATGATTTACAACTAAAATGGGAACTTTATTCTTTTTTCTTATGAATATTTGATGTCATGAACAATATTAGATACAATAACAAATGAATTCAGAGGGATACATCAATTTTACTTATAAATAAATGTTAATTACCATATTTAATAAATATAACATAATGATTATTTTCAACATAAAAATCAATTATACATTTAATAGGTAATTGTTAAAAAAGTATTTATTAATACAGTATTTAGTCATTAGAGTAAGTATAGAAATTGAAATAGATACATTATTAGTATAATTTAAATTAAAAAATTTAAATATACATACATTAATTTATTTATGCTTAATAATTAAATTTTGAAATATTTAAACTGGAAATATCCATCAATATAATATAAATACATACATACATTAATGATAAAATTAATAATATGTATAAAAAAATTAAATGGCTATTAATTCCATAAAAACATACATACACACACACATCTATATATGCGAGAAGGAGTAGAGTGTTTGAAAATAACATTAAGAGAAAGAAGATGAAAGTGTCTTTGGTTTTGCTCCTTCTAATTGTTGTTTCCATTGAGATTGGTATGTGATTTAAGGTTTTGAAGTTGACTTTTGGTTTAAAATAAGTTTGTGAAGTTGAGACTCATGGTTTAAAATTGAATATGTTATGTATGTTTTGTGAAACAGAAAGCAATGGACCATTGAAAATGATAGAGGGAAAGGTGTGTGAAGTGAAGCTATATGACTATTGTGAAATTGATAATTGCATGGTTGATTGCCCAAAGAAATATGGAGGAGGAGCAAGTGCTCATTGTAGCCTCACCGGGGAGTGTTTATGCGATTATCCATGCTGAGGTGCTTTTAAGCTTCTTTTCCAACATTTTCTATGATTGTGTAGGGAATTAAGTCACTAATTGTTCCTTTAATGTTCGATTCAAACGAAATAAAAATATTCTCTTATCATTATATTTATTTATGTTCTTCTTCTTGATCTTTTTCCCTGAATTTATATATTGTTTACTTCAGACAATAACACTTGAATTTTAGTTATAATATATGCCAATATATAATGTTGTGTTTACTTTTGCTCTTATCCCTATTATTTATTGTAATAAAATTGAAACAACTTTAGACCTAATAAAATTTTATAAAAAATGTAAATAAATTTTGTAACTTTTTTCCTTTATTAAATTTTTGTATTTCATTTTAATTTTTCACATTCAATTTCTATTGAAATACCTTAATATAATCGGCTCTATCAGAATTGAAACTGTGTCAACTCCACTAAAATTATAATTTTATCATTTTTTTAATCAATTTTAATAAAGGTCATATTAATTTTTATTTTTTATAACGAATAATGTTTTTTAATATAAACTAGTGTTTTATTTTATTGTGTCATACATTAAACATAAAATTTTGATTTTTTTGGTTCAGACCTAACATAATATTTTTTGTTCAAAAGTAATATTCTTATGTTTTTTATGAAATAGATTCACTTGAATGAATGAATAAATAAATAAATATATATATATATATATATATATATATATATTTTTTTTTTTTATTATAAATGTGTGGTGTTTTTCAATTATAGAATCGTGAATTGTTCTACAATTGAATTTTAGTTTTGTGTGTAGAGTTAGAGTAGGAACTAAAGGTGTTTATCATATAAGAAATCATTCAAGATACAAATATTTTGATAATTCTGGAAATTAACAAATAAGTTTGTTATTTGTTATATGAGGGTTTAGTTTGAATAATAACTACCTTAAAAGAATCTATAAAAAATAAATACAAATATTAAACAACTATTTTATTTAATAAGAAAGATAACTAACTAATAATAACCATGAAATTAAAATAACATTATAAAAGAGATACAAATATAGGCTTAAATAATTTTTAGAAACTTATAGATTTAGAAATTTTTAAATAAATTACTATTAAATTTGTGTGATATATATTAAAAACTATCCGTTATTACAAATGAAATATTTTTATCATATTCAAATTCAAGTAAAAAATACTTGCGCGAAGCAATAAAATAATGTTTTTGTTATGTTAGAATTATGTGAAGCCCATTTGAAATATTATGATGGACCCAAATGTGATTTAATAAGATATAAGGACCTATTGGTTATTATGGAAAGTTATAATAAAATAAAACAAAAATCAACTTGATGGACATTGATTTATAAAACGGATTAAGGTTGTGTATTTAGCCATAAGATTCTTTCACATTAAGCCATCAAAAAAAATGTGAGAGAAGAAAGAAAGACTAAGAAATAGATTGAGAAAAAGGGGTTGGAAAACATAGAGATTGAAAAATACATTGTCATAGTTTTCTAGGATATATTAAGAGCGTAGGAAACTACCAAAATTAATTTACATGTGGTATCAGAGTATCTATTATTAGTAATTTTTGTAGAAGGACTTGATTGAGGTCACTTTTTCAAAAGTTAGGAGCAATATTTATACTTTTATCATAAAGTAAGATGCAATTGAAACTTTTTAAAGTGGGGACCACGTTAAAGGTATTTATTTATTTGAAATGAAACATGATAAATTTTGCTACTCATCAAAGTGGTCAAAATTTTTAAGTTATTTGATTTCAAATTATTAATGTTTTTATTTCAATTATAGTATGGATGCTAAATTATGAATAATTGATTATGAGTTAATTGAAGTTCATTATTATAAGACATTTTAGGATCATCTAGATTAATTGTTCTTATAATTAGTGAACATGATGGTAGATGATTTTGTTTTGTTTACCACCATTATGCAAAGCTAGGGCGATTTTGTTATGAAGAAGTCGTGCCAATCAAGCACAAGTTCACTTAAATTGAGTTGAACTCGTGCCAAAACAAGGAGATTTTAGTGTTTAAGTTGAAGTCATCAGATGATCACACGACTTTGATTAAAAGTTAATTATCAGAAAAAGCAACGTCATGCCAAGATGACACAACTTCAGTTATGCTTCTGAAATGAAGAAGTTGCATTCTTATGGCACAAATTCTTTGTGTAGTATGTTCTATTATGGGAAAAAAGACAAAATTGATGTTGTATGCTTTTGTTGTGGTTATATTCATCTTCACTTCTGCAATGCCCAAGAAATGATATATATGCAATGTTGACCACATAGTGATAAAGGTAATTGCATCAAAATAAAGTATGAGTGGTAGAGATTCCCATTACTACACACGTGATCTATACATCTTGGGTTTTTCATGTGTGGGAACTTTTATTTTTTATACTTCCAAGGGTTCTTCATCATGATAGTTAGTTTTTTTTCTTTAAAATGCTCATTATAAAGCAATTGTAGGTCGATTCTTAATGCCATGTACTATATGTCTGGGTTGGTTGAACAATAGGTGCATAATTCATGATTCAACCACATTCATAACGTGGTAGTGTCGTGATGGCATGTTCTGTTTAATGGAGTTATTGAGTAGTGGGGTTTGCAAAATCATTATATTGTTATCATGGTGATTTAGCATGTATAAATATGGATGCATAGTTGCCTAAATTTATTCAAATTTCAACCACATTCATTCATATACCACATTCTTAACATTTATATATGTATAGATCTAGTGGGTTACATGTCTCACTTATTTTTGTTATACATAGTTGATCAAATAAGCTGAAAAATATATATAAAACTTAGAAAATTTTGTCAAAACAAAAGCACGGGTTTGCAGCATCCATTTTATCTTTTTTCCCACACAGAAGTCATATCAAAATTAGTAGACTTCATTACACAAAGAAGTTGTACCAAAATAATGTGACTTATTCATTTTAGAAGCATAACTTAAGTCGTTCTATTTTGGCACGACTTTACTTTGTTCTGTAATTAACTTTTAATCAAAGTCGTGTGACCATTTGATGACTTCAAGTTATACACTAAAGTCTCATCGTTTTGGCATGACTTTAACTCAATTTAAGTCGTGTGTGGTTGGCATGAATTCTTCATAATGAAGTCATTCCAGCTTTGCACGACTTGCCTTAGGCATAATTTTTTTCAAAATTTGTCCCACTTTTGTAATATCCGAATGGAATTGCACCATGCTAGTAAAAAAACATAATTTTTTATGCTTCACTAGTTTTACTTATAAACCCAAAGGTATTAGGTGATTCTAATGGATACATATTTTAATTATCATTAATGTTATGATATGATTAACATCATTATGTTTGTGTATTAGTGGATCTCCCAAAGGAGAACGTTAGTATACATAAAATGGTTATTTATGTTTGAATCTGTATTTATATTTAGTTTTATTAATCAAAGCTTTACTATTTGGCATGTGTGAATTGTAGTTTTTGATCTAGTATCTTTACATTTGCTCGCTACGTTTATTCTAGTCTTCAATGATTTGAATTTCCTTGACTAGAGTAAGCAAGTCCAGTTTCACTTACCTTGTGTTTGAATGAAGCATTTCAACAATGCTAAGAAATTGAAATTGTATTTGAATTGCTTGCAATTAAATTCCCTTCATTTTCTAAATAACTTGTTTGGATAAAGAAATTAAAATATCTTACATTTCAATTTCTTGTTTGGATAAACAATGGAATTTCTTAAGAGATAAAATTTCATTATAACAATATTTAATTTAGGCTTAATTATGTTTTGAATTCATGATAAATTTGGAAACAAGCTCGAGGACTCAAATGGGGCAGGCCGACTCGACTACCAACCCGAGCTGGTTTGACTTAACAACCCAAATGGGCCAAGTCAGTTGGGAAACCCCGACAAGCTGGGTCGACCCGACGATCCAGACAGGCCTGACCTACCCGACGACCCATATTGACAAGTCATGCCTAATGAAGCTCCATGGTGGAATTTGATGGTTGATTGAATCTTCCTTGCAACAAAATGGATGAAGCACCGAAGTTTGAAGATGTAGTGGCAGTGGAAGTGGTTTGGTGAAGGTTCCTAAGAGGTTAGGCCAACTTAGGCAGAAGGGCTACAGGAGACATCTAGGAGAATGCTATAGCAATTTGGACTCTAAAAAATGCAAGTCATGGAGTGATCTCAACATGTATTTGCATTAAAAATTCAAGAGTCACCTTACAAAGAGTGTGAAGTCTCTCATTTATAGTAGAAAGCATCTCCTAAAATGAAAAACAAATGCAAGACTAAATGAAATGCAAATGCAAGGTGGCCATGTGAAACACATGTGTCTAGATCTAGATCTAGATCTAAGATCCAAAAAAAGTGGATCACATGCCATGTGGCATGTCACACTTTCCTCATTTAACACATGTGCTAAGTGTGCAACTCATGGCTAAGGGTAGATGCAAACTTGGTCTAGACTTTTGTAATTAGGCTTGAATAAACCCAATTACAAAAGCTAGATCAATTATGACCATAAACTACTTCTATTAATTTTACAATTTATTTTTAAAGCATAGCCTAAACAATGGGCCCAAAAATAAAGTCTAATCTTATGTCTTGACATGTCTCTTGTTATTGGGCCTTTGATTGGACTTGGGCATTGAGGTGCACGTGGGCCATGGAATGGGCCTTGACGTTGGCCCAAGCTATAAGCCTTGTTGGGATCACATCATCCTCGCCCTCTTGAAGATGATTTGTCCTCAGATCTAGAGGTTGTTTAAGGCTCACAACAACCAAATTTGAGGTTCCACCAGGATCAAAAACAAATCTACAATATGTTGACATGAGAAGGCAAGGTGGTTGGCTTCTTGAAGATTTGATGAAGATTGAATGAAGCTCTTTTGAACTATCTTGAAGCCATTACCATTGGAATGAAGCCTACATTGATGAAGGAAAGGAGATTTGATGATATCCATGGTGATCAAGGCTGGAATATGTGTTCTCCATGTAGTTACATCATTAAGAAAGTGTATTTGTAGTTTGTAATTCATGTTGTAGACCTTATAGCATTAATTAGATGTAGTTTGATCTTTATTGTGTTTTCAATCTGTTGAATGGTTTTTCAACAGGTTAAAATGTCTCTTTTAATCTGTTGAATGGTTTTTTAACAGGTTAAAAGGTTGACTACAGTAGTCTTAAACTGCAACAAATTCAATCAGTTGATTTAGTTTTTAATCGGCTAATTTCACTTAAGTCAAGTGAAATCAACCGATTGATTTGAAAATCAACCTGTTGAATTTCGTAACAGTTTGACTATAAAAGCTGTGATTTTTGAAAGAGAGGTTTGTTGATCATTTTAGAGCACGATTTTGTTCTGGAAACTTGTGGAAACTCTCTCCTTCGTGATCATACGTGTTGCAGTTGTTGAAGATTGATCTTGGATCAATTCTTGGAGCTTTTGGCTTGGTTTGAAGCTTGGAGAAAGTGGTTTGTGGTAGGCTAGGTTGTGTTACCACTGAGGTTTGATCTTTCTCAAGCTTTGTGTGTGTGCTTGGTGGTTTTCCAGGTCTGCAAGAGGCTTCTTGTTGTGCTGGTGTGATTCTTGTGTGATTCAAGAGTCTTTTGTGGTGTTTTTGCATATTTTGGAAGTGTAAGGATGGATACTTTGTAAAACTTTTGAAATAGTGCAAAGTCAAGCTAAGGTTGCCTTGACAAACTGGATGTAGCTCAGGTTTGAGTGAACTAGTATAAAAATTTATGGTGTCCTCTCTTCTCTCTTGCATTTTCATTTTAAAGTTTAAAGAACTTGTGGTTTAATCATCTTTTTCATGTTCTTGCATGTTTTCATGGCATCTACAACATTGAGCATGTTTGTATAATCATTTGGAACTGGTCTTCATCATTCTTGAGCATTGTTTCTGGTTTAAAATTCAAATTCGCATTTCTGCATTTTTCCCAGTATTTCAGTCGACTATTTTTCTGTTTCAATCGATTGATTATACTAGACATAATCTGTTTAGTAAAATCAATCTGTTAACTCTATTTTTTATCGATTGAAAGTGTACAGTTCAATATTGTTTGCATCCTAACTTGGTGATCGATTTGATTCAATTAAATGTGGTTTTTAGCTTGCAAAGATAGCCTAAATTTTTAACTAGCCAATTCAACCCCCCCTTCTTGGCTTTTCAACCATTTCAAAACTAACAATTGGTATCAGCGCAAGGTACTTGAAATTTGATCAAGTAAGGTCCTAAATTTGTTTTGAACTACTTGAAATGGCTGAAAACAAGTTACCCTTTGGTGAAGGTGCCTCAATTCATAGACCCCATATGTTTAGTGGCATTAATTACCAATTTTGGAAAATTAGGATGAAAATCTTTATTGAGTCCATAGATCAAGGGATATGGGATGCAATCATAAATGGACCATATACTCCTAAGCATATTGTTGATGATGTGCATGTTAATAAGCCATGGACTCAATGGAATGAGGAAGAAAGGAGGAGAGCCCAAGATGATTGGAATGCAAAGAATATCCTCACTTCATCTCTCAACATGGATGAGTTTTATCGTGTTTCACAATGCAAGCG
>Ga0214545_1010879_pt1 | contig 12910 bp, 8 predicted proteins | sample CNSS4metaG_FD_160064 | JGI IMG/M metagenome (GOLD analysis project Ga0214545, IMG submission 160064) | Root nodule microbial communities from cowpea collected in UCLA plant growth center, Los Angeles, California, USA - CNSS4 | ecosystem: Host-associated > Plants > Roots > Nodule | place: USA... | reverse complement strand
TTTAAACGAGGATGTAGATATGGCGGGGACGAGTATTATGGCGGAGATATTTACATCCTCATCCCCATACCCAATTGAAAAAATCGGGGATTTCGCATACCCATACCCAGTCAATGCGGGGATTTCCCGTCAAAACGAGGACGGGTTTGGGCAATACTCACGGGGCGGGTTTATTTGTCATCTCTAATTGGGATGGAGAATCCATGACTTTTTCATTTGGATATTGGAATATACATATCCCCGCCATAATGCCATAATACTCATTCCCGTTTAAATTATTAAAATATTCACAATTAATTAAGTAACCATATATATATATATATATATATATATATATATATATATATATATACTTTCTATTTTTTATTTCTTATAATTATTCGGTTTGTCATGACACTAATCTGTATCTCTATTGTATTTTTCATCTTATAATAACATTTATGTAATTATGTTAAAATGATGTATGTCAATTAAAATTTATTTATGTCTCACATTTTAATATTTCTATTATTTTTTAATATTTTTTATTTATTGTCTATTTTTTTTTTTACATGAGAATGTTTAAATACTCTCAATTTAAGTATTTAATAACACAAACCTTTAATTTATTAGGTAATATATTTTTTTTTACTTATTATCATTAATATTTGTTTCGTTTAAAGAACTCTTTTGTTTCCCTAGAATAATTTTTGTTATTTCTCACTCATTGAGTATATATGTTCATATTTGAAAAGTTTTTTTAGATATTTGAGGTATTTTTCATCTTATCATACCCTTAATTATACATTTGTTTTCCTTTGTGTGATTTTTAATATTTTTTATTTATTATCTATTAAAATATTAAAATATTAAAATATTTTTAATATTTTAATATTTTAATTATCACTTCTTGTCCGTTCCCTTATAAGATAAAAAAAAAGGTAATTTTTTCATGATAAGAAAATATTAGTTTGATTTTTAGTTTTTTTATTCATCTTATGAATTTTTTGTATATTTATTTTTTTATAAATATAAAAAGAAAAGTTAGGTACTATATATTTTTTCATAACCATTTATTAAAGGTGACTTGATTATCATATTTTTTTAGTAATTACATCTCTCAATTTTTTATTGGATTTTGATAAATTATTTTTTAGTTTTAATTTTTTTTAAATAGTTATTATTGATGAAAAATAAAATAATAGATTCATTTGTTTTAAGTGATAAAACGGAAGATACCCTTAAAGATGAAAACAATACAAATTTACTTCTTCACCTATTTTCAAGCATGATACTAGGAATTCAATTATTGAATTAAAGGACCATTTTCAAAGAATTGTAAGTGGAAAATTTTATATTAATTCTTTTAATTATAGGCGGAATGTTTTATATTAATTCTTTGGAACTTATTATAAGAAAACGTTAACAAATATGAGAATATTCAGGGAAAGAGATGAAATTAGAAAAACTTTTTTAAAATGAGTTTCATATCAAATACAATTTCAAAACTATAATTTTTTTAAGAAAAAATATACAAGGATTTCAATACTAAATTATATATATTTTTGTTATATTAATAATAATAATTAAATATATAAGATTTGAGTATATTATTTTGGCTCCTCCAAACTTTTTTATCAAGATCCGCCACTGGATGTACGGTAGCAAAGTAGCAAAGGAAAGAAAAGAAGGTGCAAAACTTGTTTGGATGAACTGAATTGGAGAGATTTGGACCTACAAATTTAAGGGAATGAGCTTTCTTGGATCCTCTCATAAGTGAAGAGATTAGAGGAGAAAACCACGTCATCCTATGCTTAATTACAATAATAACCCTTTGCCTTTTTGCTTTTTCATTGTCCAAACCATGCATTTGCATCTCCATGCTTATTATAATTTTTTCAAATTTAATTTTCTTATTTTAAATAATAACTTACATTTCAAGACAATGATAATTTTTATTTTTATTTAAACTAGTCAATCACCTATAATTTATTTGAACATAATTCCTACCAAACCCATTTTATTTCAATATAATTTTATCATTTTGAAAATTTTCAATTTAAAATAATAACTCACATTTCATGTTAACATAATTTCCTCATATTATACTTTATTTTAACTTACTTTTATGACCAAGGGTAAAATGACAATTTTCTAATTTTTATAATTAAAACATCTTTTAATCTATCAAACCCATCACAATTTTTATAAATTTTTCTCTTGAATCCTTTCATTTCTTACAATCTTTTTCTTAATCCAAACAAACCCTCTTTCACCTTTCTTTACTCTCAAATCCACTTACATTCACTCCCTCAAATCTATTTTTGGATGTGGTGAAATTTATACATAAGAGTATCTTTCATATCATTTTGAACGTAAATACATCTTTATTAAGTATTCATCTTGTGTAATTTCCTTACTAGCACATCTCTCACACCTTTATGAGTGAAATCATACTCTTATAATGTGTGTCAAAATTGTACTTTTAAAACAATTAATTTTGTTAATGTTGAATCAATTATGGAAATGATTAAAGGAAATTCATATTTATAAACTATATAAAAATAAGATATGGAAACAAGTATAGAAAAAGAAACATAAACCAATAATAATAAACCTCACAATATAATTCGTTAAAGAAACAAGTAAAGAAAAAGAAAGAAAAAATAGCTTAAGTGAAAATGTGACAAAAAGCAACATTATTTTTAACTCTATTTTCACTTGAGCGAAAATAAGACCAAGAGTAAGGTCTGTATCTCTATTTTATTTTCGCTCGAGAAAAAACCCTCCTTGAACAAAAAAAAAAAGAAGAAAAATCAACCCCAACACCAAAATTAATCAATTTATATTTTTAAAAGAACTTTAATAATACAACTTTTAAAAAATTCAAATGATTATTTGAAACCATGTTTTGTTCACACCAACCTTAGTCAATTCAACCTTAGTCATTCAAATTCATAATATAAATATTTATATTCACACCAAACTCATAAAATGACATAAAAAAAAAGTTATAGAAATTAACCTCTTTCCTCAAGACGTAGTGATTATATAAACTTCTCCATAAAAAAATCTAATTCAAAACATTTTGAAACAATCATTCCTAACAAAGTTCAACAACACTCGTGTGTGTGGTATGAATTCAATTCAATATATTATTGATAAAAGTACTTCAATTGAGAAACTTTTCCAATTAATTATACTTTTAATAATATATATTGGAGACATTGATTAAGAATAATATCATATTATAATGTAGAGTTAAGAAGTAGTGATTATATAAACTTCTCCATAAGAAAATCTAATTCAAAACATTTTGAAACAATCATTCCAAACAAAGTTCAACAACACTCGTGTGTGGTATGGATTCAATATAATATTGATAAAAGTACTTCAATTGAGAAACTTTTCCAATTAATTATACTTTTAATAATATATATTGGAGACATTGATTAAGAATAATATCATATTATAAGGTAGAGTTAAATATGTTTTTAGTCCTTAAATTTGGACGTGAAATTGGAATTTGTATGTCTTAAATTTTAATACATTTTTATCTTAAAACTTAAAAAAATGAATGGATACAATTGTCCTAACCCAACTACAATAAATTTTTTTGACGTGTCAAATACATTTTAGGATGTCGTTTGAGTTGTTTACATCATTTTGACACGCTTCAACTCAAATGTCAACCTGAAACACTATTTAACAAGCTCAAAAAAACTAACACCATTAGGTTAAAAGGACCCTGTTCATTAATTTTTAAAGTTTGGAGACCAAAATGTATCAAAGTTTGAACAATAGACGAATTCCAATTTCGCATAAAGTTCAGGGATTAAAAACATACTTAACCCTATGATGAATATGTAATCTTTATTTTAGTAGCAAGTTTGTAAGATTAAGTTAGGTATAAACTCACTCACTAAAATAGTATGAATGTCCTTAAAGAGTCTACTCTAATATAGATTTCTAGGAATATTATATTACTCTTATTGAACTTGTGTTAGATCATTATTTAATCTATATTTTGACGCCATGTATTTATATTTATGCTAATTGCAGTCACACAAACACATACACATACTCCCCTCTACATGTGCGCGCGCGCGCACACACACACACACACACACACACACTGTAACACCTCATTTAGGATGTCACTGATAGGGATGTCAAAAAATCCGTACCCACGGGTATCTGCAGATAAAATCCGCAACGAATAACAAATAGATACCCACAGATAACGAGTATGGGTATTTTTTATACCCACATGTTAACGGGATGGGTATGGGTATCATAGTATCCGTACCCGTGGATACCCGTACCTGCTATACTATAATTTAAATAAAAAAATATGATTAAAATATTAACATATTGATTTTGAATGAGTTATTTTTTTATCATTTAGTTTTAAAAAAATTTCATTCATTTGTAAACTTACATTTAACACTATTTAAATGAGTTATTTGGAATTTGTTTGAAATTTATGAATGTTATGTATTGTATTTTATTTAAATTTATGATTAAAATATGTTGTTAAATATTTTTTTTTTATTTTTTTTAAATACCTACGGGTACTCGTGGATATTCGTGGATATTAAAAAATTATGCGGGAACCCGCATAACAAATATCCAACGGATATAGGTACGGGTACGGGACAAATATTTATCCAATCGATAGGGTACGAAGGAGCTACTACCTATACCCTACCCGTCCCGTTGACATCCCTAGTCACTAACATATGAACGAAGATTTCAAAATCTTTATTCAATCTCAAAATCAAACCCAAAATCCAAAATGTAATCCAAAACCAAATATAAATAGAATTCAAATCTCCCTAATAATTTATTATGAAGAAAACTACTCAAAATAATACTTTCTTCTTTAAAAGTCCAACACGTCTCCTAACCGTTGTGCACCTTCACTTGCATGTGCTTTATAATCCGCTCCCGTATAAAAATATAAATAAAATAATGGAGATCTAACATACAAACTTCAAAACATCATAATTAGAATTCACATTCATCATAATATAACCACTCACCCAAATCTTACATAGTTACGGTGTCTCACAATGCCATATAATTACACTAATTATTTCACTTAAACACACAAAACATGTCATCACCGCAAATAATACAACTACTAGTGAACTCAGCATCAGGAAACCGAGTTGTAATTCTAGCACACAACTTACCGATACAAATGTCACTTCCCATTACTCTCCTTGAGAGCTTCTCTGACGAAGTACACAAGTGTCACTTCCTATTACTCTCCTCAAGAGTCATGACGAAGTTCACCTTAGGTACAGCTACGCAAAGTTGCCCTTCACCACCTTTCACCGAGTCACCATCCACAAGGATACATTTACATTTCCAAACAAGCATAATATTTAATTATTATTCATCAAATCTTATTTCTTAATAAATCTTTTAAAACAAAACAAATCCTTTAAATTATAACTAACAAACAGTTTCATCTTTTACTTAAAATATTTAACCATATTTGTATAGTTTTCTAATTATTAAAATTTCTAGGATCTCTCTCACACACATACACACAAACACAAACACATGTATGCTCCAGACATTTTTTTTGGCGCTCAGCGTCCTGGAGCTAAAATGCTTCAGACCTGCAGTGCAAAGATGACACTCAACGGTGCCCTACTATCGCTCAATTTCACAGCATTCACAGACCATGATGCTCAACTGTGCAAACCGACGCTCAACGACCTATAACTAAAATGCTCTCAAACGTGCATAACGAGGTTGGTGCTCAACGGTAGTTTGCCACTACTTAGGGTTGTATCAGATACCGACAATTGTAATTTGTGTTTTTAAGGAAACTTAGACTTGTTCAATTGATGAAATTGGTAACCCTTTCTTAGTGCATTGGTTCAAAACGTTTTAAACCTGAAAACTCATACCAATTTGTTTAATTTCTCAAATTCTAGGCTATTTCAATCACACGAAACCAATCACAAACAAGCAAAAGAAACATGAACAAAACATTCAAACCATGCAAGCCAAAACAACCATACTCACCACAAATAAAATTCATCAAAAACAACTAAAGCTCATTCCTAATAAGCAATAATGTAATAACATGCAAAACCTCAAATTGATAAACTCACATACACAGATAAAAACTAACTTCACTTACCTGACTAAGCAGCTCACGGGAATCTAACAAGCGAAACTCCTCTCAACTTGCAGGATGTTCTCTACACATAAAAACACCACAAGAACGATTAGAACTTAATGTTATAATCACTTATCAGTAGAGACTCATATTGATGACTAAAAAGACACATTCAAGTGAAAAAAGACTCACATGCAACATAAAACAACAAAAGACCAAGAAAAAGAGTTGAAAGTCAACTTACACGAACGAAGGAACTCATCGGTTTAAATTGAAGAGCTTGACGCGAGGATCACTCTTACGGTCTCTGATCTTCAATCACACAAATGATGATGAAAACTCGTAGAAAGAAGTTAGAAAACTCTAGAAAAATGATTTTTAGAGATATTGTGTGTTTTAAAATAATGAAACTTGTTTATAACAAAACTATTTATACTAAAACATTTAAAATAATCGAGTTTCATTATTTTTAAATCACTATCACTTTTAAAATGACATTAGTAGATATACAATTTTAAAATTTGTTTGGTTCAATACATAGGAGAAGAGAAAAAAAATTGTAATAAATAGAATAGAAAGAAAATAATTGACTTTGATGAAAAAAATAGTCTGAGGAGGAATTAATTATTAAAGTAAAAGTAAATAGATTTATTTTATTCACCCGACAACAAGAAAAAAATATTTTAAAAATTAATTTATATTAAATTTGGACACCGTTGAAAATATAATATGTCATTTATTTTTCATAATTAGTATATATACTACACGAATAAATTATAATTCTAAATAAATATAGACAAATTCTTCACAAGTTTTATCAAATCTGATGAAATCCAATTCGAATGTCTTTTGCCAAATCCTCCCCAAACTAGTCTCCCCTTTTTCTGACAGAAGAATGAGAAAATCAAACATGCAATATTATGTTTAATTTTGGTGGTTTATATTAACAAATATTCTAAATTATATTATATGTATTCCCCTTAAAACATTATTCATGAAGAAGATTCCCTGCTCTAGGTAATCAATGACTAAGGTATATCAATTCCTCATCTTTAGTCAATTTATTTCACATATGCATGTTATAACTAATTTTTTTATTGTAATAAATTTATAAAAAAACAGTGTCGATCGCACATCAATGTGTACTATAAAAATATTATAATTTTAATAAGTGAAAAATAAAATAAAATAAAGTAATGATAGGGAAAGAATATAGTAAGAAGGCGGAAGGAGGTCCCTTGTGGGGTTACCACCCGGCAAAGGCACTTCTATTCCTACTTTGTTGTCCCCCAACAAACATCCACTTCACTGTTTTTACTCTTTTTTTTTCTCTCCTTTGACCCAATCCCAAACCTTTTTATCACCTTTTCCCTCCTACCCCCTCCATTTAATAATCTCTTCATACAATAACACTTACTTCCTCCATTTTATTTTAAAAACACTCATTCAAGATTAAATAAAAAATTGTCACAATTAAAAGTAAACACTAAAATATTTTTTATAAAAATATTCAATTATTTAATCATGGTCAAATTGTTCTCGTATTTACTAAGATCTAAACTATGCACTTGGTGCTACCTTACTTAGTCTTTGTCCAATAAAAGCAAATTACTACAAAAGAATAACCAAGCTGGTCATGCACTCGTGTGTACATTATATTTATTTATTCTTATATTAAAATGATTTTCTTTTTCACAAACATGACTTCTTATAAGATCATTTATAATTTGGTATTTGTAACTTTTATAATATTTTTAATATATAATAATCGACTCGTCAATTTTTTTTGTCTAAAATAAATCTTAATTTTTATATTTATAATTTTTAGTTTTTTATTTAGTTTTCAGTTAATATGATATTTAGAAAGAAAACAAGGAAGTATCACTTTGTAAAAACATAAGAATGTATATTATTATTACAATATAAACAATAAGAGTTTTACTTATTAAAAATGTGATCAATAAGAATAAATATATATTTCAAAACTAAAGTGTTAGGGAGTATCATTTAGCATGATTTTACAAGACACGATTATAATTTTTCACTATTTATTTTATATGTTTTCTTTATTTTTCGTATACATGTTTCTCTATTTCTAACATATCACTTGAAATTAAAAGTATTTAAGTCATTTTTACACATATATATATTCATTTCTATCCAACAATTTTAAAATTTTTCTCACTTTTACATTTTATATATACTCATTCTATCTGGTTCATGTATTACTTAAATGCTTATAACAAGACACAGAAGGATAATGCTACACATATATACAACACTATAAAACTTATCCTCTAGACTAATAGAACACATCTTCAAAATTAAAACGATTGCAATAACTTAAAAAAGAAGATCTTGAATACTTAAAGTATAATATTATGGTGATGATAGTGTATGTATGTGTAAAGTGGTTAGAAGACATAGTAAATTTTGTATGGATAGTGGTTGAATTAATTAGAGGAGTCACGGGCAGGTATGATTTGTTGCTAAGCAGAGGCACTCATGAGTCATTACTGTGTTTTTTGTCGTGTCTGTGTAAGTATGTTGGTCGTTCGAGGGGTGAAGTAGCGAAGGAAGAATCAAGAATCCTTTGGAAATATTTGTTGTCTGTGATTTTTGAAGTGTTTGGGTTGGGAGAATAATTATAGTCACTTGAGTGTTACTGAATTCAATTATACACTTTTTTTTCACTGTCCAATTGGCATGGTTGACTCTGTTGAAGGTTATGTTTATGGGTGCAGGCAGGACCAAGATTGTGCTTTGCTTCCTCCACACACTGCAGTAATCATTTCATGTCAGTAAATCACTCTCTCATGTCTTCCCCTGCTTCTGCATGCTCCATCCTTCAACACTGTTTCCCTCCAAATTCACCTCTTCTTTTGCTTATTGCACCACCCTCCGTAATAAAAAAACATCACTTAACCCTTCCAATTCCCTGTCTCGAACATTTACCACTGTTACAGTTTTTGAATAATAGGTAATATTTTCATGATTGTTTCTCAGTGACCCAACGACACGTACATCATCATCATATTTCTTGTCATGTAATATATACAAGGGCTCATCTACGTACAGAACTGTTAATGATGATGAGTGATCATGCTTCTACCAATAAGGGCCTTCGGCATTACCCCCCAAAGATTGCTCTGTAACTTCACTACTCAAATATTTTCAACCCATATTTTAGATGCTAAATTAAATGTGTGATCTGATGTTGATGGGGACTACTCAAATTCATTTCACTGTTCCTCTTTTCAATTTTTTTTTTCTTTTGCATGTCTTCATTTTCACACCATTCCAACCAAATTACTAAACTTGGATAAAAAATAAAACTTTTTTTTTTTTCTTGTCAATTGAAAGTTGGCACAAATGGACAAAAATGACATTGCAAATTCTAAATCTAATCTAGAGACCGTCTAAGTAAGAGTGTGACTAAGCAAATATTAATTAATAAATTAATTTTTTTTAGTTTTCAAAATATTAATATAAAATTAAAATTTATTTATGTCTCAAATTTTGATATAATTTAATTTTCAAAATTAGAAATTAAACGGATATAATTTTATAATATTTTGAATGTGTGATAATTTTAAGATATTTGATATTTTTATTTTTAATATCAATTTAAATGTTATTTAATATATAAAATAAATAATGCTTAATGATGTTAATAAAAGATTATATTTATTTATTTTTTGAAGTTTGAAAATAAAAATATATTAAAGTTTAAAACAAGATAAATTTTAATTTGGTGTTGAAATTTATATTTAACTCTTAATTAATTAATCGGTGGTTTATATTTAACTCTTCATTAATTAATCAACGGTTTCTATTTAACTCTTAATTGATTAATCAATGGTTAATTAAAGAAGATAGGGGTGAGGGTGTGATTATTGATAGCTCCTGAAACGGCGACAAGATAGTAATTTATTTCTGTTTCTTTTGTCTGCATCCACAGTTCTACACTCAATGCTTTTGGTTTCTCCCTCTTAATCAATCATAACTGCACTCCTACGTGTTTCACCACCTCTTAATTATAGTTTTTAGTTCTTTTGTCTTTTTACATTTTATTTAATTTAGTCCCTTATTTTATAGAAAATTAATTTTATTATTTATATTTTTAAGGTGATTCGTAATAATTTTTTATTATATTCAATTTAACTTTGTTAATATTTAAAATTAATAAAAAAAACTTTGAAGTCGTAAGAAAGAAAAGAAACAAAAAAAATGGCTGAAGAAAAGAGGTTAATGAATTTAGTTTAAAATATCGTCGAAATTAAAAGATATTTTAAGCTCCTTTAAAAATGTAAAAGATTAAATTAATCTTTTTTAACAGGACCAAATTGATTAAAATGAAAATTATAAAAGATCCTTTGTATAGTTTATTCTTTTTAATATTTAATTGACGCTGATTTTAGTTTAAAATTTTCCTATTTTGTTCTTTGTTTATTAACTTTCAAAACTAATATTATTTGTCTTTGTATTTTAAATCCTCTAATTTTAGTTCTTATAGACTAACGTTTTTTTCTTCCAAACTAAGGATTAATAATATATTTGATATTAAATGTTTAAATAAGCGGGAAAAAAATGAAATGAGGGAAATGAGTACAAATTAAGAAGTGGTATATGATTTTTATTTTTTTTAAAGTTGGTAAAATGGTTAAAAAAAGATTTTATTTTTGTCTTGTTTAGTTTTATAAAAAGTAGAAAAAACATGCATATAAAAAACAAAATTTCTATATTTTCCAAGAAATATAAATTAAAACCATGTTTTAAAAATTAGGAGTAAAACTAAAATTTATATTTTTTTAAGAATCAATGATACATTTAATGCTTCAATATTTTTTTTTGCCTTTTTTATATTTAAATTTAATTATAAATTGAAATATTGATTTTTTTTTTGTAAATAAATAAATTTGAAAAATTTTATTTTCTTATTTTTGGAAAAATAAATTCTTCTTCAGGAAAAAAATTAAAATCAAATTTCTCACAAAATAGTTTATTCATTATGATCTATTTATCTCTCTGTCTATATATTGTGAAATAAGGAGATAGGACAATTAAGTAATACAATTGAAAAGCAATACAATAATGCCATGTATCGAATATTTAAAAAAATAAATAAAATTATTTTTCAGGCGTTTTAGAATATATTGACTTTTGTTTTGATTTTATTATTCTTAATTTTTTTTATTGTGGTCCTGCTATTATAAAAATACTTGAGTTTTGTCCTTGTAATACTTGATTTACAATAAGTGATGATGTTTCGGGTAGAATGTCATGTCATTGACTTGTGATAATTCTCACCTGTTATGTTTAGGGATCGTATCTAAAAATGTAAATTAATGAATGATGAAAGTAAAAATATGTTAATTTATGATACAAAAAATATTTAGTAAGGTCTAATAATGTATACACTAGCCTCGTAGGGGAGAGAGGTTAAAGTCAAAAGCTTTGAGGTCAAACTTCTAATTTAGGAGTAACCAAATGTAGAAAACATTAGAAAAATGTTTGATTCAGATACAGCTATGCGAATGCTATGTGTTAAGGATGATGTGGGATTAACAAGATTAAAAATCTAACTTTATTTTCTGAAAAATAAATTTTTAAAATAATTATATTTAATAAAAAAGATAAAATTGTGGTACCGGTGAGTGGTGAGGGGGGAGTTTTGGATTAAGAATAAATAAGATTATTATGTTAATTAAATAATGGGTTAGCGACAACAGGTGTTTGGCTTTATCGCCGCTGTCCACTTTTTATTTATTTATTTAGTTATTAATTAATATTTATGATAAAAGATGGGTTCATTTAATTTGTGTGTTGTGTGCAGTATGCACACTCCAAAGCTTTTGTTGCTTTGTGCTTAATGGAAGGGCCTTGAGCTTTTCTCTTTCTCTGTCTCTCCTTTCTTTAGGTTTCACTCTCAATACACTCTCCCTCTTCCTCCTCAACAATCTCTCTTCTTCACTCTCCCAATCTCCATTTTCACAGGTGCGTGCGCCCCTGCTTCACTTTTCTATTCTATTTGTCTTTTCTCTCTTTTAATTTTCATTCTTAATGCCTTTCTTTCCTATTTCGGATAGAATGTGTGTCTTTTCTGGTTTTCTTTCTCTATATTTTTATTTATTTTCAATTTCTCAAATGTTCGTTCACAGCAATCCATGGCTGACTCTGGGTTTGATTGCTTGTTTTTTTTTTTTGGGAAAATGAAATTGTTTTGGAAGGTTCGGTGAGGCTGTGGATCTGATTTAACTGATAAACTCTTTATTTTTTTTTATTTGTATATTTTTATTTTCAATTTCTCTGCTATTCATTTTCCTCCTTTTGTGTGTTTTTGACTCTGATAAAAGTTTGAGCACTGCAGCGTGTATGAATAAAAGTCTCAGCAAAAATAAAATAAGAAAAGGTGGAAAATGATTGGTTGACTACGGTCTTAGTGTACAATTTTTCATTTTTTTTCCTTTTCATTTATTGAATAGTTCGTCGCTACTAAATGCTACTCAGATTATCAATATGCTTTGTTCGATTTTTTTCGTGGTTTTTTTTTTTTTGAGATATGCAAATTTTCTTGTCCTTTTCTTTTTCCCTTGTGATGCTATTTCTGTAATGGAGAGGTTATGATGGGGGGTGAGAGGTTGGGTTTTTATTTTTCTGAGTGAGAAGGGGGTCTATATATTTCATTAGTTGACTGTTGTACCTATTTCCCGTTGTTTTCCTTTTGTTAATGAAATAACATTTTTTTTTTTGCCTTTGTATTTCATTTTCTAAATGCTGCCTATAGAA
>Ga0214545_1010878_pt1 | contig 12911 bp, 5 predicted proteins | sample CNSS4metaG_FD_160064 | JGI IMG/M metagenome (GOLD analysis project Ga0214545, IMG submission 160064) | Root nodule microbial communities from cowpea collected in UCLA plant growth center, Los Angeles, California, USA - CNSS4 | ecosystem: Host-associated > Plants > Roots > Nodule | place: USA... | reverse complement strand
AATTTAATTATAATTATAATTATAATTATAATTTAATTTAATTTATATTTTATTTTTATAATTTTATATTAAAAAATTTATAAAATTCATATTTTTTTAAATATTTGCGGGTATCGGGTATCCACGGATACCCGTGGATTTTAAAAATATTCGCGGGTATTTTTTAAGCGGATACCGACGAGTAAACGGGCAGGTAACGGGCGGATTTTTTTTTAGCGGGTTAGGTACGGATATCATACTATCCGTGTCTGACCCGACCCGTTGCCATCCCTAATTGTGTGTACATACACTAGTTTGGATTCAAAAACCAATCACAAAAATTCGTAGTAAAAAGCAGAAGGAACGTGGGTAGTTATTGCCATAGTTCAATTTAGAGCACAAAATAAAAGGAATTTGATTCTTGCAGACAAAGAATTTATTCACTTTTTGGAATACTTTTGTTCTCTGTCTTTCGGAAACGCGTTTATCACTTTTTGTTTGGGGCCAACTCAAATCAATGTGGGAAAAGCTTAAAAAACCAAATATGAATACAAATAGAATATGTTATTCTTTAACAAGTAAGGGAGAGAAATAAGTGTGAAAAAGAAAAAAAAAGGTTAAATTCACTGTTTTCTTCAGTTATTGTATACTTTTCTGAATTTCCAATGTTTTCAAGGAATTATATTGAAAAACAATAATTTCTTGATGCGAGTGTACCAGAGTCGAGAAAAATTATGTTGTCTTGAATTTCAAGACAAAAAAGGAAGGGAAAAGTATAAGTGATCCATGTAGAGATGGAAATTTTTAAAAGATATAATATAGCAAAAATTATTTATGAAATTGTTATTATTAATTATATTTTCTTACAAAATATTCAGATGGATTTCTTTTTTTCAACTAGTTCTAATAACTTTTTATTTGGAGGCTTAGAAGGGAAGATAAAAAAAAAAAGAGCGAAACTTTGGTTTAATTTTATATCCTAAGCTTTTGAGAAAAATAGGGAGATTTATTTTTTAAGAAATAATCACACTTTTTTCCTGATATTTATTTAATGTTATTATTGTTATCTCAATCTCCTTGTTACTTCCTTTTCTAATGCGTCAAGGTAACGTGTATCCGTCATAGGCGACAATCTTATTTAAAGATCCAAAAATTTAATCGAGTATTTGTCTCGCTCTAATCATGTTATTTATGACTTTTTTTTTCTTTATATGAAAATTTATTGTTTTTAATAAATTTTCTTTATTTTTAAACAATGCATTAATTATTTTTTTGTTCTAAAGTGTTTTCAGTTAATTAGCATGCATTTACTAAAATGCTAATAAACATTTTGAATCGAATAACATTTTTTTCCACGCTAATTTAATTTAAGAACAAAAGTGTTTATGTTCAATACTTCTTTAAAGATGATAAAAATAATTTCAGAAAAAGAAGTTAATAATTAATTTATTATGTTAAAATAAGTTTTTGAAAGTATAAATTAGTTGAAAGTGTTTAGTTGAGTGAAATATTTTTCAAAACAATCGACACTGATAATAACACGCTAAACTTCTGAGACGATAAAAATTACCACAAATCAACACGCTAAACTAACTTATTAATAACACACTCCTTTACAATTTTTTGCAGCCAAAAAAAATAATAAAAAATAGACAAGTTACATGGCCAAACTCCGCCGGTTAAACCGGTGGCCGAGCCGAGTCAACGGCCCTCGGCGACATAATCGGCGCCGTGGATGACGTCGACGTTCTTTCAACATCGTTGTTCCGCACCCTGGGGGACCTAATAGACAGCGCCCTAGCGAAAAACGGCGCAGCTACAGAGAAAATCCATCGGTCCGATTTCACACTCCGGTCCAACCGCCTCGAATGTTTCCCCCGACTACTCCCTTCTCCTCCGGTTCGGTAACCCCGCCTCGAACTACCTTCCCTCGGTAACACGATCAAGCTACTTGCACGATGCAATTCCCGGTTTATTAGTTGCTTGCGAACCTCCAGAGGAAGTCTCAGAGTGAACCGGTCCATATTTTCGCCCGGTTGGACGATCGAGTGCCCAGTCGAGTGCGACTTCGAGAACCGGCGAGGCCGGTTCGACCGCGATCCACGCGTGCGGTTCCGTTTCAGCGTTTTCTCCACAGAAAGAACTTCCGGTTCGGTCAAGAAACGGTCAGAGTCCGAGTTCTGCTGCTCTGGCGCGGTTTCCACGGCGTCGTTTTGCGCTTCAAGGTCCGGCGTTAACATTTGCGGATCGGGAACTGCAGCAGCAGCGTTGTTGGCGTCGGAATCCTGAGATTCCGCCGGAACGAGATTTGCGCGGCACACGGGACACGTGGTGTGGGAGCTCAACCACTCGTCTATGCACTCGGGGTGGAAAACGTGGTCGCACTTGGGGATCAAACGCAGCGTTTCGGCGTCTTCAAACTCGCATAAACACACCGCGCATTCCAAGGGTTCTTTTCCGATCTTGTGGATCTTGACCTCGGAGTATTCGAGAATGGGGAAGGTCTGAATGACGGCGGGGTCAAGGCCACGCGCGACTCTTCTGGAGCGTGCGGACGTGAGAGGCCTAACGCTGTTGGGAGGCGTATCGGCGCAGTGGCGTACGTAGACGGAGAAAACGGCCATGACGAAAAGCGCCGCCACTAATATGACGATTATTGCGGCCAGAGAGGGGTTGAAGTTGTTTAGGTTTGGATCGGTGAATTCATTGGGCGAGGGCTGGGACTGCGCGACGGCGATTGGAATTGACGGCACCGCCACCACCACCAGGAGGAGGAGGAGTAGGGTTGCGTGATGATGGTGTTTCTTCATCTTGTCGAATGAAGAGTGAGAAAAAGGGTTTGTTGTTTGTGTTATTTAAAAGAGAGTGTTGTTGTTGGTCATACTGTGTGTGCTTTCTGCTTACGTGCTACAGCTGCCTTTGGAAGCTTCCACAGAAACTGGAGAAAATATTGGTTGCTTTAGCACACAAAAATAAACACAGTTTCTACTGAATTTCAGTCACATAAATATTTTTAATAAATATTTCCATCAACATTATTACCGTTTTTTATTTTATTTTTTCGAGTTATTATTATTATAGAGGTCACATGTTAAAATAAAATTCACTTTTAAAACAACTGATTTTAAAAGATGGATAAATTTTATTTTCTAGAGATTCTATAAATCTGAAATTAATATTTGTCTGGTTAGAAGTTAACAAGTGTACAAAACACCACTTTGTTTTGTGTTTGAAAGTTAGCTGTAATATACGCTGCACACTTACTTGTCAAAATAATAAAAGAACTATTATTTTTATTCAATATAATTACTTCCAAAAAAAAAATTCAGGAATAATTAAAAGTAATAATAATTCACTACAAAATAATACTGTTATTTGAATTGTAGTATACTCAACACTCATTATATAATTAAAAACTAAATAAAATATGCAGTAATGAAATTGACTGAATCAGCATTAATGAAAAATGCATGTTCATTTAACTTATTACAAAAAAATATTTATTTTCAGTACCTTCATTTTTCTTAAATAAGTGGAACAAGAGTTTAAAATGAAAATTAAATTAATTTTTAATCCAAAGAAGGATAGGGTAGCACTTAAGAGTCTCCGATTTAGCCCAATTCGCGAGGAATAAAAAAGTCCAATAAAGCCCAGTAAATAAAAAAAACGAAAGCAAGCCGCGAAGTTTGACCAAATCTATTAGATGTTTGTTAACCATTGAATGGAGTATTAAATTTGCATTAATTAATATACACCGTATTATTAGTGATTATAATTTCTTTTACACGGTTTCAGAATTAATAAACATAAAACTTAATTAATTTTTTTGTTGACTTAGCAAAATGGATCACTCCTCTTGAGCTTCGACAACACCGAGTTTCGTTTTTTTTACTATTATTATCAAATATAAAAAGAATATAAAAAGTTAATTACAATTTATGCTGGAACATATAAATATTCTAAAAATACTGATATTTTATTGAAATTAGACGTTTTGAAAACAAAATAAACTAAAGTTTGACTAGTTCTTGCAGTTGAGGGTGAAAGTCAACGTTCTTAAAGCTATAGTCAAGAGTTAAACTATTAGTCAACCTTTTCAAATAAATTTTCCTTGCTAGCGGTGGGTTCCATAATATGGTTACTTGTACAACATCGTTGACTAGTGGTTATTTGCAAATCCATTATTACTGTTCTCTTCTTCGTAAATTTTTAGTCTTTGTCATTATTTTGATTCCTCCATTTTTCATCTTTAACAACAACAAAATACAAAAAATATTATAATAATAAAAAAGTACACGATTTGTTGATTGAAGTTAAAATTAAGCAAGTGGCTAGTGGTTTAAGGATTTTTTGACTTTGATTTGTGAAATTTGTTTTATAAGTAATACATAAGTATTCAGACAAGGAAAAAATCAAATTAAAAAACATTAAATTTGTTAGTTCAATGTAAGCAAACTCCTATCCAATAAATTTGATTCATTAGAAAAATTTACACAGGTATCAAATCCTAGTCTCCAAGAAACACCGATACATAAAATAAAATAAAAAAATCTTTACCATCATATACACAAATTTATTTCTAAAAGAATGTGCTTGAATCAATAAACCTTTTTTTTGTAAGTTCTTGTTAAAGACTTTGTCAGAAAAATAAAATGTATTGGTTTGTGTAGCTTTGAATGTAAGAGAGGAAAGAGGGTGTGATGTTTAGTTTTTGGTAAAGGACATGAAAGGGTAGATAAATTGTGATGGCTTAGACTTTGGTGTTTGAACTTTGAACGTTTCTTATAATAAAAAATCTCAGAAAGTTTGAATAAAAGGATGGAGGTGGCAATTAGAGAAAGATAAAATAATTACATAAATTCTAGAAGGAATGAATTCGAATTAGAATAAAAAATGTGTTTTTTAATGTTTTAACTAACTACGTCTTTAGTACAGTTCGATGCAACCTAAAATTTAACTACCTTGGAAAAAGTCAATCCTTTTTTTTTTCTTATAAATAAATAAATTGTTATACGTTGTTGGTGAGATATTCTAACATATTACTTTTATTTTTATATATCAAAATCCATCATTTTAGAATGGAATTTATATTTATTTAATTACTCTATAAAGATTTGACTTACTTATTGATCCTTTTATTATTACCATAAAATAATGATCAATTATACTTCAATGACGTAGAAGAAAATATAAGAATGAAATAATAATTTTGAAATTGTGTTATATATCGATACATATAAGTTTGTAAGATACTCAATAGTATTTACCTCGTTTAGTAAGATTAAGAATATATCTTTCTCTTTAACCTTTGAAAAAACGGTGAAAGAATTATAAATTTTAAAACAGATAATTTAAGATATATAATACCTTAAATGTAATGAATAATAATAACAAGGTTATTTTAATGAATTTGAAATTCAATAAAAGAAAATGTAAATTCTCCCTCAATTATTACACAAAACTCTACAAATTCTTTCCTCTTCCTTTCACTTTTTTATTTTCTCACCATATGCCTCTTTTTCTTGGCACAACTCTCTTCCATTCTTCCAAGTGCTTAATAAGTTCATAATGTTTTGCATTGTTTTCTTATTTTATCGAACATCTGACAGTATTCTTATTAGTATTATTGTTCTAAGATTCTTGATTTGTTATACAATATTAAGTTCTTATATTGATGTTGTTCTAAGCTTAAATAAAAATTATATATGATTTAGAAAGATGATTTAACCAAGTTCTCGAGGTCCATTGCTATTGTTAAAAATTACAAGTGTCAAAATTTTAATAATTGATACGAGAAATTCCATAAATTATAAATAGGAAAATAGGAAAACACTGTTAGAAATGTCGAAAAAAAATCATATTCGTAAGAATAAAATATAAAAGTATTTCTATGAAAGAGTTGCATATCTAAAATTTAATATAAGGTGTAATAATGATAATGTTGATTTTTATCTATTTTGGTTTGTTTGTTTTCGTGAATAAAATCAACTCGTCATGATTTTTATCTTGTTTATCTTTCAAGTTTAGTGAGTTTTTGCATTATTTTATGTTTTAGTTATTTTGTATTTGTTTTACCTTTAATATGTATTTTGAGTGTGTGAAATAAGTTAATAAAAAATAATTCTGGTGGAGAAAAACAAGTTGAAACTCAAAAAGCATGAGTAAGCAAGAAAAAATGATTTCTAGATAAATACTGCGTCGGACGACACTAGAGTTGCGTATAGCGCTACAAACATGGAGAGATGACTCACATGCATGTCTATATTGTCATGGACCACCCTTAGATGGCAAAAAAAAAATACCATTGGGCGCCAGGCTGACTCGCTGGGAAAGCTAGCTACTCATTGGGCGAAAATGATAGCTCAGACCTGCAATATTCAAGTTACTGGACGAACATATGGCTTCCCCCTTCATCAATGGTGATTTTGAGGATGTAGATGGGTTACAAATTGGGAGTGGAGATGCGAATAAGATGCGCCATTGGAGTGTAGACAAATTGCCAATAATCTTGTGAAAAGACTTGTTTTTTTTATCTATGGTTTATTTTTCTTTTCCTATTCCTTTAATTTGTAAACCTAGGTTCACCACTATGGAGATCTAAGCCTTCTTGTTGAGATTAGATTTAATCAACAAAGTTCTTGTGTATATTGTGGTGTTAATAAATATATTTTTCCATTTCTATGTGAATATTTGATCTCTATGTTTCATATTTGTTGTGGCTTGATCCCATGGCTTGATTATTGGTTCTTGAAGTGTTGATAAATGTCTTTTGAACCTTGAAATTAAATTAAATATCTAATGAAGATTGTATCTAGGGATAAAATATATAATAATCTTAAGACTCTTGAACTTAATGCATGGTTGTTTGTTGAGGATTTACGGGATTGAAACTTGATGAGTTATCATGGGCTCAAAGTCATTAGGAATATGATTTGAGTATGTTGATGAGTTCATTTTGACTTGAATATGAAATTGAGATGTTATAAATGCATGAGAATTAAGTGGTATGAAATCTAATCTTGACAATTGTAAATATTTTATATTAAATTGTTGCAGCAACTATTTGATAAAAATACCAAAAAGAGTTTATCATGCTTTTGTGACCTTTGTTGTCTAATTGAATTATGGATTATAAGAATTGTCATGTGTTGCACAAGTCCCATAAAAAAAGCGATATTTATCACTTGTTATTTGTGACCGGTACACTTGTCGTATTGCATTATCAAATAAAATCCAATATATTTAGTGATAAATAAATTTATTCAATTTTAAAATTTTTTGACAATATATTAGAACGTGCATAAAATATTAGAGTTATACATAGTTAAACCATAAGAAATATCATCTTTATGTCCTTTTTTTCTTTTATGTCCAGCACCTAAAACCTAAGTCCACATGTTTTTTTTTTTTTTTAGGTTATTTTTTCTCTCTCCTTAAATTAGAGGAAGACACTACTATGACTTAATAGTATGTGGTGATTTGAAATAGGAATACTAGATGAACTTCACCTCCAACCTCACAAAATTTTAAGGAAACATTGAATTTTTTTAAAACTTTTAAGTTGGTAAAGAAAACTTAAACTATTCCTTTGTAGAGGAAGGTTCTTTAAAATGTAGGGAAAATGTTTCTTTTTTTTCTTACCTCCAAAGAATAAAATAATGCTTAAAAGCAATTCAAACCATATTAACTTAAAAGTGAATTGTATTTCAAATAAAATATTGTATATAGATGACATAACTCTCTTAACAAATATAATGTGTAAATAATAACAAAAAACTTTTGTCACCAACGAAAAAAATAGTCTTATCAAGTTTGTCAAACCTTCATTTTTGAAATACAACTTTTTATACCTCATGTTTCTTTGTTCGTCAAAATTGGGATCTATTGAAATTTAATTACTTCTCTTCAAAATCCTACAAGTTACAAAAAAAAATGTACATTTATACAGTTTTTATAGAACTAAAAAATAAATTCAAACTTCTAACTTGGATCATTTCTTCCTGCACCTCCTTAATTTCAATTTGTAATGCGATATAAAAATTATTTCAAATTGTATATTAGAAATATAAAATTTACAATTCAGAATACAATAATCTATAGAGTGCATGTAGAAATTTATGGAAGTGCAGAAACTGGCGAGAAGAACTCTTGAGTTGATCCAAACTATTGGGCTTTGCCCAACCTAATTTGCATGAAAATTCTTAAATATTTTACGAGATATCTTTTTACACCCCATGGTTTCCTCCTCCACCTCATGTGTGTAAAAAGCAAAATTAACCCTAAATACCCACCCTCTCTGTCTCGGTTGTTCTCTCGTTTAATTTAGGTGATTACAGACATTTCCCACATTGTAAAATTTATAAGTATTTTTTTTTCTTAAGGAATAATTTTTAGATTATATAATATAAAAGTCTCATAAACTTATTCAAATTACACAAACCTTTCTACAAAGCATAATTTTAACGCAAATGCAAAATAAACAGCACGAGAATATGGACAAAAATCCCCAATATATTATGAGATAAATTATGTGACTATGGCCCATTTTATGTGTATATTTTAATTGGGTAATTTCTTCCTGCACCCCAGTACGTTCTCCCCGCAGCTCCTTGTTTTTCAAAATTTCAATTATAATACTGTCCTGTTGTAATTATAATTTTAGATTTTGCAGTCCGTATATATTCGGATTGAATTTTTAAAGAAAAATTGTATTTTAGATTATATAGTTCGTTACATAAATTGTGTTTTGGATTTACATCATAGATGGTATAATTCGTAATATAAATTTTCATTTCGGATTATTTGTAATATAAATTTAGAATGCAATAAAAAATATAAATTATATTCTGAATTGTACGATCCATCATGTAAATTACATTCACTATAATGCAAAATTATTTTTCGGATTATACAATTTGTAATATAGTTTTGTATTACAAATCGTACGATTCGAAACGTACAAGAATTGTGAAATTGTACTTACATTTCACGTTTTTTATCATTGATTTTCATCGTCTTCTTTGCATTTCATATATTGTGATTTACATTTGTTTTAATGGACATCTGTGAATATTTTTTTAGGGTGGAGGTGGAAGAAGAAAAAGATTGGATGGAGGTGCAGGTGGAAGAAAAAGATGGAGGTGCAGGTGGAAGAAAAAGATGGAGGTGTAGGAAAATGTGGAATTGTAGTGGAAAAGGATGAGTGAAGAAGATGAGGACAATTTTTCACCTTTCTTATGAGGTGCAGTAAGAAAATATGGAGGTGCAGATATTGATTTATTTCCTGAACTTAAATTAGCCAGGGAAACCTTAGTTTATCCTCAAGCTAAAAAAAGGAAAAAAATAAAAATAAAAAAGGGTTTGAATGTCAATTTTATTATGGGACCCAAAAGATGAAGCATGCAAGATGATGAATATGAAAAAGTATCCTCTAGAACACTTTTATTTAGCTAGCTTTTATGTAATTTGGAATTTAGTTTAGATTCAAATCAATAATTATCATCTTAATCGTCATAATGCTAATCCCAACTTAGTAAATGGAAATGACTCAACCCTATTTCCTTTCACTCATTTTCTTCAGAAGAAATAAAAAATTTGTAATTAGCATAATATGTAACACCACTCGTTCTTCAACACTTCCTTAGTTATAGTATCATTTGGTTAAGTAAGGGTGAATGATTTTTTATATTTCTAAGTGCTTAAGTTATTCTAAGTTTATATAAGTCACACACTTTCACTAAATTTATATGTTCATATTCAGTGTCAAACTTCTCACTAATTACTTCCCATCACCTTAAAAAAAAAAAAATCTAAAGTGTTTGCGATTACAAATTAATTTAAACAAATTAGAACTTGAAATTAAGACTTTTGTAACAATGTAATTAAAATCAATTACAATTCCAATTCAACAAACACAATAACAGACTCATACAATTAAACATTATATATTTGAAATTTGACACACTATTAAAATTTCTTACACTCTGACAAAACTGATTTATTTATGTTTAGTTTAAATTATATTTCAGAACCGATCTTTTTAAATACTTAACGATAATTTTAAAGTAGTCAATACAAAGTGTTTGTGTTAATAATATTTAAAAATATATTAACTTCAATAAGTATTTTTATAACTTTATCATGGAAGTTAGTGAAATAAGTTTAAAAGAAATAACAACGACCAATATAACACAGTTTTATTTTATTTTAAATTTGTATATAATATAATAAAATTCACTTTTGAAAATCACTTCAAATAGTATGCATGTGAGAAAAAAATAAGTTCAATTACATTTAACTATTTAAGTTGCGTCATTGAATTAACTTGAATTACATTTAATTCTTGCCAATTCAATTAGAATCAAACTAACATGTGCTAATGATTTTTTTCTCTTAAACTATATATAATATATAATATAAAAAATCAATAAATAGTTTCATTAATAAATTAGAATATTTTAGAAACATTACTGAATGTCAACTACTGCATCATTAGAATAATTTTAACATTTACAAAAAAATTAATTTTAGATATATTAAATTCAATATATGTATTATTATTTTATTTTCATAATTTATGTATAATATAGGGTTGGTTGGATATATCGATAATTGGGCATGGTATGGTTCTGAAAGAAGCATGTCTGTCTGTGAAGGATGAAGGAGACTGTGAAAGTGGTGGAAAGTGTTCATTAACATGTTTCTTTCTTTGTCTTCTTCTTTGGAAACCGCTTTTCAAATTTTGGGGAAGTGGTTTTTCATCGGAAGCCGTTGTTTTGATGGTTTCGGAACACTGTAGTGTGATGTGTGGTGACAGGAGGAGAGACACGTGTACGACCGAGATGACTCCACACACATCTTGGTGCCATTCCAAACACATGATGACAAACTCCTTTACGTCCAATCCAAATCACCTCAATAAATCCAATCATACACGTATGCACGTAACGGATCATTCTTCCTACACCTTCTAGCCTTTTCCTTTCCATTTTCATTCTCTCTATTATATAATAATATACCTTTTCTTCTAATAAACACAATGCCACATTCTATGGTGAAAACAAAAAATCTATTTTTTTTAATCTAATAATATATATAGATAAATATTAAAATTTAGATTATCATTCTCAAGAATTAATTTGATAAAATTGAGGATTTGATGTATGAATAATTAGGGTTTGTGGAAGAGTGGAGAAAGATTGGTTTTGATTTTCACCTGGAGAATATAGGCAAAAAGGGTAATGAGAAGGGTTTGATTTTGAGGTGAATCGAACTTTCACTGTGAGAATCATAATAATTATGCAAAGGTACTTTGGATGGTGACGTAAAGAAGGGTAGGTGAGGATTGTGGGCGCTACAAGAATTTTCGCCACCTTCAACAAATGCAATTCGATTTTGCCTCTGCATTAGGGTTTACATTTTTGGAACAACATTTTCTCACCTTTTTCTTAGACTTAGAACTTGATTTCTGTGCTTATTGTTTTCGTGAGATTCTGGATTCAATAATAAAGCATAAGCATTGGATTGTAAAGATCCACTCACAAGATAAAAGAGAATAATTCAGTTTGTCAAATGCTTTTTGCTTAGAGAAGATAGAACAAACAAGACAATGGATTAATTATATTATATAAGGTTTTTTACGCTTTGTATATTGTATGTTATTCTATGCATTAATATATATTGACACTAAGACAAAGCTAAGTTTGCTTTAATTAACTTATTTAGGATCAAATTATGATAACAATACAATGCACTCTTGCTTCATTCTCATGTGTTCATTAATGCTACCATCGTTATTATTGTCATTATTTTAAAATTTGTTATATTAATTATATAAGTATTTTTCAACTGTTATGATACTTATTATTTTATTTCTTATATATTTTTTCAGTTCATGTAATAATCTACTTATAATGTGAAGAAGGAGGAAGTTTACTAAACTTAAAAAGTTTTCTATAGATTTGATTTTATTTTAAATTTTAGAAAAATGTAGTTTAAATATCCCGCCCCTATATAGAATAATACTATATATAATGGTCCAATGACAACATGGTTTCAACTAGATCCTATACTCTTGGAACATTTAATATACACAATATTGGTCTTAACAATTAATTAATTAGAAAAAAAGAACTTGCAATTTTATTCAATTTGCCAATAACTAACATTCTGAAAATTTAAGGCAAGGAAGGACTTTTTTTTTTTTTTTTTTTTTATTATTAAAACTCAACTTGTTATTATTTAATTATAAATACTTTTATGTATCTTCTCCCATAAAAAAGGGACTTCCTTATTATACACGAAAGATTAGTTAATGACTTTATAATAAAAAACCAATGTCGTATAATTAATGTCTGTTTAGGTATACACATTTAACCCTACATGTCTGTCAAGCTATAGTAAAATGACTTAAAACTGTTATTATAAACTAAGGCAATGATAAAATATGTAGTTATTAAAGAGGTTGAACCCTACATGTGAAGATTTTGGTGGATGATAATATTAGTTAATAGAATTAACCTCACATGAAACATGGAGATTCTTGAGAGTGTGAGCTGTTATACACTTGGATAAACTTATGCAGATAATGATTCATGAACATGTTATATGTATTTAGGATGTGATTCATAAGAGACAAGTCTCAGACTAGACCTGCGTTTGTTTTGTCTAGGCAACAACAAAATCTAAATCCTTGAAATTAAATGTTTCCGTCCCAGTTACGTAGCCTGATATAGACAACTTTTTTCTTTGTCTTTAGTAGTGTAAAATTAACGACTCAATCAAAGCATTAACTATATATGTATATACGTTTTTTTTTTTTTTTATTTATTTATTTCAGGTTCCTCCCACCAGAAAATTGTAAGATGGGTCCGTTTGATTATTTTTTTTCAAATGGATCAAGTCGCTATTTGGGAGAATGACTCCAAGGTCGG
>Ga0214545_1010877_pt1 | contig 12912 bp, 7 predicted proteins | sample CNSS4metaG_FD_160064 | JGI IMG/M metagenome (GOLD analysis project Ga0214545, IMG submission 160064) | Root nodule microbial communities from cowpea collected in UCLA plant growth center, Los Angeles, California, USA - CNSS4 | ecosystem: Host-associated > Plants > Roots > Nodule | place: USA... | reverse complement strand
GACTTTCCTTAAACTTCGTTCAATTTCACTTTTGCCAAACATTGATGTAGTGCATTTTGATGAGGATGAATTAATGTTATGAATTTAACTTCTTCCAGACTTAGATCAATTTAATTTTTCCCAAGCTAAGCTTAGATCAATATCACTTACTTCAATGCTCAGATTAAGATGTCATTTTGAACATGTTGGGACTAATATAACATAATCAAACTAATTCATTTATTCATTTAACAATAGTACAAAACAGATCGGACTTTAAAAGATTACACACAATAACAGTACGAATAATACAATAACAACACAAACCCTATTACTAATTGCAACCTCTTCTCAACAACTTTCAATGATTTCTCCAAATCATTAATCTGCCTCATTTGTGTCATGATGATGACATCTTTTCATCAACACCACCATTTGAAAAAGTTGCAGCTCACATTATTAGAACCACCACTCTGTAAATCAATAAACCAAAAATTAAAATCAATTTATTATTAACACAAAAATAAAAACAGATTGTACCCAAAACTTTCTACCAATATTCTTGCCATCCTCAAAGTTGTCATCTCTTCACAACTACAAATCGGGGTTAATCCATTTCTCATTGAACCACCAACAGTGCACAAAGTGATACAACACGGTTGCTCCAACGATTACAACCAGAGGTAAAGGAAGAAGATTGAGATCGTAACATACCTATATAATGGGATTGCAGCAACACCAATTGGGAATGGAGGAACAAGATTGTCAAAACTCATCAACTGCCCAAACATCCCTTACCAAAATCCTAGCTCACTTATTTATGCCCAAATATCTAATTACCACACATGTATAGTACACGTAACACACCCTAATACAAACCGTGCCACATGTACAATGTTCCGTTAATGATTTAAACGACGTTACAAAAAAGGACCAAATAAAACACGAATTGCGAAAATGAGGACCATTTTAAACATTCCGTCAAAATGAGGACTATCCGTAACAAACACTAGGAAAATGAGGACAAAAAGGTATTTAAGCCTTATTTTTATTAGTTTCTATAATTTTATTTTGGGTAGGTTTTTATTGTGGATAACTAGCTTACTTTAAATAAGAAAAATAATAAAAAATGTACATTGAAAATAATAGTGATAAAATATATCATCATTTTTAGTTATATATTTTTGTATAAGGAAAGGACTTTTTAGCTATATATTATTTTATAAAATTATATTTTTTATATAATATAACTTTAATAAAATAAAAATGTATATGCATGCATTTTTGCCAGAAAAAAAAAATAGAATGGTCAAAATTTCTACATTGTAAAAAAATATTATAAAAGAAATTCTGTTTAGTAATTACCAGTAAAAAACATTTACATTTTTATTACATTAAAATAATAGATTTACAGAAATATATAATTTTTCAAAAAAATATGTTATATATTAAAATTAAAATAACGTAATATAAAATTATATACAATTTTATGAAAAAGACATTAAAAAAAATTAAGTAGAAATTATTAATTTATTATTTAAAATTAAACGTTATTCAATTACTTTGTTGAATAATAAATTAACTTTTTATTTATCAGAAAATAATATTTTTTATAATATAAACATTAAAGAAAATTAATAATAACTTATTCTTTTATATAACGTTACAGAATACGATAATAAATGAAAATATGATTAATTAATTAATATATTTAATTATTTCAGAGTTTTTACAGTATCAATGCACTTTTTTTTATTTTTTATATGACGTTACAGAAGATAAAATAAATGACAATTAATAGGATTAATTTTGAAACAGGTTATGCGCCTCGGCAATTGCAAAAACCTTTATTGTATTTATATATTTAATGTCACTTTCTCTGTCAGGTTTCTATACACGCCTCATCTCTGCTCCATACAATATCATTGATCAACTTTGTTGTCAGATAATGAATTTCAGATGACTTCATCTTTCTATTCTTTTTTCTTCTGAAATCATCATATTTGGTACTCAATTGCTCTATTTGCTATTTGTTTATCTCTATATCTGGAGCACACCCCATTTTTTATCAAACACTAATCTCTCATATTTTTTGTTCTCTGGAGATTCTTGGGTTGATCATAGGAGTTAAACTCTGGTATTTTACATTTCTTCTTTCTGGGTAAATTTATTTATCAAATTCATCCATGCATGAAGGTTCTTGTAGAATTAACATGATGTCAATCACATCCCTGTAGATGAAGTATACCATTTAATTTTTATTCTTCTGATGACCACCTCTGTAAGTTTGAAACATTCATTTTTCTCTGTTCCTCTTCCCCGACTTAATTTCTTTATCTTCTGATCATTTAGGGGAGCCATAAGCAGAGAGAAAAAAAGGACTTGGTACCTGAACCAACATATAAAAGATGGCTGTCACTAAGGTCTACATTGTGTAAGGATATTTTTCAAATGCTACTTTAGTAGAAATTTCTTTTATCTTTCATATTCTACCTTAAACATTCGTCAATCATATTCTTGAATTTTGAAGTTTGATGACCTTGAGGTGTTGCATCAATCTTTTAGGTATTACTCTATGTATGGACACGTGGACACCATGGCAAGAGAAGTGCTGAGAGGGGCTTCTGCAGTTGAAGGTGTTGAAGCAACACTCTGGCGGGTAATTCTTTCGATCAGTTACAATGAGCAAGTTGTGGTTTTGGTTGTGTTATGGAAATCTCGAAAACCAGTCCCTAATGGCAGCAATTGCAGTTTTGAGTGGCAATTTTTAATTTTTTCAATTGGATCCTTTCAATTTGAGTTGATAATTTGGTTTTGGTTGGTGAAAACAGGTACCTGAGATGCTTTCTGACCTAATTTTGAAAAAGTTGAAAGCCCCTTCTAAACCAAATGATGTACCAGACATAAGGCCAGAACAACTTGTGGAGGCTGATGGTTTGATATTTGGTTTTCCTTCTCGTTTTGGCATGATGCCAAGCCAGCTGAAGGCCTTCTTTGATGCCACTAGTGGGCTATGGGCATCTCAAGCACTGGCTGGCAAACCTGCTGGAATCTTCTGGAGTACTGGTTTTTATGGCGGAGGCCAAGAACTGTCAGCGTAAGTATCCATCCCCTTCACAATGCCTCAAAATGTTTCATTTGGTTCGTTCTTCTTACATGAATAGGAAAGAAAATAGCCTCTTTCTGTAAAAGAAGTAGCCTTAATGTTAATGAATTGGTTCCATCCTCTATGCAACTATTGATCACATATTAGAACAAGGAGTTGTATTACTTTGCAATTTGCATGACTGTCTACAACTTTCCTCAATACTGGAATGACTTGTATGCATCTACAAATGTCATTATTTCTGTTATTATCCTTGTTAGATCGACTAGAGATAAAATCAATTTAAACTATACAAGTGGGTGTAAACCTCACTTTATAAATATTGTTATTGAATTTCGGCCATGACGAAAATCGGTAGCAGTTTTCCGGTTTGTCACCACAATAAGGTGGAGGCGAATCGGATATCACATGACGATCCATGGCGGCCGCTTTAGACATGACGGGTGGCATTTGGGTTCTGAGAAAAAAGATGCAAAGAACCCTAATTGCATTTGGGTTCTGAGGCTTTAAAAAATGGACCAGACCCACTAAAATTCTCTTAAAATACATTCTTTTACTTAAAGTTACTACAGAAGTAAATCTCCTTTTAACTTTTTCCTTCTCAACATTACTTTCCAACATCAAGTATCACTCTTGTAACTGCCAGCCACCATTGCCAGCTTCTGCCACCACCAAACACCTCCAGCAGCTGCCGCCATCGGCCACCACCAATTCTTTTTCTTTTTTCAATATTTTTTTCTATTTCTCTATTTTCACTATAATTGCCAATGATCATAATACTTCAATATCATTATTTTTGTATTAAAATTATAGGTGGAGGTATTATATTTTCTTTACCGCATTATAAAGGTTTTTGGGATCACTGATATAATCCGTTATCCGATATCAATAACACTGCTTATGAATTGATTTTGTAAGGTTAAGTTAAGCTTAAAGTTTACTTCTTAACAACCTTCATGGACCATGGCTTATGGGGGCCACTTGATTTTATTTTACTTCAGTTTGTTGTTTATGTTGTGGTTGCAGATTGACAGCAATAACTCAATTAGCTCATCATGGTATGCTTTTTGTTCCTCTTGGATATACTTTTGGAAGAGGCATGTTTGAGATGGATGAAGTAAAAGGAGGTTCCGCTTATGGGGCTGGAACTTTTGCAGGAGATGGATCTCGTCAACCTACTGAACTAGAACTGCAGCAGGCCTTTTACCAGGGTAAATACCTTGCTGAAGTCACAAAAAAGCTAAAAGGCTAACTGTGAACAGGCTTGAGGTTGGTTTTACTGATAGACATGATAGAAAGGTCTCATGTTGCTCTTCTTTTTCTTGGTTATGTGGCTGCAAGAATGTGCATCTTCTGTTCTGATGAAATAATAAGATATTTAGTATTTACAAAGTAAGAAGAAGATTGTGCAAATTCTGAAACTTGAAAACATCTTTATTAGTATGGCTAGTCATGAAAAAGACTACCTTACTAATTGATCAATAAAGAAATCACATTTCATATTCATTTTCTTCATGCATCACAAGGTTACTCCATTTTCTGATTCTGCCATAAACAGAGAGGATGACTCATTTTCCTTGAACTGCATATATATGAATTACTTTTATAGAATGGTCAATTTTTATGTAGTATAAGTGATTTTAATGGGTGTTTGTACACTTAATCAAAGTTTGAAGACATTCAAGCCTAATCTATTTGAAACATATAACAGAAGCAATATCATGCATTGTCCTTTTGTTGTGCTGGATAGTTTATCATTTCATACCATTGTTTTATAACGAGTCATAATTTTCTTGGATTCACATTAAGAATGAATAGCATTTAGATACTGGTTGGAAAAAAATTGGTGATAATGCAACACTGGTGGATTTATATTTTGGTTAGTCATACGTGCAGACTCTGTCTACCAAAAGTCAAAGGTTTGTTTATGAAAATAGACGAAAGAAGAAAATGACAACTGAACTAATGCATAAATAACAAGTGTTTGTCTTAGTAAGAATTGGCCACATAACATGAAATGACACCATATCAGTCAGCATTTCTGGATTACAAATAGCTGCTTCAAAGCAATTCATATATAATTAATCAAATTAAGACTCATCCTCTAATGCATGATATTCAGGCATAACCTCTAGCTAAGGAGAAAGATGCTTGTTGACTCAAGCCAAACTACTCAAACAATTATGGGGTGAAAACCAGTAATTGTGAAAACAGCAGTAGTTTTGATGAATCTCTCACCATCAAGACATGTGAGTTGAAACATTCTGTAGTAAATATGGTCTAGAAGAAATGCACCTTACAGTTACTTGAAAGTTAAACCTGTTTAGATGCATGACTGATTTGCACATTTTCTAGAAAGAGAGAATGAAGTTGGATGCAAAAACTAAGGAATGTAAGTACTTGTTTCACTAAGGGCCAAGTTTGGTTATTGTCGAATCCTAAGAATAAAATTATTAAAGGGGGAACGTTACGTTCTTTGATTATGAAACTATTCAAAATTTTGGTTAAATAACCCTAAAGTCTCAAACTACTTGGCATGATAATAAAATTCCTATACTATGCTCTTAATAAAACAAAGTTATAAATGATATTTAATCATATGGATAACTAAAAGTATAAAAAAATATAATATTATCCTATCCAGTATCCAGAAAAGAGTACGATCATTCCCGAATTTGAATTCTCGACAGGCATGACATGAATAAATAAGAAAAGAACGCGGAATAAGACAGAGATGGAGGATGCCATAATCTAACAGATTAATAAGTCAAGTGAAGATTCGTTTATAAGTCAAGTGAAGATTCGCCATAAAGAAGTGTTAATCTTTGATAAGAACAGAGGCCTAAGTCAAGAACAAAGAGAATCATCTCTTTAGTGAAATCAAATTTAATATATGACTCAAAGTATCTACATCAGTTTTTGGTACCCCTAAATATAAGCACAAAAGTTAACCTGGGAACTCTACAAAAGGCTTGAGTCCAAAAACATAAAAACATAAACTAATTTATCAAAGAAAGCCCAAAACCCAAAAACATAGAAATATAACTAATTTCTAAAGAAAAACCCAAGTCCAAAAATATAAACTAATTTTCCTAAAACTATCCTTCAAATGTGCTACAAGTCATGATCTTCATAACCTTTAAATTTCCAGTTGCTTATAGTAGCATCAGGAGCCTTTGAATACATTTGATCTTTCAATCTTTTGCTCCTTATCCTTGTCATAGGTCCTTTGAATTCTAAAGGTTCATCTTCAAGTTCTTCATATATGGAATCTAGGGATAGTCCTCTATCAAAACAATTAACTCAAAAGATTAGTTTGGGTGAGAAATTTTTAAGGGTTAAATAATACATAAATAATTCATCCTAATCAACTAGTCCCAGTCGAATTAGTTATATCAATGCCTAGTACCAAGACACACGAATTTGACCATATCCTAATGGTCACCAAAATCAAGAGTAAGTAAGGAACCATTAAAAGGCTAGTCATTGAATTAAGCATAATATACCTTAATCAACTAGTTATCTCTGTTTAGGGTTGTCAATTTGACTTATAACCTACGGGTAAACCCTATCCCTCCCTTGAATAAGTTCCCTTTTATAGGGTCACTAAATGAGGGGGCCAAAAAAGGTTCTAGGCCTCAAAACCCCCTCTCAAAGTGGGTTACTGTTACGGTCAAAGTGGGTTTGACCCACTACAAGACTTTAATCAACTCTTAAAAACAACACTTGCAAGGGTTAAAGTTGAGTCTTCTTGGCTTGAGGGTCAACCTGAGTCCACTCGGAATAATGTTCGAGCCGAGTAGCCCGAACAGAAGGTTGAAGGCAAAATTTATTGTTGAGTCAGGCTGGGACAAAGGTCAAGTCGAGTTGGTCAGGCTAAATCTCAAGACGAGATCACAAGACCGAAGGTCGAGATGAGCTCACCAAGCCGAAGGTCGAGATAAGCCATCATTGGCCGAAGGTCGGGACAAGCCAATCCAAGTTAAAGGTCACAATGAGTTTTCTCATATCGAAGGTCGGGATGGACCATCTCAGGCTAAAGGCCAAGATAGGCCAGCCTGAGGTGAAGGTCGAGATGGGCCACTATCCCAAGTCGAAAGTCGAGATAGGGAGGCCTGGGTCGAAGGCTGGGACAAGCCACTCAGGGTTGAAGGCCAACCCAACCCCTCCTGGGCCAAAGGTTGAGACAAGCCAAATTGGGCCAAAGTTCGAGACTAGCTTGAGCCAAAGGTCAAACATGTTGTCTTAGGCCTAAGGCCGAGATAAGTCATCCTAGATTGAGGGTTGAGACGGGTCATTCCTAACTGAAGGTTGATATGAGCCGGAGGTCGAGATTGGTTGTCCCAGGCCAAAGGTTGAAATGAGCCAGCTCGGACCGAATATTATGACGGGTCGACCTGGGTAGATGGTCAAGACGAGTCGTCCTATAGCGAAAGTCATGACGAGTCGACTCAAGTAGAAGGTTGAGAAAGGCTGACCTGAGATGAAGGTTGAGACAGGCTGGCCTGAGATGAAGGTTGAGACATACACGTTCAGGAAAAATTTCGTGACAAGCGAGCCTGAGCAAAATTTCGAGACAACGAACCCGTGCACAATGTCGGGAATGGTGGACTCGGATAAAATGTCAGTTTGAGCTGAAATTTTGATTTGTATACTAATTGTTGTTTATATGTTCAATAATATGTTTTAAGAAAATTAATACTTTTTCATGTTTAAAAAACGGATCATGGGCTGGCTATGGTCCATATGGCTTTTGTGAGTATTTTGGGCATGTGAACTTTTTCAATGGAAGGCTTTTTGGCTCTGGAATTTGTTGACCCCGACAGGACTTGGCTAAATTGACAACTACATTCTACGTTAAATGATATTAAGGGAAATTAGGCCTTCTTAAAACCCATAGAGGACCCTCACCCATCAAGACAAATATAAATGTAGTTATCATCAATGGAGATAGTCAAGACATTATTACCATACTTTTTTTTATCGGCAAATGTTAGGTGTTTTAGTTTTTGTCAATAGGGGAAGTTGAATTCACAACCTTTCTCACCCTGCCTTCTAAACCCACTAAACCTTTGTTATTTCTCTAAATTGTTAGTAAAGGTCGAATCTACGACCTTCTCCTCCTTCTCTTACATCTAACTACTAAGTCACTTTCACTCCACGTTATTGTAAGACCCGTGAAATTTAATTAATTAATTAATAAATGCGAGTCGTGGAAGCCTTTATGACATTTAATAGTGGTTAATGTGACGTGGGAAAAGTATTAGCTCAAGTGGTTGAGAGTATTTTGATTGTGTGAGAAGACTTGGGTTCAAGTCCTATGTATGCCAATTATGTGTTATTTCATTTTATAATAACATGATTGTGCATGTTAATTGAGAATATAATATTTGAATTATATTAGTTGGCATGAAATATGAATTGGCATGATGGTTGGTTTTGACTTGGCAATTGCATGGTTGTGGGTTGGTTTTGACTTGGCAATTGCATGGTTGTGGGTTCAAGCCTTGGGGAACCTAAATTAAACTTTATTTTTGCTAATGTTAGATTTGGATGGAATGGGAAGGGTTAAAAGCCAAGGGTGGAGGCAATTAACCACCAATTAAGTTGCATTTTCGTTTTGCATACTTGAGTGAGTTTTTGGGGCTAAATTGAGAAGAGGCTAAGGAGGCACTTGGTGTAGGGAGAACTTCTAAATTGGCAAAACTTTAGGCGAAGGAAAAATCAGGTTAGAGGAGTTCTTATTCAATGTTTTAATCTTTCTTGTATGGATATGTGTTATATGAAGTGATTGAAATGCATGAACTCTGCTATTCTCGGATTTTTTTCACATTTATGGGTTTTTCCCAGAAACTGCCTAGCGGCGCATGAGATGCCGCCAGGCGACGCATGTGGTTGTAGCCCAGTTTTTTGGGTTTCTATGTGAAGCGCCTGGCGGTTGATGGTGACCCGCCAGGCGACGTAAGCGGCTTCGTCAATTCTTCTATTTTTGGTTGCTCTGACAGTGATATTAGGAGGTTTTATGGATTTATATTGTATGCATATCACGGTCATGATGTATTATGGATTGCAGTTATTATTTGATGGAAATTGCATGGATTCCTAAATGAATTTGGGGAGTTAGGGTTCTTGTGGGGTGGGGATGAATAAGCACTAGTTCTGCCAATGACTGATGCACCGATGCTATAAAAAAATGATTATATGAACCAAGCATGAACTTGTATGATGTATGCGTGTTAAGTTATTCGTGTAAAGGTGTGTACTGTGGTTGGGGGTGTTTGGAAGGTCGTGAAGGGTGCAGGAGTAATCTGCCAGAACCCAAATTTCAAAGCACCGCCTAGCAGAGCCTGGATTGCCGACAGGCGACACCTCACTACAGTGGGATAACTCGAGTTTCAATTGTGACGTGCGTTATTGGGTGTTTGACTGGTAAATTCATGAGTGTATGATTAACATGGGGTAAGGAGATTAATGAGGTATAATAGGGATTTAAAAAGGTCAAAATAAGTAAAATTGGTGAAGTATGATATGGGGTAGTGGTTGTCCTTAAATGTTTGGTTGTGTGAGATAAGCTATAATCCAGAATGCATGTTATTTGGGTAATAAGAGTGAGATTGATTATATGATAGGGTATAGGTGTTGCATTCCTCCTAGACATGGTCCATGTGGTGGCGGCCTTATTATTAAAGTACATGTGCAAAATTGTCTAAATTGTGGTGGCATGAGTTATCTAAGTATTAGACTGTATGACTATAAAACTTGGAGCCTGTTGAGTGCATATGTCAGGTTTAAAGTAGTAAATAAAGGAGTGCATATGAGCGAGATAATAATTGATTTGGTGGTAAGGCTAAATGTGCGTATTGTAATGTTGTTATAGTTGTATGACTGGAAAACCATACGGGTGTTATAACTTGGTGTGTTGTATGATTTGAGGTCCATTGGGATCTATTTAAGTGCCAAGAAACCAGTAGCATTGTGCTACTGGTATGGCACTTGGCAGCATGAGCGAGCCGCCAGGTGGACGGGACACAAACCTGTGACAGTGGTCGCAGTGCGAGTAGGGCGCCTGGCGGTAGGGAGGGTTCCGCCAGCCGGAATGGTGCAACAGAAACCCTGAGGGTGCAGTGGCGCCTGGCGGCGCGAGACGGGTGCACCAGGCGGTGGCAGCGCGAGGCACCTGGTGGCAGGGCGGAGTCCACACGGCGGTGACGATGTAGTGATGATTCTGTAGGCGTGTGGCGCCTGGCGGTGTGTGATGCACGTCAGGCAGTCTGGACCCAGATTCCGCCTAGCGACGTGAGATGCGCGCCAGACGGTTTTTGTTCAGTGGTGATGTGCGAGGAAAGGTTTCTACACAGCTTTAGGTGATGTTCATGATGCGAGGCTTTGGCTGGGGGCCCAGTTATGAGTGCAACTTGTATTAGGGTAACACGTGACCACTCTAGGTTGTAGCCTGGTGGTTTAGGAAGTCCATTGGAGTGTGCAAGTTGTGGCTCGTACGGTGAGATTCAGGTGATTGCCCTCTTCAGTGCATTCTGATAGAGTTTTGGTAGTCTGGAATAGCTACAAACATTATGTTTGTTTCGGGGAGCTCCACTTGGTGTCATGATGAGATGCTGTGGCAAAGTTATTCCCACGTGTGGGCTATCAGGTGGTGGCCTGTAGTTGGAGGGGCGAGTAGACACTCGTGCAGCGAAGATCGATCATTGATCTCACCTAAAGGGTATAGAAATGATAAATGTCTAATGCAAGTGTTGGAAGTGGAGAAGAAAGGAAAAAGGGAGAAGAATACTAACCCGGGGTTAACTTTGAGTTAATGTATTTATTTGTGATATTTGTTTGCTTTTATTTACACGAGCTCACCCTATTTGTGTGTGTGTCTGGCGATGATCATGTAACTTGTTACATGGGAGAAAATGTTGATGCAGGTGAGTAGGCTGGTGCATAGACACGGAACGGGGATAGCATGAGAGTCTTCTAATTATTATGTTTAGGAAATAAATTTGTAAACTCTCATGAGTCCTTTTAATATCATTTTCGTTTTATAAACTATGAATTAGTGCTTTTATTGCACGTTAATAAAAGTTTTAAATATTTTCCGTATTTTGGGTAATTGTTGAGAATAAATGACGTGGTTTTATTTAAATTTATTTCTTATTTATTTTAAATAAGTAATTTCTGGTTAGGACATTACAATTATCAAAGTGTTAAAATATCTTTTGTTCTTCAAGACAAACGAGAGCACACTAAAAAAGAAAGAGATAAAAAACTAAGAGTGGCCGAGAAGAAAGTGATCAAGAAAAAAAAAAACCATCCTTTTAAAGGTCAATAGAAAAGTTAAGTGAAGAAACCTCATGGCTTAAATACTTTATCTTATCCAATGTGAGATACGTTACATCTTATCTTAATGCAAATGGATACTCACATGCTAATTACTTTGATGTCAGATCAATTGAAAATTTCAAGACTTAAAAAGATAGTGTAACCGTACACTTTTCATATTAATCATTTTTCATTGCTTTTGGTTGGAAGTAGGAATGGCAACGGAGCGGGGCGGGGACGGGTTTCACTATCCCATACCCATTCCCGTCAAAAAAATTCATCCTCATCCCCATATCCAAACTCAATGGGTATCAAACTTTTGTCTCATCCCCATCCTCACCGGGTAACGGGTATAATCTCGTACTCATACTCGTACTCATTTTCTTACTATTTTAATATTAATTTTAATTATTTTTTATAAAATAAAAAAAAATACGGTAAAGGAAACATAATATTATAAAATATTCAATATTAGGAGTATGGTTGTTTATTCGATATCAAATACTTTGAAATAAATTATAATTGTTTACATTTTAGATTTGAATACCAAATAAAATCTAATGAGAACCAAAACATCTTTTAAATTTGCAAACATTAATGAAACCTAGTTGATAAATTTTAAAAATATTTTTAAAAGAATATAAAAGGAAAAAAATATTTAAAATAAAATATATTTTAAATGTTTATTTACTTCAATTTTTTTAATTATAATGAATCTATTTTTTATACCCTAATAAAAGTTATAATACATTACTTGATCAAAATGACACAAAGAACAAATAATAAACATAATAATAAAATTTTAACATAGATTTTGTATCTTTTGAACCACAATATATGTTGGATGGTGGTAAAAAAATATTCATAGCAATTACATTAAATTTTTATATTGTAGTAAATAAAAATTATTTATACAATTATAGTGAAAAAGCTAAAGTATGATTATAATGAGTTAGAAAATAAAAAATAATTAGATAAAATTTATCGAAATAGTATTATATATAATGAAAATAAACAAAAAATAAAAAAATTAACAAATTAACAAATGTGTGTCTTATAAACAATTTGGAGACTATTGGAAGGAATCACACAAATGAAAACAAATATATAGTTAAAGGTATGATAAGATGAAAAATATCTTAGAGATCTAAGAAAACTTTTCAAATATCAACATATATACTCAATGGTTGATAAAAAAATGACGTAAAGAACAAATAATAAATATAATAAAATTTTATCATAGATCTTGTATCTTTTAAACTCCAATATATATTGGATGGTGATAACAAAATATTCATGGTAATTACATTAAATTTTTATATTGTAGTAAATAAAAATTATTTATACAATTATAGTGAAAAAATTAAAGTATAAATGAAATGAGTTAGAAAATAAAAAATAATTAGATAAAATTTATCGAAATAGTATTCTACATGATGAAAATAAACAAAAAAAAATATTAAAAAATTAACAAATGTGTGTCTTATAAACAATTTGGAGACTAT
>Ga0214545_1010871_pt1 | contig 12918 bp, 13 predicted proteins | sample CNSS4metaG_FD_160064 | JGI IMG/M metagenome (GOLD analysis project Ga0214545, IMG submission 160064) | Root nodule microbial communities from cowpea collected in UCLA plant growth center, Los Angeles, California, USA - CNSS4 | ecosystem: Host-associated > Plants > Roots > Nodule | place: USA... | reverse complement strand
ATTTTATTTAATAATATAAATATATATATTTTCTCAAAAAAAAATATATATATATATATATATATATATATATATATATATATATATATATATATATATATATATATATTCAAGGAGATGTATAGGAAGTTCCTCGTACAAATCTCATCTAACACATTTGTTTTAGACTTAAAATCAACTTATTATCATGAAAATTACAAGATTGTATCTTAACTATGATCAACAACACTCCTACTATCTCTATTTCGAAAAAAAAAATGTTGGAAGCAATGAATTTAACAACGGAAGCATCGATAGTTTCAGATAGTTTGAATGGATATATTATATATTATGTATTTACTTTATAATCTTTTCCTCTTGAATGTCCCTTATCGTAGTTAGAAGATTTCATATAAAATTGAAATGTGTCTGAGATTACGAGTTTTAGGATTTGCAGAGCTTATTCCTCCACTCAATGATGTTTTGTCTGCTTCTCCTCTCCTACCTGAATCATTTCATCGTTTGTGCGTGAGCGATGTCATTTTGTGGCCCAGACACTATCTTTTTGTTTCTTTACTTCACATTTGCGTTTCATATCTGCCGTTCATTTCGCACATTGTTCTTCTCACCACTCATGATAAACTCTTTGCCCTACGTCGCAACTCCCTAATCTATCTCTCTAATCAACCAAACAAATTGAACGGTGCATAAACCGATTGGCCACACCATCAATTGTGAAAACTGGTTTAAAATTTCATTTCATCCATTTTAGTTACGGTAAAAGGAAATGCATTGGTGATTATTTCTATTCATTCCACGGAAAGATACAGAGAGTTTGTGGAAAAAAAATGATGGGAGTTTAAAAATAGAGGTGATAGGGTAAAAAGAGGGAGAAATTTGTGAGGCTATTTTGGCGCTGAGAATATCCGAAAGAAAGAGATTAGAGTATTTTCAATTGATTATGTTTGTGTTGAGTTCAGTGTCCACACGCTACTAACAAGAAACAAGAAGAAGAGTTTGTTTCGTATTGCATTGGCTTCCATCTAGATTTGATTGCGTCAGTAACATAACAGAGAAATGGTTTTAGAGGAATAGCAGGAGAGAGATGAGAGTGATAGTGCCTCTACAAGGGGTTGTTCAAGGCACAGGTGGTCTTTTCTGGGGTTCTGTTATTCCTTGTGCCCTCTTCTACTTTCTTCAACTCTTCTTCAAAACCAAGACACGTCACCACCAACCACCACCCTCCCACAACCATAAGGACGATTCCACCACCTTCCACCGCTCTCTCTCTTTCGCTGCAAGGAACGCCTCTGCCTCTGCTTACGTGTCCCCTCGCGCCAATTCCATAACCGCTGCTAACTCTTCTTTCCATCTAGGTTTCAACAAGGTGGCCGATGATCCCTACCACCAAACTCATAATCCCGATGGTGTTATTCAACTTTCTTTGCACCAAAACACCGTGAGTGACTTCTTCTCTTCTCTTCTTTTCGCAATTGAACTGTAATTCACTCTGTTATCTGTCGCTGCTTGTAGCTATCTCTTGATTTAATTCAAGATTGGGTTCACTGCAACGGAAGCGCTGCTATATTGGGGACACCTCTCACCATTTCTAGGATTGTTCCCTACCAACCTTTCGATGGATTGATGGAGCTCAAAGTGGTAATTCTTGTCTGTTTTTTTATGTGATGAAGGGATTGTTGATGAGAAGGTTGGATGAACAAACAATCTATGTTGATCCTATAACCCTGCAGGCTGTGGCTGGTTTCATGTCTCAAGTTTTGGAAAAGCCGATTTTCTTCAACACTTCGCGAATGGTACTGACTGCAGGTGCTTCCTCTGCCATTGAGATTCTGGGCTTTTGCCTGGCAGATAACGGAAATGCATTTCTTGTTCCCACGCCACTTAGCCCCGGGTAACAATCACTTCCCAATCTCCCAATTCCTATTTTATGTTGCAGAAAAGGTTTTAAGTTGGAGCTACAGGGGCAGTTTTGTCCTGATCCATGTCATGATAGTATAAATAATGGCCTATGTCACCGCACTGGAGTTGCCGAAACTCTTCTAAAAAGATATTTGTGGTCATAATCTATGATTTATGGGCAGTTTTTCAAACCTTAACAGGGTTTAAATTGGGAGTGTAATAGCGTTTTACCACAATATTTTTACTTTTATATGCTACAAAATTGCTTGTGTACCTTAATTAAAAGCCATTATGTACAGCGTTTTTCTTTTCTTTTAGAAAAGAGGAAAATATTTCATGTGGATCCCAAAAGTTGATGCACATCAAAAAAGAAAAAGAATAAAAGAAAAAGTAATAGATTGCAGAATGAGACGTACTACTATATTAATTAACCAACAACCTTAATTAACAAACTTTTTCGTCATATTCATATTTAAATTTTCTTTGTTGATGAAAATGATATCATATTATCATCTTAAAGATGCTATAAAATATATATTCTGATAAGATTAAAAAGATAAAAAGAAATAGAAATTGTTGAATAGGTATCAAAGAAAAGTATACCTCTATCATTATCCTTTTAACTTTACATTTAAAGGAAAATAATAGATTAAAAATTAAATAATTGTTTGACAATTATATTATAATATAATAATAAATATAAATGATTGATGAGTTAAATAAAATTACGAAGAAATTGTGTATGTATTATTTTTCACTTTTAAACACAATATGCAGTTTTGACGAGGTTTTAAAATGGCGCACTGGAGCTGAGATAGTACCTGTTCCCTGTCGCAGCGCTGATGACTTCAATTTAAGTATAAATTCACTTGAGAGAACCTTCAATCAGGCAAAGATGCGTGGTCAAAAAGTTCGTGGAATTATAATAACCAACCCGTCAGATCCTGCTGGCAAATTGTTGAATCGGGAAACACTGTTGGATCTTTTGGACTTTGCTAGAGAGAAGAACATTCATATAATCTCCAATGAAATGTTTGCAGGATCTTCTTATGGTAGTGAAGAATTTGTGAGCATGGCAGAAATAATGGAGGCAGAAGATCATGACCGAGACAGAGTTCATATAGTGTTTGATTTATCCAATGAGCTTTCTATTCCAGGTTTGAAGGCGGGTGCTATCTACTCCTATAATGACAATGTTGTAGCTGCTTCTAGCAAATTGGCAAGGTTCTCCACTGTTTCTGTCCCAACTCAAAGATTGCTTATCTCCATGCTTTCAGATACAAGTTTTGTGCAAAAGTTTATTGAGGTTAACAGATTGAGGTTGCGAAAAATGTATAATATATTCGTCACAGGTTTGAAGCAGTTGGGAATTGAGTGCACTAGGAGCAGTGGTGGTTTTTGCTGCTGGGCTGACATGAGCAGGTTGATTCGGTCTTACAGTGAAAAGGGGGAGCTTGAGCTGTGGGATAGATTGTTGAATGTTGTTAAGATCAATGTTACCCCGGGTTCCTCATGTCACTGTATTGAACCTGGATGGTTTCGTTTTTGTTTTGCTACATCAACTGAAAAGGATGTTTCTGTAGTGATGGAACGGATTTGGAGAATTTCCGACTCCAGAAAGTGAAAATAGTTTATGTGCTGTCAATTAGTTCCGCAAATTTAGTTGTTTTATTGATTCTTTATTCTTTTGGAGAACCCAGCATCATCCTCGTAGGAATAATCAATCACCAAGGGGAGTTGGAGGACATCATGTTATGCAATGGAGTTGCTTCAAAACGATAGGTTGTAAATTGTAATTTTAAAAACCTATGCTTCAAGACTATAATGTTTCAATGTGTAGTCAGAACCTGGTAGATGATTTCTGATGTCTTCAAATTTGGTTTCACGTGCAATCAAAGGAGAGTGCTCAGCCTGCAATGAGAGGAGAGTGTGAAAAGAAAGAAAAGATAGAAACTCCTCTGGTTATGAACTTATGGGCATGACAGTAGTTTTATATTTTTTGTATTCTTCACCTTCATTTTTTACATTTGTTTTATTTTTTCTGTAAACTTATAATAGAGAATCACATTTTTTTTTCTTTTTTGTAAATTTTAGTACGAAAGTCCTACTGTATATCTAATATTTGATGTGATAATTGAAATTTTCTAAGGGCAGACTTTAATAAAATATCCTTCTTGGAAGCTGATGTAGTCATAATTCAATCCTCCTTGAAGTCGTTTTATCAGTCAGGTGAGCTCCTCTTCAAAAAGACGGATCAGATCTAATGTTGACAACAACTTCAGCAGAGAACTTAAGCAAAAGTAGTTTTGTTTGCTTTGTCCATGATGAAATAAGAAGACTGCACATTTTATAAGGCATCGTAGTGTTACGATCTGAGCCACTAGACATGATCTTCATACAAAGAAAAACAATTTGTTTATGGTAATGACAGACATGCATTTGTTCAAGGGGAGAAAAGGCAGAGGCAGAAAGAAAAGATAAAGACTAGAAAAAGTCATATAACTGTAAGATGAAGTTTGTTTGCAGTAGGATATATACTGTTTTAGTCATATCCTTAAACGATATGTGTGATCTTCCACATTTTCACATACAGTGGTTTATCCCTCATCACATGTTACCGAAGCCGAAACAGAATTAGTAGGAAATGAATAACAAGACTTTTTGTTTCCTCCTTGAAAGCACGAGAAGTAATGGAATAAACAAATGCCCTTATTTGCAGAAGTTACAAATTTATGAAAAAAATAATGGCAATATAAAAAAGAATACAAAAGAATTTTTATCCTTCGTCTTTTCTACGTTTTGAATGCCAAAGTAACATCCTTATCCCTTGCCACCTTGCATACACAGTCGATCCTGATCCAAATCTCCTTCCATGTATATGGCTAAATGCCTAAATCTGATACCTTCTGTCCATGAAGAATTTAACAAATTAAGCAATCACTTCAGTTCTGAGCTGCACTGCATGGAAAAGCTCTAACTGATTAATGGGAATCTAATCCATTTCTAATGGATTCAAGGACCTGGACAACCTCAGCCATGCTTGGTCTCCTTAAAGGATCCTCCGAAGTACAAATTAGTCCCAATCTCATAACCTGAATCAATTCGTTCTCAGTAAAGCCCAGTAAATTTCTGTCAAAGCAATCTGAAGCTGAGCTAGTCTCTAACGAACCTCTTACATATTCACACAAGACCACCACCTCATTTGTGGTTGGACTTTCCACAGGCTTCCTCCCTGTAACCAGCTCCAAAAGAATAACTCCAAAACTGTAAACATCGCATTTCTCACTCTGCCTCAGCCCTTGAGCCAACTCTGGTGCAACATATCCCACAGCATTGTGGAATTTGGTCAGACCATAATTATCCAAAATGGGAAGCAACTTTCCTAATCCATAATCAGACAACTTAGCTTCATACTTGTCATCTAGGAGTATGTTAGAGGATTTAATGTTGAGATGAAGAATTGGAGGTCTACAGTCATGGTGGAGATAAGCAAGGGCTCTGGCAGTTCCCACTGCAATTTGAAACCTTCTAGACCAATATAATTCCCTATTTCCTCTACTAGTGCTGGTTCCAGCATAGCCCAACCCATGTAGATTATCATAGAGATTCCCATTTGGGACAAACTCTGATAGAATCAAATGCATTGAAGAGGACCAATAATAACCTTGAAAAGAAACTAAATTAGGGTGTTGAAGATTGCCTAGTCGCCCAATTTCATGCTCAAATTCCTCCTGGTTTCTAATCCTTCCCATAGTCTCCAGCTTCTTCACTGCAATTGAGATCCCGCCTTCAAAATCAGTTCGGTAGACTGTACCAATTGATCCACCACCTATCAAAGACTCTTTATCAAGCAATGCTTTGGTACCTGCCTCCCAATCTTCATATTTTGATGGTAAACTCTTGCTGAAGAGGACCAGCTTTCCAATTATAAGATTTGATTCTGTTGACCCAAGAGGGGTGCTCTCAACAATCATAATCTGATCATCCTCTTTTTTTCTTCCACGCGCCGCCATATTCATGATGGTCACCAAACAAACCCCAGTGAGAATTACAGCTGCAGCAACAATTGCAACGATTGCTGAGGTGCTCAGAACTTTAGCCTTCCCGGGAGATGAAGGCGATGTAGCTCCGTTTACCAAGCAAGGGGTGTCCAAAGGACGACCACAGAGAAAAGGATTATTGGAAAATGCAGATGCACCAAAACGCTGTATGTTTGCAATCTCAGGAATGAAACCAGACAGATTATTGAATGAGAGATCAAAATGTGTCAAGTTATTTAAGTTCCCAAGGGAAGTGGGGATTGGACCAGAAAGTGAATTATGTGACAGATCTAGGTATTGAATCCTTAATAGGTTTCCTAGGCTTGGGGGGATGCTTCCATCAAGCTGGTTATGATGTAGATTAAGGGATTCCAGGTTTGTCAAGTTGTAAAGAGTCTGAGGAATCTCACCTTGTAATTTATTACCAGAAAGGTCCCTGCAGCGACATAAAAGAATGAACTGAGATTTTATTCAGAGGGTTTAACATAATGCAGAGCAGTTAGAGAAAGATATAAAACTCACAGCCCAAGAAGAAACTTGCAATTGCTTATATCCTCAGGAATTTGGCCAGCAAGGTTCAGATTGTGCAAATCCAGCAATTCAAGAAGCTCGACGCTACCAAAGCCCTTGGGGATCATTCCACCAATGGAATTATTACCCAATTTGATAACAATTAGTCCCCGCAGTTCCTGAATATCCACTGGGATATTCCCCTCCAGCCTATTCAATTCCAACGCCAAGAGCTTTAGGCTCTTGCATTTTGTTATGCCGGAGGGAATCTCGCCATCCAAAAAATTCCCTGAAGCATCCAAGATTTGCAATCTACCACTACAGGCACTGATCTCAGGAATATGTCCTCCAAACCCATTATACGATAAATTGAGATAGGTAAGATTTTGCATTCCAAGGACACTGAACGGTGCCAAATCAGTGAACCTATTACTTCCAAAATCCAAATGTTCCAGACTCTGGCATGAGGAAACGAGCTCCTGCACGCTCCCTGACAAGGCATTGTTTCTCAGCGACACATAAGACAACCTTGGAATGCCACAAAGCCCAGAAGGGACAACCCCACTAAGGTTGTTGAAGGAGAAATCAAACCCTTCAAGGTTAAAGCAGTTCACCAAGGAGGCAGGAATTGAACCGGCGAGGTTGTTATGAGAAAGAGAAACGAACTTTGTTTTGTAGCAGTACCGAAACAAAGCCGAAGGTATCTCCCCAGTGAAGCCATTCTTGGATAAATCTAGAAACCGAATGCTAGGCAAATCACCAATGAATTCAGGGATCGAACCAGATAAAGCATTGGAACTCAAATTGATCTTCCACAGTGAGTGAAGATCACCATAACCTTCTGGAATACCACCCGAGAGACGGTTTCCGAACAACGTCAATATCCTCAACCTCTTCAACCCCGAAAGCGACGAGGATAACACCCCTCCCAAGCTAGTGTTCCATAGCACGATTCTCTCCACAAACCCTTCAGAGTTACACGAAACACCTTTGTAATCGTTGCACGGGTTCCCACTTGAAACCCACGAACTCAAGCTGGCGCGTGGATCGTCCGTGATGTTACCTTTGAATTCAAGCAAAATTTCCTTCTCAGTCACTGCAGAAGCTGTCACAAGACAACAAAAAACGGTGCACAGTAGAGCATGAGAGAGATGAATAGCACGGTGTCTTCTCATGCTCGAAACAATGTGATCATCCCTTTGACACCATAGCTGTCACAACCGAACCAGATTCGAATTCTGAGGTGTTACTTCCTCAGCTACAACGTTTCAGGTAATCGTAAACTCGGTTCAATAAGAAACAAAACATCACGATCATCACCGACGGGAAGCATTCTCATTCAGAAGACTAGAATTGCAGGAGAGAGAGAAACAAACCCAAAAAGAAAAAAGAGAATAAAACACAGTACCCGTTTAATCTCTCACTGCTTTATCCTTCATGGTTCTCCGTATAAGCACCAAGAACAAAGATTCAACAATGCCCATGCCGCGTTCCGTGTTTTTTAATGGTTGTTCATTGTGGGGTGACATAAAAATGGGTGCTTTTGGAGAGGAAGAGAGAGAGAAGAGTAAATGTGATGAAATGAAGAAGGTGGAAATGGTGGCTGTACCTTTGCTGGAAAGGAAGCAGGTGAGACAGTGGGAGGGAATTAAATAAAGTTCTTTTAATAGGGTGTGATGTATAAATTCAGAGATTGCCACCAAATGAAGGTTGAAGCACGTGCATGAGAGAGTGGGAGAGACCCTGTTTCTCTCTCTAGACTTCAACAATGAAAACCCAATCTGTGTCTGTGAGCTTGAGGAGTTACTGCTACTAATCTCAGCACCATGTCTTGTGTTGTTGTGTAGGGCCTGCTTCTCTTAACCGGCATTTATTCTTCCCTACCAACCAAGCCACCACCTCCCACATCGTTATCAGCAACACCATCCCATTTAATATGCAAGAGGAGATGGGTAATGTGGTAGAAACATTGGGGAAAATGAAAGAAAAGTTGAAGGAAGAAGAAGATGAGAGTGGAAAATAAAAGAGTTAAGGAGTGTGTTTGTTTGTCTGTAGTACCATTTCATGGCCCTCCTTGCTTTATTCTATCTATCCGTTTCCTTAGCGACACTTTTCATTGGAATTCGTCGTAATTAGCAGTTCATGACTTAATCATCTCCATTGTCTCCATTTACTTACAACTTTCAAAAAATAAAAAAATAATATATATATATATATATATATATATATAATCTATTATGTTTTATAAACAACTTTTTTATAATATTCTACAACTTTTGTAACGGATTCGGATAAGTATAACTATCATGATTCCTGAGATGATAAATATTAATTATTTTTAAATTTAACAGTTAAAATAAAATTATTAAAAGAATATATTAATTACAAAAAAATTATTTAGAATTTGAATTTATGTTTCTTTATTTTTTTTATTTAGATATGTGATACTGAAATTATTTTATAGAAGATTAATTTTTTAAAATTTATATTTTGAGATAAATTATTTAAATTTTATTTTTGGGAAGATCGTTTATTTTTTTGAATAATTTGATTTAAATAAAACTTTTAAAAATTAAAATTTTATCAAAAATTATATTTTAAGTATTCATTTTTAACAAATTTTATTCAAAATTAAAAAATATATGTATAGAAATACTAGTGAGTATCTGCTTGTATGTACACAAAAGATAACTTTTCCACCCTCTGCTCTTCATTCTCACAATTCTATTGAATTTGCTATATATATATATATATATATATATATATATATATATATATATGTGTGTGTGTGTGTGTGTAAAACATACATCAATGTATGTATCTAAACATATACTTGAGGTTTGGAAGGATAAATTAAAAAAAAAAAGAAAAAAAAACTTATAGTGGTCCAAATATCACGAAGCTCACAGTTATGAAAAAGGATTATTACATTTTAATGAATATTATAACTTGATAGTTACAGCATTTTTTATATTTTTAATGAATATTATTATTTTGTCTTTTTGTTTTACTGGATGTCTTCAAAACTATAAATTATTTCCACAATATTCTATCCAATACTTGAAGGTAAAGGCAAAGTAGAAAAAAATACATAAACAATCCGATTCTTGACACGTGGCATTTACTTGTGGTGATAGGTGATTGTGAGCGTCCGATTGAAATAGAAAAAAGGTTGGGGTCCTTCCCATTAAGTGTAGTAAACGTTTTATTATTTATTTCTTTTATTACGTATTTCAAGGGTCTGAAAAGTCCTTCTCTAAAACGTTATTCCCTTTTGTTCAAATTTGTCTTTTAGCATTTGAGCATAGAGAGGGACAAGAATCTCTTCACTTCTGTTCTTCTTTTCCTTTTATAAGTAAAAGGGTGATTTTTCTTACTTAATCAACGGTTAAAAAGACCAACTTTTGCAAATCACATACCATGTAAGCATAAATCACCATCTCCAAAAGGTAGGTTTCAATGGGGCCATGGTTTGAAAATGCATTTAATTCAATGCCTTTTTTATGTAAAAAAGCATCAATAATAATAATAATAATAATAAAAAAAAAAAAAAAAATCGTGGTCCTGGGGTCCTCCTAATCTTTGGATCCTTCTACCTCTTTTGAAAAGTTATACTTATGGAACCTCTAATTTCTTGTTGAATTCAACATTCCATAAATTAAATTCTTAAACTTAGAAGAGAGAAATTAATCTAAGAATTATACCTGTGTGGGTGTGTTATGTTGAAGATGATCAAGCATCTGAGAAAGTATTGAGCCATGTCCCCCAAAAGAAAACAAATGAGAGGGCCAAGTGACATGAACAATTCAATGTGATTTATGGAATCCACGTCAGACACACCATTTCGTTTTGCAATGGAATTCGAATCTGCAGCTGTGTTTTTAGTCTTGTGAAACAGTGGATGCACGTTAAGACAATTGTTAAAGGACACTTTAAGTTTAAGTAGAGTAACATATTCAATAAGCGTCATTCTGAGTTCTGAGGTTTTTTATGAATGAACAAACACTAAATACAACCAAGGAGAACAAACACAAATTGCTCTGTTGAGTTGTGCCGCACTCAATCTCAAACTGCGGACAAATGAACATACCTCACACCACAACATTATAAACTGCATAGGTTGTTTCAGACATTCATATACATATATATATATATATATATATATATATATATAAAAGTATAAATGTTCGAAATATCATATTATCAGTGATAAGATCAGGATACAATATATAAATAAGTGTAAACTTCACCTTACAAATTGATTTTGTAGAATTGAGTTGAACTTAAAGTTTACTTTTTAAAATTGTATCATACTCGTGGTTAAAGTTTATCCTAACAATGCCTGTTAGGTCTATTGTTCCATCAATTATCAGATCACTCATTAATGTTTACTCTCATGCACGATATAAATATACCTCGGTGTAAAAAAGTGTATTGAAAATCGTGTGAAAGTTAGACTTAAAATTCACTTTCTAACGATAAACAAATAAAAGATATTATATCTGATTATCTCATCCAAAATATCATATTATACATAATTTTCTAAACACTTAATTTCCTTGTTTATATAATTTCAAATTAATAAGAAAGATCATACTAACTATAAACCAAAGATAGACAATTTAAATCATTATAAAAACATTATTAATGAGATATGACTATTGACTTAATTTATTGTTGTATTTATTTTATTGCTGTTGTAAGAATACATTTGACTTATGATTATTCACTCAATTTATTATTGTATTAATTGTTGTTGGAAGAATATATTTGACTTATGATTATTCATTCAATTTATTATTATATTTATTCTTATAAGAACATATTTGACTTAGGATGTCATAGTTTGTAGGTATCCTTTTAGTAGAGAAGATGTTTGAACATGTCGAAAAGCTCTAGAAAGTGATAAAGAGGTGACCGGTACTAGTTAGTCGTAAGAAAAAATAAAACGACAACACTTCAAGTGAACATTAAAAGTTTAGGAAGATAACAACAATTAACAAAATTGTTATTATAATGAAATGAAATAATTAAATTTGATATTGTCAGTTCATATTATGGGTGACAAAGTGGGTTGGGCTTGATGGGCCAGTTCGTCAACTCATTTTAGCCCAACCCGCCAAGCAAGCCAAAGGCGCGTCAATCCACTCATTAGTCTTTTTTTTTAAATTAAAAATAATTGAAAAGATGAAATTTTCTATGTTATATTTTTGTAAAGATGTAAATATACAATACTATTATAATTTAAATCATTAACACTTACAAACTAAGTTCTAATTATTAGTTATAATAGAGTAATTTAACATGTAAATATAATAATTATTTTAATTTATTCAATTAAAAATATTGATTAATCAATTAAAAGCTTAGAAAATATTTATATGATTAAATATGCTTTAAATATTCATTTATAATATATATATATATATATATATATATATATATATATATATATATATATATATATATATAAACAAATTTAAAAAATTAAAAATCAAAAAAATAATTGATTGGCCAACCCGCCAGCGTGTCACCCGTTGGCCCATCCCGTAACAGGACAATTACGATTCATAATCTGTTGGGGGCTTCTCCCTGCACCTCCAATAATATCTCCTGTACCCCCAAAACCTACTTTATTTTCATGTTTGCCCATGGTAAAAAAATCAGTTACTATCTCTTTTATCTCTTTCACCGCACTGCACCCCCAAAACCCCTGCACCCCTCACCGCACTGCACCCCCAAAACCCCTGCACCCAAAACGCACCCCAATAAAGCAGATTCCCTGCGGCTTACACCCTTGGAATCTTTGACCTAGGTGCAATCTGACGTTGTGCACACAACCTCCACACCTCCACACATTCTTCATCCTCCTTCTCCCTCTTCTCGTGCACATAGCCTCCACACCTCCATACACTCTTCATCCTCCTTCTCCCTCTTCTCGTGCACACAGCCTCCACACCTCCACACACTCTTCATCCTCCTTCTCCCTCTTCTCGTGCACACAGCCTCCACACCTCCACACACTCTTCATCCTCCTTCTCCCTCCTCTCCCTCTTCTCCCACGCTTCCACAGTTGTTTTCCCCGGCCTCCGCAGCATCCTTTTCTCCTCCACACTGTTGTTCTCCCCAGCCTCCGCAGCATCCTTTCGCGCCCCTTCTCCATTTTTGAAGTACTGGTTTTTTAATATTAGTACAATGTGTGCATGTGTGTATTTATATTTTAATTGATTTATTTATTTTTAGCAGTAGATTAGAAGATACTGGTTTCAATATTTTACAGGAAGGTTTTCCACGACACGAAGGGTTTTCCACACGAACAGGCGTGGGTTCTATGTTTTTTTAAGGAAACGGAATGTGTAATCCGTTTCCCAGAAGCCTAAACGGAATACAAAATCCGTTTCGTGGTTTTTTTTTAAAGGAAACGGATTGTGGAATCCGTTTCCCATTTGGTTTTTTTTTTTTTTAGGAA
>Ga0214545_1010863_pt1 | contig 12926 bp, 5 predicted proteins | sample CNSS4metaG_FD_160064 | JGI IMG/M metagenome (GOLD analysis project Ga0214545, IMG submission 160064) | Root nodule microbial communities from cowpea collected in UCLA plant growth center, Los Angeles, California, USA - CNSS4 | ecosystem: Host-associated > Plants > Roots > Nodule | place: USA... | reverse complement strand
TATTTTCAACCTATTCTGCATAAATTACAGTTTCATATCTTAAACTTATGTGTAGTGGTGATTTTTTATGATCTTGGTAATATGGTTCAATGTTTTAGACAGTAATAATCTATTTTTTATGGATTTTCTTGATGGATTGTTATTTACCTTTAAGGAGTTTTAGGCTTTCATGGCTGATGGAAAATTTTCTTACCCTAAGAGCATTGTTGGCAGTATAATTCGAAGATAAAATATAAAGGAATAATGGAGATGGAAAAAATGAATTTACGTGATGTTTAGGAGAAAACAGTCTGTTTTTATCATGTCCAAATTTGCTAGCTTTTTGTTTGGTGAATTTGGCTTTGATACTATGCTGCTTTTTAATACCCTTGTATGTTATTATTGGTTATATTTTTTAAATGTGACAGAATGTGGAAATAAAAGTTTAAAACATAGTATTCATCACAATATTTTGACAGATAATAAAAATGTAAATTACAGCTTTGATTCTTTATCCTAATTATAAAATTCTTGTTAACTTCTTAATTTTAAATTGTATTTTATTCCTTATCTTTTAAATTTGAGTCAATTTGATTTTAAAATAAATATAACTTTTAAATTTTAAGATGGGACATTTAACAGTAAAAATTGTTCTATTATAATTTAAGTATTATTTGATTTAACCCGTACAAAGCAGTCAAATCATCATTTTATAAATTATATTTTTCCTTTAATAAATAAACTTATAGCTTAATTATTTAATTATGGCATGTTATAGCTTAATTATTTGATGGTGGCACCTTGAAAAACGTAAATATGCACAAATATGCGCATTAATATTAAAATTAAAGTTTACATAGATGATTTCTATATTGATGTGAAAGACATACAAATATGTGCGTATCTAATAAAACGGGAAAAAGAAAAAAGAAAAAATCCATGAACCAGTGCCTCCTTTTTATATGCATGAACACACTATAAAGCAACCCACACACTACATATACCTCATAATTCCTGTCTCTTGTTCTTCTTCTATTCCATGGACGATTTCTTGCATCTAATTTGCCCTAATTCTCCATTCGTATGCATCTCTTCCTCTTTCCAATCTTTTTCTTTTCTCTATTTTCTGTAAGCAATTTTGTATAAGCAATCGACTCTTGTCACCCGCAGCCATACATTTCTGTATTTTAATATATCTCTACCATTTTTTCTTTAAATTCTAAGGTTTTACAACTGTATGTTTCTACCTGTGTTCTTTTTCAACTATGCCCAAAGAAACTGTAATTCTTTATTGCACGAAGTCTCTTAATCTCCATTTATCGTGTTTGCTACTAAATTTGTGTTCTGCCGTTTACACATTCTGCATACAAGTTTTATCCTCCTTTTAGATGAACCAAGATTTCCAATATGGTGTAAGAGCCAGAGTTAATTCACACTCTGCTGCCACTGGTTTTACCCTCCGTCTTCTTGTCTGTTCTTGATCTTCTTCTTCCGTCTTTTTCTTGTTTGTTCTTGACCTTCTTCTTTCTTACATATAAATCATGGTGTGGTAAAACAATTAGACTCTAATTACCTGCTGCCACTACCAACTGATATGGGTCCTTCTTCCTGTCATGATGTGATTTTATCTTGCTGGCAAGATGAACTGAGTAACAATGGCTCTAATCCATCTTTGTTTAGAGCACTCCGCCTGAGTTTATTGAACGTATTTTTCAATTTGAAATCGTGTTTTTCTCCCACATACTAAACCAAAGTTTGTGCGTAATTCTCTAGTCTTTATATGCAATATTTATACTATATGACTGTTATGGACTGCTGGAATCTAATTCGTCCAAGTTATACCTTCTTCCACACTTTCGAATTTTCAATTCCAACATGGGATTCTACTTTTTCTGTGGAGATGCAAGTTCTAGCCTTTTTATCCTGAAATGAAAGGAAATTTAATGTCTGTCCAATAGCTCAGTAAGTTTATGTGTACAGAAGATGCTTTTAATTTTGAATTATGCATTGATTTCTGTAACAAGCAATGGTTCAAGGTCTATCAATCAAAATAGTATAGTTTCCCAACTACTATTGTGATAGATAACTGATTGTTTATGTACCTAGAAATTTCGGTTGTGCCACTAGAAAATATACTGATAGTATGACAGCCTGCATGACATAACATGTTTTACTTGTACCTTGACATCTTTATTAGAAAAATACTATCTTTATCAATGTCTAAATAAGTAGAGAATTTTTCATAGTTTGTATATGGCATTTCATGGTCCAAGGTATTGATACCTTGACATGTTTTAAAGTTACAGAATCTGAATTGTTTATCATGTCAATTTAAAAACAAGATCACTTAAGTAGGATTACAAGGATTATTACATAATTTTAATAACATCAACACCATGACAATTGACACATATACTTATTAATTACAAGGGAACACAACAAGATGTTTCCATATGATAATGAGTCCTTATCATGTCCTTGTCTTGTATTTGGATGTCTTTTATGAAGTATATCTATGTCAATATTAAAATACCAATTCTTTGGCCATAAATAAACGAAAATTTAATCTGAATTTGCTTTATTTTATCTGGTTTCAATTTATTTACGCATTTACTAAGTGTATGAGAAATTCTTCCAGGTGATTAATGATTGTTTTGGTTTTGCGGGGCCATTGCTTCTCAATAAACTGATCCAGTTTCTTCAACAAGGTATTACGACGAGCAATAAAGTTTTTATTTGTACCAATTGCTTTATTAATCTCTTATTTAATAAGCTTCTTCTTTACTTTATTCCCTTTAGGCACCATACTTTTATTTCGCATTCCTTGATAAACAACTTTATATGTCAGTTGAAAACATTGCAAATATCTACCTGTCAAATATATTAACATAAACATGGTTATGGTGATGGTGATGCCATTCCTTTTTTCTTTTTCTTACATAATTTCCTTCTATTTGCATATCAAACAATTGGAACAAGAAAACTTAAGAAAAATTTGGTTCCATCTTTGTTATTTCTTTCAGGTTCCGTGAATGTGGATGGGTATTTACTTGCATTATCCTTGGGCTCACCTCTATAATTAAGTAAGTTTAACTCTTGTAGTTATATAGTTCATTATATTATATTTCACTTATATGTTTTTCCTGCATAATAAGTTTAAGGTTCAGGTGATGATTGTCCAACCCTTAAAAGCTCTATATAAGTCATCTTTCTTCTCTTCTTGTGCGTTATTGTTAGAAAGTTATCTTGATTGTGGTCATCCCTAATATGTTTTGGCTTTTATACTTCTAAAATCAACACAATATAATTTTTAGTATAATTATCATAAAATAAATAATAAAATAAAAATCGAATATACATCTAAACATGATTGCTTTTGTATAGGCCATTGAGTGAATTTTGATGAACTGCATTATATATATATATATATATATATATATATATATATATATATATATATATATATATATATATATATATATATATATATATAACTTCAGAAAGGTTGCTGAGTAAAACAAAAGTTCCCTGTGTTGGGTTACAAAGTTAGGTTAGTAATAAAAACTATGTATGACAATAATAATAAAAACTGTCATACATCTCAATAAATAAATAAATATAGAAAAAAATTCAAAAGTTTGATTACCATCCGTCACGTATACCGAATTTTCACTCTTGCAGCCTTCTTTCTCAGTTTTTCGGTAAATTTTAATTTTTGTTTCAAAATTACATTGACGTAAAAAATAAATAAATTTATTTTTAGGATTAAAAATAAATCCATTTGTTCTACTCAAGTTTTTTATTTTTTTATTACGTTTTAGAAAATAATAGATTTATTCCTTCATTTCTAACTACATTATATTTCTAACTACATTATATTTGGTTAATTTATCAAATAATGTTAATCATTTGTTCTACTCAAGTTTTTTATTTTTTTATTACCTTTTAGAAAATAATAGATTTATTCCTTCATTTCTAACTACACTACACTATATTTGGTTAATTTATCAAATAATGTTAATTTATTGTTGTATTTATACAATATGATTGGATTTTTAAATATTACATAATAGGGAACAAGTCTTCATAAATATAATAAATGTAACGATTTCACTACAAAAATTAAGTCATATATCATATAAACGATTTCAGTTTTTATATATATATATATATATATATATATATATTCTTAATTCTAGTATATTTTAATAGTTGTTTAATCAAAGATAAACGATTTCAGCTTTTATATATATATTTATATATATATATATTCTTAATTCTAGTATATTTTAATAGTTGTTTAATCAAAGCAGCCTAGCCCATTCCCACGAAAAGGTTGTTTAATTCTAGTATATATATATTCTTAATTCTAGTATATTTTAATAGTGGTAGACGCTCTTGAGAATTTGATATTAGCATTTAGCCGTTGTGATTTCAAACTTTGAAATCTAAAGAAAAAAACAGTACTCTATTCCTCTCTTCGCTCAATTGCTAAATCTCAGAAAGAAAAGAACGTTACTCTGTTTCGCTCCATTGCTCTCTGTTGCGCTCCATTGCTCTCTTGCTCTATTGCTCAAGAAGTTGGATCTTGGAAATCGAGAACCATGAACGGTAATCTCACTTTCCCTTTACTAACCAATTGAATTAACCACTTCTTCTTTAACACAAAGCACCGTTTTTGCAGATCAATCCATTCAAATCCAAATGCTCGCTGAAAAATTCCACCGCTTTGTTCTTGACTACGTTCCTTCTGAGCTAGGTTCCTTTTCTATTCTCTACTCTCTATTCAATTTCCCTTTTCGATTTGGATCGACCAAAAGAAAATAATGATCTTAATTTCAGCCAAAGATACATTGTTAATTCTGACGTTGGATGGTTCTTTGATTTGTGGAATTTCGACAGATGATGTATCGAAGCAAGTGAACGAGAATTCAGACTCCATGGATGAAAACACTATGTCACAGGGAATCCACGAATTTTCTCCGGATAAGGGTCACACACTTCCCATATTGAAGAAAATACTTGATCTCGACACTAAAATTCAGGTAAATCTTTAAAATCCACAATGAATTCTGTTTCTTTCTTTTCCTTAAATTTCTTCTTTAACACAAAGCACCCGTTCCTTCAGATCAATCCATTCAAATTCAAATGCTCGCTGAAAAATTCCACCGCTTTGTTCTTGACTACGTTCCTTCTGAGCCAGGTTCGTTTTCTATTCTGTACTCTCTATTCAATTTCCCTTTTCGATTTGGATCGACCAAAAGAAAATAATGATCTTAATTTCAGCCAAAGATACATTGTTAATTCTGACGTTGGATGGTTCTTTGATTTGTGGAATTTCGACAGATGATGTATCGAAGTCAGTGAACGAGAACTCAGACTCCATGGATGAAAACACTATGTCACAGGGAATCCACGAAGTTTCTCCGGATAAGGGTCACACACTTCCCATATTGAAGAACTTGATCTCGACACTAAAATTCAGGTAAATCTTTAAAATCCACAATGAATTCTGTTTCTTTCTTTTCCTTAAATTTCTGGATTTACTGTTCGCTCGCATTCTGTTTATCTTTCGCAAACTTTATTTTAACGGGGTTTTATTGTTCATGCATTAGGATTTGAAGAAGCATCATATAGCACTGTGACGAAGTGAAGCTCACGGTTGAATCTTTTCCGGGCACTGATGTTTTGAAGTCCGTGCAGCTTCTCGGTATGCTTCCACTGTCGCGGAAGTGCATGTGAGTTCTTATTTTATTGTGGGGTCCAGGTCCAGGGTCTCATCTTTCACCCTTGTTCTTTAAATTTCTTTCCACTTTTGTTAATTTCTGGGTCTTTTTTTTGTGCAGATTCCTTGTTCTTTAAATTTCTTTCCACTTTTGTTAATTTTTGGGTCTTACTTTTGTGCAGATTCCTTGTTCTTTAAATTTCTTTCCACTTTTATTAATTTCTGGGTCTTACTTTTGTACGGATGTGCTTATGATTATATTTTTGAATGCGTTTTTTGTGGTTTTGATACGGTTGCAAATTGTTCAGAGGAGTTTACTTATGACAGAAAAAGCCGGGGACTGTGGGTTGAATTAGATGGGTAGCTTTTAATTTAATTTTATTTTTTTAGCCTAAAGATGTCGTTGTATTTACTTAAATTTAGGGGTTTCGGTTTCTTCTCTTCATGTGAGGTTGGATTCTAGTTATTTGACAATTAGTTGATTTGTTTGGAATTGAGCTCATTCTTTAAAGTTTGGTGGTGCGATTCATCTATGTCTTGTGCTTTGTATTATGTGTTGTGTGTTATGTGTTTGGTATGTTTTGTGTTATGTGTTTTGTGTGTTGAATGTTTTGTGTTGTATGCATTTTGTTGTGTTGTGTTTTGTGTTGTGTGTGTTTTTATGGTTGTGTTGTGTGTTTTGCTGTATGTTTTTCTTTTGTATGTGCTGTGTGTTTTTTGTTGTATGTGTTGTGTGTTTTGTGTTTTGTGTGATTTTGTTGTGGTATGTAATGTGTTTGCTCTTGTGTGTTTTGTGCGTTGTGAGTTTTGGGTTTTGTGTGTTTTATAGTGTGTGGGTGTGTGATTTGTGGTTTGTGTGTTTTGTGTTGTGTGTGTTTGTATTGTTTTGTATTGTTGTGTTATGTGTTTTTTGGTTGTGTTAACTGTTTTAGTGCTTGTGTTTTTTTATTTTGTTTTTGTGGTTGTGTGGGGCGTTGGGTGTTTTTGATATATATTGTCTTTTGTGTGGGGTGTTGTGTTTTTTGTTGTGTGTGTTTTTTATGTTGTGTGTTATGTGTTTGGTGTGTTGTGTGTATGTGTGTGTTTTGTGTTGTGTATGCTTTGTGGTGTGTGTGTTTTGGGTTGTGTGTTCTTGTGGTGTGTGTTTGGTGTTTTTGTGTTTTGTGTTGTATATGTTTTGTTGTGATTTGGGGTGTTTGTGTTTTATGTTGTGTGTGTTTGTGTTGTGTTTTGTTTTGTACGTGTTTGTGTTGTTGTGTTCAGTGTTTTTGTGGTTAGGTTAATAGTTTTTGTGCTTGTGTGTTTTTTTATTTTTTTTTGTTGTGTGGGGTGTTGGTTATTTTTGATTTATATTGTCTTTTGTGTGGGGTGTTGTGTTTTTGTATTGTGTGTTATGTGTTTGGTGTGTTGTGTGTGTGTTTTTTGTGTGTTGTGTATGTTTTGTGGTGTGTGTGTGTGTGTTTTGGGTTGTGTGTTTTTGTGTGTTTGGTGTTTTTTTTGTTTTGTGTGTGTGTTTGTTGTTATGTGTATGTTTTGTGTGTGTGTTGTGTGTGTGTTTGTTGTTATGTGTATGTTTTGTGTGTGTGTTGTGTGTGTGTTTGTTATTATGTGTATGTTTTGTGTTTTGTGGTGTGTGTGTATGTTTTTGTGTGATTTTTGTTGTGTTTGGTGTTTTGGGGTGTTGTGATTTGGGGTGTGTATGTTTTGTTGTGTTTTGTGTTGTGCGTGTTTCATTGTGTTTTGTGTTGTGCGTGTTTTGTTTTGTGCGTGTTTGTGTTGTGTTTTGTTGTTGTATTCGGTGTTTTTGTGGTTGTGTTAATTGTTTTTGTGCTTGTGAGTTTTTTTATTTGTTTTTGTGGTTGTGTGGGGTGTTGGTTGTTTTTGATTTATATTGTCTTTTGTGTGGGGAGTTGTGTGTGTTTTTTGTGTTTGTGTTGTGTATGTGTGTGTGTTTAGTGTGTTTTTGTGTTATGTGTTTTGGGGTGTGTGTTTTGTGTTGTCTGTGTTTGTGTTGTTTTGTTCAGTGTTTTTGTGGTTGTGTTAATTGTTTTTATGACATGTTTTTTTATTTGTTTTTGTGGTTGTGTGGTGGTGTTGATTGTTTTTGATTTATATTGTTTTTTGTTGTGGTGTGTTGTGTTTTGTGTATTTTGTGGAGTGTGTGTGTGTGTGTTTTGGGTTGTGTTTTTGTGTGTTTTGTGGTGTGTGATCACTGCTTTTTGTGTTTTGTGTTGTATGTGTTTTGTTGTGATTTGGGATGTTTGTGTTGTTTCGTGTTGTTGTGTTCAGTGTTTTTGTTGTGTTGATTGTTTTTGTGAATGTGAGTTTTTTTATTTGTTTTTGTGTGGTTGTTTGGGGTATTGGATGCTTTTTATTTATATATTCTTTTGTGTGTGGTGTTGTGTGTGTTTTTTGTGTTGTGTGTTATGTGTTTGGTGTGTTGTGTGTGTGTTTTTGGTGTTGTGTATGTTTTGTGATTTGGGACGTGTGTGTTTTGTGTTGTTGTGTTCGGTGTTTTTGTGGATTTGTTGACTGATCTTGTGCTTTTGTGTTTTTTTTTTTTTTTTTTGGGTTGTGGGGGGGGGGGGGTGTGGGATATTGTCTTTTGTGTGAATTGTTATGTTTTTTGTATATGATTTGGGTTGTGTGTGTGTTTTTTTGTGTTGTGTATGTTTTGTGGTGTGTGTGTGTGTGTTTTGGGTTTGGTGTGTGTTTTTGTGTGATTTGTTTTTGGGGTGTTGTGATTTGGGGTGTGTGTGCTTTGTTGTGTTTTGTGCGTGCTTGTGTTGTTTTTGTTTTGTTGTGTTCAGTGTTTTTGTGGTTATATTAATTGTTTTTGTGCTTATGTGTTTTTTTATTTGTTTTTGTGGTTGTGTGAGGTGTTGGTTATTTTTGATTTATATTGTCTTTTGTGTGAATTGTTGTGTTTTTGTATTGTGTGTTATGTGTTTGGTGTGTTTTTTGTGTTGTGTTGTATGTGTTTTGTTGTGATTTGGGGTGTTTGTGTTGTTTTGTGTTGTGTTCGGTGTTTTTGTGGTTGTGTTGACGGTTTTTGTGCTTGTGTGTTTTTATTTTTGTGGTTGTGCGGGGTGTTGGATGTTTATGATTTATATTGTCTTTTGTGTGATGTGTTGTGCGTGTGTTTTTTGTGTTGTGTGTGTTTGTTGTGTGTTGTGTTTTGTTTTTTGTCGTGTGTTTTTGTGTGATTTGTGTTTGGTGTTTTTTGTGTTTTAGGGGGTGTGTGTTTTGTTTTGCGTGTGTGTGTGTTTTTTGTATTGTGTATGTTGTGTGTGTGTTTTATTGTGTGTGTTTTTGTGTGTTTTGTGTTTTGGATTTGGTGTTTTTGTGTTGTGTTTTGGAGTGTGTTTTGTTGTGTTTTGGAGTGTGTTTTGTTGTGATTTGGGGTGTGTGTGTTTTGATGTGTTTTGTTTTGTGTGTTCAATGTTTTTGTGATTGTGTTAATTGTTATTGTTTTTATGACTTGTGTATTTTTTATTTGTTTTTGTGGTTGCGTGGGGTATTGATTGTTTTTGATTTATATTGTTTTTTGTGTGGTGTGGTGGGTTGTGTTATGTGTGTGTTTTTTGTGTTGTGTGTTATGTGCTTGGTGTGTTGTGTATGTTCTGTGTTGTGTTTTGTGGTCTGTGTGTGTGTTTTTGTGCGTTTTGTGGTATGTGTTCAGTGTTTTTTGTGTTTTGTTGTGATTTGGGTTGTTTATGTTGTTTCGTGTTGTTGTGTTCAGTATTTTTGTGCATGTGTGTTTTTTTATTTGTTTTAGTGGTTTTGTGGGGTGTTGAATGTTTTTGATTTATATTGTCTTTTGTGTGGGGTGTTGTGTTTTGTGTTGTGTGTTTTTTATGTTTTTGTGTTGTGTGTTGTGTGTTATGTGTTTGGTGTGTCGTGTGTGTGTTATGTGTGTGTGTTTTTGTGCATGTGTTTTTTTTATTTGTTTTAGTGGTTTTGTGGGGTGTTGAATGTTTTTGATTTTTATATTGTCTTTTGTGTGTTTTGTGTTGTGTATGTTTTGTGGTGTGTTTTTATGTGTTCTGTTGTGTGTCTGGTGTTTTTTGTGTTTTTGTGTTTTTGTGTTGTGTTGTGATTTGGATGTGTGTTTTTTGTTGTGTTGTTGTGTTCGGTGTTTTTCTGGGTTTGTTGACTGATTTTGTGCTTTTGTGTTTTTCTTTTTTTTAGTTGTGTGGGGGTGTTGAATATTGTCTTCTGTGTGGGGTGTTGTGTTTTTTGTATGTGATTTGTGTTGTGTGTGTGTGTTTTTTTTTGTGTTGTGTATGTTTTGTGTTGTGTTTTGTGGTGTGTGTGTGTGTGTTTTGGGTTTGGTGTGTGTTTTTGTGTGATTTGTGTTTTGGGGTGTTGTGACTTGGGGTGTGTGTGTTTTGTTGTGTTTTGTGTTGTGCGTGCTTGTGTTGTATTTTGTCTTGTGCGTGTTTGTGTTGTGTTTTGTCTTGTGGGTGTTTGTGTTGTGTTCGGTGTTTTTGTGGTTGTGTTAATTGTTTTTGTGCTTATGTGTGTTTTTATTTGTTTTTGTGGTTGTGGGGTGTTGGTTGTTTTTTATTTATATTGTCTTTTGTGTGGGCTGTTCTGTTTTGTGTTGTGTGTGTTTTTGTGTTTGTGTTGTGTGTTATGTGTTTTGTGTGTTTTTTTTTTGTGTGTTGTGTGTTTTGCTGTGATTTGAGGTGTGTGTGTTTTGTGTTGTGCGTGTTTGTATTGTTGTGTTCAGTGTTTTTGTGGTTGTATTGACTGTTTTTGTGCATGTGTGTTTTTTTATTTGTTTTTGTGGTTGTGTGGGGTGATAAATGTTTTTGATTTATAGTCTTTTTTGTGGGGTGTTGTGTTTTATGTTGTGTGTGTTTTTTATGTTTTTGTGTTGTGTTATGTGTTTGGTGTGTTTTGTGTGCGTGTTTTTTGTGTTGTGTTTTTGTGGTGTGTGTTTGGTGTTTTTTGTGTTTTGTGTTGTATGTGTTTTGTTGTGATTTGGGGTGTGTGTGTTTTGTTGTGTTTTGTGTTGTGTTCGGTGTTTTTGTGGTTGTGTTAAGTGTTTTTGTGCTCGTGTGTTTTTTTATTTATTTTTGTGGTTGTCCGGTGTTGGGTGTTTTGGATTTATATTGTCTTTTGTGTGGGGCATTGTGTTTTGTGTTGTGTGTGTGTTTTTATATTTTTGTGTTGTGTGTTATGTGTTTGGTGTGTTTTTGTTGATTGTTTTTGTGCTTGTGTGTTTTTGTGGTTGTGTGAGGGTGTTGGATGTTTTTGATTTATATTGTCTTTTGTGTGGGGTATTGTGTTTTTTGTATATGATTTGTGTTGTGTGTGTGTTTTTGTGTTGTGTGTTTTATACTGAATTGCAGTTTCATACAATAGTTTAATTCAGTTATTAGATTTTGCAAATTTAGCCTTTTCTAAGTTTATTTTACGGTTTAGGTAGTTAGATTTTTTGTTGTAACCGGTGTTGGTAGTTTGAACTGTCTTTTAGTCATATTTTGTCATTAGAAACTTTTTACGATAGTTAGATTGCAGTTTCGTAGACCTTGCCAAGCCGAGGTATCTGTTTATGTCCTCCTACGAACAGGTTAGTCTTTATATCTATGCATAATTCGCTCCTTTTTAACATTGTCTAATAAATTGTGTCAATTCTAGTGATTTTTTTCAGTGCTTTCTCTCAAATTGTTGTCAATAAATATGCCTTTGTTTTAATATTTTCGTTTTTTTTCTTATAGAGGGTGCAACCCTTTGATATAAGATATCAGTACCTTCTGCTGCAGCTGAACCGTATGAAATAATTGCTTTCAAGGTATTTTCTTACTTTTGTTTGTGTGTTTTAACGTTAAATTAAACTACGTAAACTTGTGCCCGTAGATAACCAAACACAGGTCGATTCAAGAGAATCCAAGTCATTTCACTTTAATTATTTGCCCTTGTAACTAACAGCAGCAGAACTAAATTGGTAATTTCCTGTCTTCTTTTTTGCTTTCGTTTATTGATGTCTTTTGTTTATGCGGCGTGCATGAGTGATTTTTGATGTCCACCATTTGTTAATGATGACGTCAATTGATACTTTGTATTCATTTACTGTGTTACCACCATCAACATTATAAGGTGACTGATTAATGGTTTTACATTGCTTTTATGACTGTTTCAAACCAATAATTAGAAGTCGAGACTTTAGTACTTACTCTTATTTAGTCGGAAGCTTCAAGAGATATAATAGTTTTTCTTTATTTTGTTACTTAGTGAGATTCTTAGTTATTTGTTGTTTTTAGATATTGACCCTTGTCTTAGCTTTGTTTTATAGTCTTAGACTTGTTTAGATATGTTTCCAAGTGCTGTACAGATTTTGCATGGTTACTTGTCTACTTCTTAGTTCTTGATTGTGAATGACCTTTTGAGTTTCTAATTTAAGTTGATAGTTTCTAGTCAGTTTTACAACTTCTTTCAATAGAATTGAATAGTTTTTACATGAAAAGTCAGTTTTTAACCAGTTTTGACAAGATTTTACCTACTGTGAGATTTGAGATTTACTTTCTTTCATTGTGTGATGCATTCATGTTTATTTACATTTTCAGAACTTGTATTGTTCCTCTTCGAACTCTGACAGTTAGATTTGCACTCTAGAGATGATATTAGGCCATGTTTGTTTCTCGTCAGCTAGCCAAATAAAGCTCACCCTGAACTTATCTCATTTGCACCTGAATTTTGTGCCTGATTTACCTTTTTTTGTTCATTTTAAGCTCAATACAAGCCTTAGACCAGAAACACCATGAAAATGCCCAAATCTTAGAGTTGTGAGATGGTTTAGGAAGTGTGTAAGGAATATGTAAAGTTCAAGTGTGGGGATCTGAAAAATCTGAAGGTGTGGTCTGTTTTGACTTGGAAGAGAAAGGAGAGTGAAAAAAGAAAGAAAAGTAGAAAAAAAATAAAGGAAAAAAAAAGAAAAAAAAAGTGAAAAAGAATAAGAAATATAGAAGGAAGTGAGTAATAAAATATATGAAAGAAGTTGGAAAAGAAAGGAGAATTAAAAAAAAAAGAATGAAAAGTGGAAAATATGTGAAAGAAAGGAAGGAAGTGATGAACAGAGGTGGTGAAAGAGTTGATGATTCCATGCACTTGAATTCCACATTTTCCACCTAGGTCTATCTCACTTCTCTTTGATTTTAGCTTTGATTTTTTTCCTCTTTTTACCTCACCTATACCTTGGCCACATTACAAGCCT
>Ga0214545_1010857_pt1 | contig 12932 bp, 3 predicted proteins | sample CNSS4metaG_FD_160064 | JGI IMG/M metagenome (GOLD analysis project Ga0214545, IMG submission 160064) | Root nodule microbial communities from cowpea collected in UCLA plant growth center, Los Angeles, California, USA - CNSS4 | ecosystem: Host-associated > Plants > Roots > Nodule | place: USA... | reverse complement strand
AGTTAGTCTCACCTAGAGCGGACTGACTCCTGTGGTGAGAGTAGCAGGAGGCCTGAAATTCATTAAGGGCTAACCTTGTGGTGAGGGAAAATTGATCCATCGTAACACTTGTAACACATAGCTTGGGGGTGAGCAGCTCGGGGGTGAGCAGAGGTATCCACCACAAGTGCAAGCATCCGCTGAATCCGACTAAGTTATACGTATCCGAATGAGTCGAGTCGAGTCGTAGTGTATTGATTGAAGGGTCCTAACATGTTTGGTTGTTGTATGGATATTAGATGGTGAAATTATGTTTGAATGTATGACGAGAATGTTGTTGGCTCTAGCTTACCCTGTTTATTGTATGGTTGTCTTGTATGTGGCTCTTCTTTCTTGCGATGATCATCAATGTAATTGATGGGAGCAGATGGGCGAGGTTCTTGTGGTCAGCAAGGGAGTGGAGATTCCGCTGCTTAGCCATCGGGGCTGGATTTTATTTTCCTGCATGGTTTTTGTTAGGGCTATGGCCCATGTTTTGTTTTACGCCTTGCTACTCTTTTCCGTTTTGTTAGACTTGTATCTAGTTTCCTGTTGGCATCGTGGTGTGCCCAAGGTCGTGGGGGTTGTGTTAAAGACCCTAGGACTACGCTACAATACTATTATTGTGTGACGTTTCCTTTATTTTCGCATAATATTTAAATGGGACGTTACATTTTGAATATGAAAATAAATATATTTAAACTCACATTAAATAAATTATTTAAAAATGATATAGATAAATCAACATTGTAGATTATTTTAGTCAATTTTATTTAAAAATAAAAGAAATATTCATTATTTCAAAATTTATTTTAAAATTAAATATTAAATATTAAATAGTTTATATATATATATATATATATATATATATATATATTACATATTTAAAAATTGTTGTCAACAAAAGATACTAAAATTACGATGTGTAATTATATATACATATGATATCTTAACTAGAGCTGTCAAAATGGGTTGAACCCGCGAGCCAATCCGGTTCACCATGGGTTCGGACTGAGTTGGGTTGAATTTTTTTTACAAATTTTAATACGGGTTGATTTTTGACCCGGCTCATCCGGGTTAAACTCGTGGTGAGCCGGGTTGGCTCACCAACCTGCAGATAAAAGGGTTACACAAGTATTTTTTATTTTTTTTAAGTTGGGTTTTACATTTGGGTCATGTTAGGTTGTTTTTTTTATCCAACACATAAATAATTTGTATTTTTTTTTGTTTGTATTTGGATTCTATTAAAGTTTATTTAGATTTTAATTAGAACTACAATTTAGTTTTGACTAAAAAAAAATAAAAAATAATATATTTTTTAATTAAGTGAACCCGTGAGCTAATCTGTTTAATCCGCCAACCCGTGGTAGATCGAGTCGGGTTCAAAATTTGTTGACTCTTTAAAAAGTAAACCAGGTTGAATTGGCTTACTAAATCATCAACTCGTGATGGATCGAGTCGGGTCAAGCCAGATTATTTGTTTTTACATCTCTCATCTTAACATAGGATTATAGTGTAAGGTATATATTTATATAGAAAAAGTACTAACAACTTTTAAAAGGTACGGCCATCCTTTACTATATTTCCTTCCTTTTTCTTATCCCACTCAATTCAGCAACAATTTATAAATCTAAATACAAATTTTTGCACTTTCCTTTAAATTAGTTGAAAAAAGCAAAAATTGTGGTATTAAAAAAAAAGGTAAAAGATATTATTTTTTTGAGTTAGTCCAGCCAGAACACAACCTGCAAGACTGGAATACATGTCAATTTAAGAAAGAGCTATTTTTTGTTGATAAATTTTTTTTAATAAACTTTTTTATTTAGGTAAAAAAAATTATTTTATTATTTTATTTTAATTAAAAAATAAAAATTTAAGTTTGTTAATTTCATTTTTAAAAAAATTTGTTAAGTTTGCAAATCTTTTCTTATCAAAAATAATTTTCCTTTAAAATATCATATCTGACTAAAAAGTATGTTAATGACCACGTGGTCAATAACATACTACTGTTTAATCCATATAAAAAAGAAAAACTTATTACCAATCTTCTCTATCCAGGAAACATCCAAATGCATTAACAACTGCATTTATGATATGTCGGTTGAGTCATACAAACCTCAATTTCAACCTTATGAGGGGAACACTTAAAACCTTTTGTCCACCGTAGGATACAGTGAAGCAACATCTGATGGAGATCATCTATTACGAATATTATAAATGATATCAATCCAACGGTCAATTTTTCTTGCGCACGTGGACCACCTACCAATAATAAAATGGTAAGTAAGTGGTCCATTCTAGCGTTCACCTTTTCATTTACTATTTATTCTAACTTTTTGGAGAATATACCAAAATGAATTTAATAACCCTACCAAAATAAAATTAGATTAAATTAAAAATGAAATCAAACTCATAAAATGATTTTTTTTAAAGGACAAATTAAGTTTATTCTGTGGATGATGAATTGAAGTAGTAAAGCGATGTATTGTAATTTGCAAACACGATTTGTCATGATTGATTAATTGAAAGATTTGAAAGTAATAGCCCATTATAGAGGAGCCCGGTCCAACATGGGAGGACAGTTTTGATAGACATGTCTGTTTCTTCGGAAATCTCATTAAAATCTATAATATGTTTATCATCTATGTCCTTTTCACCAAACCTAGTCACCACACTTCTTATAAATATATATATATATATATACAAGAGTTTCTCTTAGAGCCCTGTGTACTAAAAAGTTAATTAGTGTTGTTAATGGTGCCTAAAGTTTCAGTTTTATGGGTAGCTACTATAGCTTTACTATTCAATTAAAGTGATGTTAACTATTCAACTATTTATCACTTTCTATTATTTCATTCTCAAACTTACTCAAAGTATTTCAAAATTTGAATTTTCTAAGCAGTTAATGTGAAGTCCTTCAAACATTATTATTATATGCAAAGTTCATTGAAAATGTAAAATTGGTAAAATATAAGAAACCCACTCTAGTTTTAGGTGACGAGCACAATTCATTTTTTTTATGAATTTAAGGAAGGGTGATAATATATTTCTTTAATATTTTTACTAGGGTTTGATTTAAAATGCAGTAAGGGTAAAACAAGTTTATACGAGTATTTAGATTTATTCGATAATTTTATCATGTTATATGAAAATAAAATAAATTTTTGTTACATATTTATATACAAATATTTGTATAAATTAGTCTCCTGAGTCAACAATAATTAATAATGAAACTCGTACATACGAATGAGACTAAAGTGGAGTATATACGTCTAGGCACATCAATAGTTCGATTAAATGAGTAATTAAAAAAACTAAAATCTTTGTCTATTTAAACACGGATTTATTTAGCTCACTTCATTTCTAACTCGTGTGTTACATGTCTTCACTTTTTGTGTTAGTATGAGTTATATTGTAGAACATTTATTTGTATACTTTTTTATTGCAGAGGAATTGTTTAAATATTAATACTGAAATATTATTTATTTTAAAATATCTAATGATAAAATTGATTTTTTGATCTTTGAAAGACTTCATTCTCCGACGGCCATTTCACTTTCATCACAACACCAATACAGATGTAGCTTCATTCATATATATATATATATATATATATATATATATATATATATATATATATATAATTCATCATATTTCACCGATCCAATCTTTCGTTTCTGTTGTTGGTGTTGAGTTATGGGTTTGGATTATCACATTTTTTGTGGAGTTTGTCGTTTAGACATAGAGAATGAGTGGTGATGATTGAGTTAAGGGTTAGCTTGTGGAGTTTGTGAAGATTGTCATGTAAGGTGAGTTGATTAAACAATTTTTTCGAATTTTAAGTACATCTCCATTGCACTTTGAACTAGAATTGCTTTGAGTATAGGTTTTGTAGTTGATTAGTTGATGGGTTTTATTTTTGGATTAGAATTTGAATTTTGTATTGTAAGGACCGTCGGCCGATTGAGATCACTTTCAATAAGATTTCTTTGAGGAAGTGTGACACGATCCTTCTCTTATATTGTTCACCGGTTATTCTTGTTATTGTATCGGTCAGTCGATCACTGACTGATCGATCACTAAAAGGAATCATTTTTAAGTTCAAGTTGCAATGTTCGACATATATCACTACGATGTGTTGATCACTTCAGAGATTATGAAGATATGTGCAATGTCGATCGGCCACCAGTCGATTTCTCCTCCCACTGCCAACAGTTGGACTGTCCTTAGAATTTCATTTTATCAATGCCCTCCAATGCGATTAAGGTACAACGCCGTCCGACAAGTATAATCGAACAAACATCATATTAAATGTAGCAACTTCGTAATTATTGTAAACATGTTAGTAATCATGTTTAAAAAATGATTAGGCCAACCTTTATCAGAGACTCATGTAGAAAATTATAGATACATATAAAAAGTATGTTTGTTGGGATTCTTCTCTCGCATTTATTACAATATTTATTATTTTAGCTAGAACGAACTCTAATTGACTTAAGTATTAAAGCATCTTTAATAGGTATATCAATTAATAGAAGAACCAAACAAACTAAAAAAATATGGCTAAATAGACGAGTTAAGTAATGAGCCGAAGACTAAACAAATTATTTCTATATTATTTCTATAGACGTTTAGTCCCTAGAAACAAATTTCAATTATCATTCAAAAGCAAGTATTTAGTACAAATAAACACAGACTTTTTTATTTATCCATTATACCATCAACTGTTAAATTTATTTATTTTTAAATATCACCGCTTGTGGATAAACCGATGCTAGGATTAAATTTATTTTTAGAAACATATTAACGAGCTCGATTTTGCCGACCCTACCTTAAGTTAATTAATTAGTTTTCTTTTGTCTAGGTGGGTAAATTTGACGCTAAAAGTGTAGGTTTTCCTAACCAACATCAAACACCATTAATTTCTAGGTGTGGAGGGTCGGTTTTTGGCCGACTCAAAAGCTGACACTATTCATAACTAACATCAATTTTTCTTTATTGACATTAGTTTTTTCAGAGATGTTTCTTATACTTTTTCTTATAGTATTGTATAAACTTTAATAAATAAAAAGTGTTTAAAAATTGAGTTACAAATAATGGTTATATAAGAGACTATAACAATCTTTTCACCATTTCTAGATCCATATATACAATATATAATTTTTAATGTCCATATACTTACCACTGTATGAACATTTTAATTCATGTCCGTTGATTCGCAGCTAGCATTTTAATTAAATAAAAGCGTTTTTTGATATTTTAGTTATATATAAAAAGTTAGATCACTGACCGATAATGTTCTTTAATTAGAAAAATGAAAAAAAAAAACGAAATACAATGTTGTATTTACTAGGTCATTAAAGTTGTGAGCTGTTGATACATTTTTCTTTCTTAGCAATGTTCCTCAACCAACAAAGAAAACCAACTCTACAATAATACAATCACGAAGATAAAGATGTTTAAATGACAGTATTAAATAATTTCAAAATTTCATTTTTGAATGAAAACAAGATAATTAGATCTATGAGGTATTAGTCAATATATCTCTTTTTACCATACAAAAAATATATAAATATGAGAATATTTTGGATACTCCAACTTTCCGTATAATTATATACATAAAAAATATTAAAATTAACAATTAAAAAAATAAAGGAATCGTTACCAAAGTTCTTGACTTTACACTGTGTTTGGATGGAGTGTTTTACTGTGCATGGAGACGGATTAGCGGGTGACGAAATGTGATGACGAAATACAAGTAACTTCTGAGATACTCCACTCGCAAAATACATGGAAGGGAAAATCAAGTCATTTATGATAATTTACCAACTTAACCTTTTACAATTTAACATTTCCACGCAAGTTTTTAACCTTTTTTCCTTATGCACGTTGTCCAAACGCAAGATTTCCTGGTAAAAATTTTAACATTTTCCAATTTTAAGTAAAAATAAAATTTTCATTTTAAAGTAATTTTCATTAATTACTTTTAAATTTACTACACAAATTATTCCATGGAGAATTTGGTAAACATCCGATATTCTCTACTAAAACATTTGTTTAATCTATGGTACACATCACATTATATACAAATTTTTAAAAACTTTCATATCAAATTTACTTAATTACCCTATCTTTTTCCTAGTACAAGCAACGAAACTTCACATCTTTTTTCTCTCAAATCCACTCTCTCATTCATCTTCCAATCCAAACACACCCTTATGTGTGTATTTTTTTTTTTTTTTTAATTTAGGGATGAAAGTGAGTGAATTTAAAAATAAAGTTTGTGAGTGATTTGAATGATGTGATAGATGAAAAATAAATTTTTAATAGATAAAAATGTAAGATTATAATTTTGGCCATATAATTAAAATTAATATATTATTATTATCATTATTTTTTAATTTTTGTTATTATATCATAATATTATATATATATATATATATAAATTTTTATATTATATATATATATATATATATATATTATATGAATCGGTTCCATAATTAAAAATTCTTCCCACTCCCAAAATCTAACAATAATAAGAATAATAATAATAATAATAATAATAATAATAATAATAATATTATTATTATTATTATTATTATTATTATTGTACCCTCCTAGATGGAGAAGATCTCCAATAAACCGAGATATTCAATAGGTCAAGGAATCGGCCGAAAATTCAAGTCAGAAAACACGTTTCCACAGAGTCGAGGTCATTGCAAGAAGCCAAAAAGATGTCTTCATAGGACCGACGTCACTGAGGGTAGTTAGTTGATGGTTCAAGATTTGCGAGAATGTCACCCTAGGACTGACCTCCATGTAGGAAGCTAAGATTGAGAGGAGAATATTCGATAATATAAAAGAGAATCTTGGAGAAAAATCTAATCTACATTTGATAAATATAAAACAGATTAGGAGATATTATTATTATTATTTACTAATTATCTTTTGATTAGATTATGTGAGAATATTTGATTATATATATTTACAAAAATTGTATCCGACTTGCTTATAAATAAGAGTGTTACTCCCAAAATCAAAGAGGAAATTATTTTGGCCTAAGAAAATCATTAGTTAAGGTTAAAATACTTCATTATTTTTATCTTCTCTCTAAGTTTATTTTACAATTTTTTTTACCAAAACAATTATGTATATACATGAATGTTCACATGAACTAAAAAAAATGTCAAAAAAGTATGACACACAAGAATGATGCACGTGAAAAATGAAAGTATGATTTTAATGAGGGTGATTTCGTCATTCAAGCACTATCACCTTCAAATCATTCATGAGAAGTGAGGTGGAAAAAATAAAACATTTCTCAAATTCATTCTTTCTCGAATTTGGATTATTTACCGGATTTTTTTTACTTTTTCTCTCACCTTGGAATCCCTCAAAACGAACACGAAAAATCTATGCTTCTACCTCAAAAAATAAAAATAAAAATAAATCTATGCTTCACAGTGAAATCCACACAAGAGAGAACAATGTAAGAGATATTCTACTAAGGATGTTTACACAAAGGAATCTCTCTTCAAAACAATGAGATAAGTTTAAAATTGATTTTATAAAGAAAAGAAGAAAAATAAAAGAAAGGGAAAGAACGCACGAATGGGATTAGATGCATAGACGTGCATGGATGGAGACCAAAAGGACAAGGAAACAGAAATAAAGTGGGTTGGGTGTTGGAATTGGGTAAGTGTGTGTCTCTTTCTGTACCTACCCTCATCACATTCCCACCCTTTTTCTCTACTTTACCTTCATCATTTTCACTCATCACATTGCTCTTACAGTAACACTATTCAATTCCTAATAATATTTTATTTTTATAAAAATACGTCAAAACAAAAAACTAAAAACAATATTTTCGCTTAAAAAACACAGTGACAAATATTGTATTGTGTGCATGCAATTAATTAATAGTGCGCGTATATATATATATATATATATATATATATATATATATATATATATATATATATAATATATTTCTTTATTTAAATTTCGCAAACTAGTTGAATTTTTAACGAATGGATATGAGAAATACACCTGCAAATTTTGATTGAGAGGAATTGAATTATAGAAGGAGGGGGGAAAGTGTTTGATGTAAAACAAAATGGTGGGATCAGTCTCTTGGAAATGTCATTAGTCATTTTGGTCGGATATCATATCATTATGAAATTATTGCTATGTCTCCAAACACTGTTAATTTCAAACCCATTTCAATCACCTAATCCAATGCATTTCCCACTTGCATAACATTCATTGAATGCTAATTCCAAATACACTACCTTTAAATCTACCCTCTTCTTTTTTTTTTACCGTAGCAAAAAATTTATAACTTTTACATTTATTATCTAAAGATACACGTCACCGATTATTTGTTATAACTAGTTAATACATAATTATTAAAATCTTTTTTTAAGATATATAATTTTAGTGTATATACATATGATGCCGTTTTGTAGCATTAACTGCAGAAGTACTTGGATGTAATGGAGCCACGATGTCATGTTGGTTATCGTTTGTTTTTGTTGTGAAAGTTCCACAAATAATGTTGTTTTGCATTAAAGTTTATTACTATTAAACATCACCTTCGTTTTAATTAGCTTTGTCTCTTGTCTCCAAAGTTATGTGACTTAAGCCGTTAAGCGACCATTATCAATTATGAATCTCCCAACATGTTTGACTTAATTCCGGGAGTTAAAGCAAGGTCCCAGATATGTTTCATGTTTATACGAGAAACACAATTCATTCATGCACGCATATTCAACAAACACACGGATAAGATAATTAATATGTACCACTTAGATAAACAAAAATATATATAACTAATCAAGTACTTAACTATGACACATGTCCATCTAGAGAAATACAAGAAAATAGTGGAAAGAAAATATCTTATTCAGAGATTAGTCAAACTTCTTAGCAGAGATCGATTATAGATCAAATTTGATAAAAGATCCGAGAGGTTAAAGTTAAATGAACACTTTAAATATAAACTCATCAAGGAATCATTTTTCTTTTTAAATATTATAACTCACTTTAAATTGTCTAAAATATACATGAAATGAGATAGCGAAGCGTGCAAACATGTCTTTACCAAGTTTCAACTCAATTTTTGTATATATATTTTTTTATCAGTAAAGAATAAAATTAAATTAGCAGAACACTTGAGGGGTGCTCTAACCTTATACAAAAAACATGTATGATTTGATGCATTAGTTTAGCATCATAACATCACTAGCCACAACCCAACCAAAACACTTGGTTACAGTCTATATAAGCATTATGATCCACAACCAAAAGGACCATAAGTGAGCATCTATATCAGATCACCTAACATAATATATACCAAACGCTAACAAAAACCAATTCTTTTTGATGCAAAATAATATTGCAGATTGTATATAACGCTAAAAGCATGAGCTTTGGATTCCCTGGCCAAAAAAATATATGCAGAAATTTAGCCTTGACAGAAGTCTTGCTAGTGTCCTGGTCTGTCTGTTTTCATCCTCTCACACAACATCCACCGGCTTTCCTTCAAGCTGTTTTATGGCTTCCTCCATCTTGTTTATTGATTTGCCTTTTTACTTTAGTTTATGTAGTCTTCTTTCTATCCTTCACTTAAGAATCCTAGCTCTCTTAAACACATATCCTTCATTTGTTTGCCTGAAGCACTTAAACACACAACAATTATCATATCAAAGAGATTTTAAGCAAGTATAAGGGGATAGACACCAATCACTATATGAGAACTTTACAGATGAAAATTTGTGTTTCATCCATACCCATGCATTTACCTGTGCAAGACCAAATATCTCAATAGGGTCTACTTTTTCATCGATTTTTGTATATAAGATTGAACATTTTCATTTTGACAAAATACTACTCAATTTCTTCAAGAATATTTTTTTTTATACTTTTACCCTGAAATATCCCGGTGTGTTAGAAACCATATAACAATACCTTAGTATTTTTTTATTAGCAAAGAATTATATAATTATACAAAAATATTTGAGATGCTCTAGGTTTAATTTTTCTGAGAGACAACATCAATGAAACCTGAGCCCAACCACATAAGGCATTGACATCACTCTCAACCCAAAATCTTAAGACAATGAGTTTATAGGTCTTTGTCCTTATATAGTGGTGCTCTACTTTATCATTACTATCCAATATGAGACTTAGACTCACACTTGAATTCCCAATAGAATATACATATATTGGAGGGGCCAAAATAATATAATTCTTTTATCATTAGATTGTTGGATCATTAGTATACTGTTTCAAAGGTTAGTTCCACTAACTGAATAATTTGTTCATTAGAATAATGTTGTGAAGAAATATAATCTATTTTGTTTCCATCTTCACGAATAACTTCACTTTTATTACTTTTGAATAACACCAACACAATAACCCATCTTTGTTTACGGTTTCAATTTTAATGAAAAAACATTGTCTGTCTTAATAAATTTAATGAAAATGATCAAATTGTATCAGTTTCTCAAAATTCAGAACCAAATTGAAACTAAAAAAATTGGAGAACCAACTTAACACTTTTGAAGTAAAATAATAACCAAAAGGGCAATTAAATTAAATATTTAGTAAGATGTTTTGTATGTCCTTTCTTGTTGTCATGTTAGTTTTACACAAATTGTACTCATCCATTTTTTTTTGAAGAAAAAGGGAGTTACATATAAACTCATTATTTTTTCTTTCATTTTTCATTTGTCCTATTTCTTTAATGAAGAAAAAAAAAGTAATTCTCTTTTATTTTACTTGATAATGAAATATTAATTTAATAGTTAACATTGTTTCTTTTATCTCATGAGCCTTTGGTATTTTCATTTTTTATGAATATAGAAGAAAAATAATGTATTATGTATTTTTTCATAATCGATTTTTAATTGTGACTCACCTATAATATATTTTTTCTTTAATATTTATGCCTCTCAATTTTTTATTAAGTTGTGATAAGTTATTTTTAATATTATGTAAAAAAAAGATATATTGATGAAGAATGAAATAATAGATTCATTATTCAAAAGTGATAAAAGAAAAGCTATTGGTGAAGATGGAAACAAGATAGATTATACTTCATCACAACTTTATACTAATAAACAAATTATTCAGTTAGAGGAATCAATTTTTGAAACATTATACTAATTAATAATCCAACAATCTACGGATTAAATAATATTATTTTGACCTCTCCAAAACTTGTGGTTAAGATCCGTCACTGGAGATGAAATTAAAATAATTGTTTTACTTGATATTTTATGATTTAAAAGTTGTATATTCATGGTATGATTGAGCTTGAAGATTAAAGTATAAGTCCGAAAATTTTTGTTTTTGATGTTTTGCTTGTGTGCTATTATATTGAAGAAAACATCTTCGTACTCAATATATTTCTACTTAGTCTATACTAATTTTGTTCCTTTACTTATTCACCACTTACATTTTTACAAATTCTCTCCATCTCAAAACTACTTCATACATTTTTTTTTTTGTTAACCATACTAATCCATACCCTAAATCACAACTTATGTTTTTTCATGTAAATACTTATAGTATCGCCTAATGGGCTAATTGATTTCGACCATATATTTTAAATCGACAGTCATAAATTCATAAATTTTACTTATATTGACTTAATATAAATGTAATTCATTAATATAAATCTTAATATATATTGCCCACGTTAATAAATTATAAAATTGCTAAGTAAACTTTCAAACCTCGAAATCTCGTGAAGTAAGGATCATATATACCTCCAACATTATAAATTAAACTAATTATTTTGTAATACTTTTTGTCAAATTTCGGCTATATTTTTTTTGGGCTTCTAAATATTTCAAGACCTATATATTTTTACGTTTTTAAAATTAAATTTTACCTTTTTGGTGCACCCTTCGAAAAGTTAACCTACTCCTCCTTCTTCATTTAAATTATTTATTTATTTATTTTCTAAATAAACCTTACAAATAAGCATTTTTTTTTGTTTTTTTTAATTATCAATTTGTAATGATAATTTAAATATAGGTTAAAAATATTCGGTTGGTCCTTATATTTATTCAAAAATCTTAAATAGGTTCTAATATTCTGATTGGTCACAATTGAGTTTTTATTTTTGAAAATATGTAACAATTAGGTTATTTTTCGTTAGTAATACACTAACAACGTTATATATGTATTACGGGTCAGTTCATAATTTTTTTGATTATTTTTGATTATTTTAATTTCTTTTAAATTGTTTTGTCATGTATCAAGTTAACATCGTGACACATGTCAAGTCATTGTCTGAATCTAAATTTTATCCCTATATTTATTATTTTTAATTCAATTCAGTTGTATTTTTTTTAAATCGAGCAATATCATCATTCTACATGTTGATATCACATCTAATTTTTATATAAATGTTATACTAAGATTTTTATTAAAATTGATATTTTTATTAAATATTTTTAACAAAATTAAGCTTATTTAAATTTCTATTTTATATTGGACTTTATTTAAATTTTGCTTTAAAATTTTAAATGTATTATTTGTGTTGATATTTTATTACATCAAACTTTGATATTATTATTTTTTATTTGAATTTATATTTTAAATAATTATAAATTTATATTTCAAATATTTATAAACATTATATGGCAATAATTTATATACAAATGATAGAGTTTGCTTAAAAATAACAATTTTATAAATTCAAATGTAAAATTTTGAAATAATTTTATAACGATTTAAAATACATACACTACTAGAATTTTCTCTATTTCATGGGAAATTTCTTGCAGATTTTTTACAAAAATTTGCAGGAAAAGTGTTTCCTGCCAATTTTCTTATAAATTTTGATCGGTAGGTAATACCTTCGTGGGTAATTAGTTATTGGGGAATTTCAAAATTCGCAG
>Ga0214545_1010855_pt1 | contig 12932 bp, 6 predicted proteins | sample CNSS4metaG_FD_160064 | JGI IMG/M metagenome (GOLD analysis project Ga0214545, IMG submission 160064) | Root nodule microbial communities from cowpea collected in UCLA plant growth center, Los Angeles, California, USA - CNSS4 | ecosystem: Host-associated > Plants > Roots > Nodule | place: USA... | reverse complement strand
TAAAATTAAAAGTAATTAAGTATAAAAGTTTTACAAAAATTAAGTATTTGATATTTATATTAAAATTTAGTGGTAAAAGTCATTTTATTAAGTCATTTTTAATAAAAAAAATTAGTATAACATTCATTCCAATAAAAATCTTGATTTAAAATTAGTAAGAGACAATATTGTTCTATTTTGAAAAAAAAAAAATTAACAAAACATGAGTACTTAATAAAAAAGTAATTAATAAAGTAATATGTTAAAAAGTCGTTTTTAATAAAAAATATTAGTATAACATTTATACAAATGATAAATTTGGTCTGAAATTGAGAGAAACATTATAAATATTAGTACTTAATTTTGTAAATATATTTATACTTAATTAATTTTAATCATATAAAAAATGGATTACAAAAATATTTTAATTATTAAAAAAAAATTGGTACAACATTGAATCAGATACACATACTTAGGTACTAAATTGAAACAAAAAACATATATGGGGACTAAATCGAAATCATCACAATGACATATGTGATAGTGACACTAACATGTGGCATTACAATGCCACGTGGCACTGACAATGCCACGTGTCACACACAGGGACTTGACACGTGGCATATTTATTTATTTTTTTTAAAAATTTAAAATTTAAATTTTTTAAAAAAAAAAAATCAAAAAAACCACATATTGACACGTGGCACGTTGACTAACGGCGTTAGTCAACTCTGTCTGAAAGAGACCTAATTGAAGCAATTTTCAAAAATTGAGATGCAATTGACACTTTTTTAAAACCGGGCACCTATTTAATACACTAGCTCCAAACTGGATATTATACGATTGATTAAACCTTTTTATTCTATTGATTTGTTCCAAATGATTTCTGCAGACAAACAGAAAATTACAAAGTAACTTTTTTTCAAAAATAAATAAATAGTAAATATTTTTTTTTCTTTTTCTTAAAAATATACCATATAATTATTTATTCAGTACAGCAGAAAAATGAATAAAAATCTATTATTGTCCTTGCCAATAAATTACTAGTAACTTGTAAAAATATCACAAAAATAAAAAAACATGACACATACAAACAAAAACACGATAAAATCTATGACATACAAATTTTTTATCCAGTAAAACAAAACTGAGTAAAAATAAATAAAAAAGGTTAAATTATTTCTGAACTGAAGCTACATATAAAGCTTAAAAAACCCAAGTGAAGTTCATTTCTCTGATCTAAAAACCTTAACGTTGAACGCAGAAAGGGGGAAAAGGGGATTAGGGTTTGGGAAGCAGCGAGCGATTATGGATTTCACAGCGGAGAAGAAAGAATCAGAGAACAACAGCGCCAATAACCCCGAAAACGCTCATCAAACGTTAGATTCTTCTTCTCAATTGGCGTCGGCAATTGATTCAAACAGCAAAGAAACCGAAGAACGACAATCGCGTGAACTCAAAGCTGGTCTTCACCCTCTGAAGGTTTTTCTTCCTCACTTTCATTTTTGTTTCTTTGCAACTGAATCGCTCTTAGCGCTATCAAAAATCTTATTATTAGTACTATTATCAGTTGTAGGAGTAGTAGCACTTTTAACTCTGAGGCAGTTATGGTCTTTTACTCCTATCAGAACGATAAGGTGAAACTTCAATTTTGCGTAGAGAATGAGATCAAAAGTATATGGAGAACTGCATCTAAGTTTTGTCTGTTATAATGCGATTGTTCCATGAATTAGGTTAATTTTGACTCATAGCCTCATCCGTGGTTTTCAATGAGAAGTTTGGTAATTGATTGATTTCTAGGATTTTTTTAGTTTTTGGGATTTATTGGAGAGTTAAGGGTGTAACCAAAGCTTGCATTAAGTCGTATACATGTTGAGGTGCAGTGTAATGGCTTAATTAAAGGTTTTGGATTGTGGTTATTTATTTTTTTCCGAAGAACAGGATAACGGATTTGAAGTTCTGGATTGATTTTTGTTGGTTGTGTAAGGGTAGCATGCTTTGATTTATCCCTGTCTCAAGGATCTTTCAATTTGATGTTAGGAGTGTTCTAAATATGGAAGAGTTGAATGGCTGCTGTGTTGGATGCTTCTTCTTTGAAGTAGATATATCAGAGATGCACTTTGAATTTGATTCAGGGTCTTAATTTTACATGCTTGTTGATTATGTGTCAAAGTTATGTTTGTTTGGCTCTATCCTTTCTCCTTCTTGGAGAGCCTGTTTGTGCTACTAGACATTTTTGGTTGTTGATATAGTTTATGTTTGTGGTGATTTCTGTGAGCAGAACAAATTTGTCTTTTGGTACACTCGTCGAACACCTGGGGTTCGAAACCAGACATCATATGAGGACAACATAAAGAAAATTGTTGAATTTAGTACGGTGAGGTCTTTGCTTTGTTTAGAGTTATAGTTAAATATTAGTTCATACTTCGTAACATATATCCTTACTTTTGTGATTCTATGATTGTATGTTAATAGGTTGAAGGATTTTGGGTCTGCTATTGCCATCTTGCCCGTCCTGCTTCTTTGCCTAGTCCCACAGATTTGCACCTTTTCAAGGAAGGGATTCGCCCTCTATGGGAGGTATATACTTAAAATTCGTAGCTGAAGTTGCATTTTCTGTCTGATTGAGAATTTACAAGCTGTTCCATTCTTTAGAAAGGGAACCAGGGATAAATGTGTGTTAGATTTGTTTTAATTTTCACTGACACAACATTTTCTTTTTCTGCAGGACTCTGCTAACTGCAATGGTGGTAAATGGATTATACGGTTCAAAAAGGTTGTCTCGGGTCGTTTTTGGGAGGACCTGGTAAGTGCAAATATTTTCATCTCCGATATTTATTTATTGAGTGATTATTTATCTTCGTGCTTGCATCAAATAGTTTCACTGAAATTTGGTTTTTGATAGATCCTCATGGCATGGTTTGATATATGTACTTGATCCCACTCAATTCTATAACTCTTGGTTGTGGTTATTGGTGACTAAATTTTCCATTGAAATTAGGGGGATGTCAGTGACAAGCTAGTAACACTCGTTTTAACACTTGATTAAATTTTATTGAAAACTACAAAAGTATGGGTGAGACTCATTAGATAAGAAGTGAGGACGTACCAAAACTGTGATTTCCTATAAATATCAGCCTATAATAGACTATGTCTTGCTAGCATTTCTCTTAAAATTATAAAGTATTCTGCTCATTGAAATGATTTATGGACCTCAATTGTTTTTGTTGATTTTAACCTCTGAAACTGAAAACAGAAACCTAGGTTTTGATTCCAATTTATGACTTAAATTTTCTTCATTTGTAAAGCATGATTCCACAGGGTTGTTCATAGTGCATTCATTTGAGGTTTTCAAGATTTAAGCTCAACAAATTTGTTTGGGGATAGGGAAATGTTTCTGAAGCCTCTGTCAGCAGTTTGTTTTTTAAAAATTGAATAATGAAAATGAAAAGGAATACTTGTTTTTCTAAGTTCGAAGAGTGGGTCCTCTAGTTTCTGCAGCTCTGGGAATGACACCAGTATGGACTACATATTGGATCCAGTAGACCTATGTATTTCTTGTGGGGAAGATTTGATATATTGAATGTAGTGTTAACCAATTTCTGCTTTCATCTTCAAAGAATCATTTACCAAAATGGCTGCCCTCAATAATTTTCTTTTGCTTTGTTTGTCCCCTTACTTTGTTGAGTGATATAACTGTTAAGCTCTTCAATTTTTCTGGAGGTTTATAGATATTCAGCCTACCCTATGTGCAAATTGAGATCCAATAGAAGGCAACCAATTCATTTTTGGACTTAATAGAAACATTGAATCCTAATCCTTTTAGAAGGATCAGGGAGTGGGGGTACCTGGTTCGTTGGTCTTATAATTTTCATTCGTGTTTCTTATTGTGGAATAATGTTGAGTAGCTAGGCCTGGATTAATTCTACTTGTTACTTGAATTTGCCCAAACTACACTTTGTATTTTTTTCACCCCATTGATATAAACAGTATGTAGTGACAACTTAACAAACGTATGCCCTTTATTTGGTTTACATATCATTTTATTGCTTAGGTCTTTCCTTACATTTTTGTAAATTTTAGTGATGACTTTGACCAGCTAAATTACCATGTGGAATCTGTTGGAGGAATTGATTTCGTGATCTACACCATTGATGCAAATTATATTTTTCTTGCATAATTGGAGACTTAATTTTTAATAGTATTATTACACATGGCTAAGTGCAGGTTCTTGCCTTAGTGGGTGACCAATTGGACTATGGGGATAACATATGCGGTGCAGTGCTAAGCATTCGTTTCAATGAGGATATATTGAGTGTCTGGAATCGCAATGCTTCAGACCATCAGGTTGGCATTTTAACTGAACCTATTTGTTTATACTTTATACATTCATGCATGTTCTTAGTATTGTTCCTGCTTTCTCATTACAGGCTGTAATGGCCCTGAGAGATTCAATCAAACGTCACTTGAAGCTTCCTCACAGCTATGTTATGGAGTACAAACCCCATGACGCCTCTCTGCGAGACAATTCATCCTACAGGAACACTTGGTTGAGAGGGTAGATAGATGTAGAACCGTGTTCTCGCCAGAATCCCTGCAGTGGAAGCTATATTGCATACTCTTGTAGCTTCCATTCAGCCAGTGACATCATTGACTACAGTCAATGATGGTGGTTGTTCCAGGACTGGTTTGTCTTTTGAATTCAATGTACAACTACATTGCTACTTTAATAGAGTTTCATTTGGTTACTTGGGGTTAACCCTAATTCTGTGCAATGTGTCTCCTAGTTTCTGTAAATAAACTTGTTTGTGTTGCTTTTCACCGTGCTTATAGACAGAATCATGGCCTCTTCCATCTGATAGATGATAGGGTACTCCTGTAGTGCATTTCTACATAAAGGCCTTAATCCTTTAAACTGAAGTGTTGCAGGGGCTTCTACTATCTCCATTAGAAATGTTGCATAACGTTTCAATCCTGAACTCTTTAGAGGGTGATACACTCGATTGTTTTTTGAAATTCTAGAAGTGCTATATGCTCCTTCTGCATTACCAATTGCTTGTACTTTTATTTATTGAATTTATAATAATAATATTAAAATGATTTTGTGGTTTCATATTAAAACAATGTATTTGACTAAATTGAATTTAGGTGTATTTGATTGTGGTTTCAAATATTGGGATATAAACAAAGTCTTCATAGATTATAAAAGAATGTGAAGGAGAATAGTATGGCTTAAGTGTCTGGAAGAGAAAAATTAAATGGTTATTTATTTTCATACAAGAAAGGAATTGTTTTATAACGAAATATGTTTAGGTGATTTTTTAAATAATTTCAAATTTAGAAATTTATGAAAATAAATAAATTATTTTAGGAATTTTAAATTATTTTATTTTATCATCTTTCAAATCTTTGGTTGGGATATTGTTAATTAACTCGGATAAGAATATTGTTGATTTGACATAATTTGTTGATGTTTTAAATAATAGTAGGATTATTTTCTAAGTAAAATATAATCATGGTTATTTATTAATATTGAAGTTGTTTATATCCTATGATTTTTTTAATTGATGTCACTTATTGATTTTTCTGATTATAATGTAGGTAATAATTAATTTTCAACCAACATTAGATAACTGTTATTTTATAAAATATATGGAAGAATTTATTGATTTATAACGTTTGAAAGGATTTCATGGATTTTTGGATAATATATAAAGTCTTACAAATAAAAAAAGCGACAAAAAAGAAAAATAAGAAATGATAAAGTTTGGATAAGTAAAGTAAATTTATTATAATAATTTTTAAAAATTTAACATTTAGATTTTATTTTGTTGTAAGAATTAGACAAACACATGAATTGATCTTTCATTGAATTGGTTTGAAAATGGGTCAACTGTTAAAAAAAAAAGTCAGTTCACAGCAGGTCAATGACACATTTTTTAATAAAAATTCTTAATAAAACGTTATAATAATTTTCCCTTAAAATAAAAAATCTAAATTATTTGTCATTTTCTTCTCAAGAAGCTTGTTATTGTTAAAAGTTATTATTATATATTGTTGAACCTTAAATCTAAATATGTCTTTATATTTAACTTGTATGTGAATTTTTAAGTTAAAAGTTTATAAAATGTCATTTTTAGTTCTTACTATCATTATGAAACTATATTTGTATTTTGAAACTTTATAAAAGATGTCCTTTTTAGTTCTTAGTATCATTAAGTTATGATATTATATTTCTTTACTAAAAGTAGTGTGATTAGTTCTGTTTTCAATACATGGGATTTTCAATTTAATGTTATCTGAAGTAACAATTTTCCATCTTTGAAGATTCTATCTACTGCCTAAAAAATAATGTTTGAATCATTGAAGCTTCATTTTCAAATCTTCAATGCACACATCTTCCTCTAGAAATGAGCAATGTTACATTTGGTTTTGATGATACTAAACAAAATTATGAGTTATTTTTTTATTTTATGTGTAAATGATTTAATTCATGCATTAAAGTTGTTTGGGTTTATGCATCTAATATTCATTCTATGCATTTACAAAAACTTAAACCCTTTTTTTAAAGTGTTTTAGAACATAATAATTGACTATGACGGATGATTTATTATCATAATTGACATAATTAATTACTTGAACTAATTATGAATTAGCTGAACTAGTTATCGATTCTGTGGAGCTTGATTCAAACACAAGCTTCATGAATAATTGATTATGACCGGAAATAATCAATTAAATTGTTCTTATTAAATTTTCATATTCAATTAACTACAAAAGAAATGACCATCACTAAAAATAATCAATTAGATTTTTAGTTCTATATTGATTTAAAAGACTATATATATTTTGAAAGTAACAAGTCATACACAATTATAAATAATTTGTAATAGTTTTAAATATCTCTCCAACAGCAAAAATGTGTTTTGCTTCGGAAATCTCTAAGAGGATTTTGACTTAAAGATATTGAATGATAACTTGGATAAACGCTTGTTCTTTTCTTCTTTTTTTGGATTATCCATGATATAAACTGATATCTTTCCATGTTTTTTTAATTCTTAGTTGATTTTCTTTACACTTTAATTTGTTATTTTATGTAGTAAGTTTTATACATAATTTAGTAATATTTTTTACAAGCTTTTAAGAGGATTGTGATTTCATTTCAATAGGTGAAAGAAAAACATTCATAATATGATATTAAAAGATATTGAAACAATGCTCACTAAAATTTAGTAATTAAAACTATATGTAAATTCATTTACCGTCATATCCATCATATCAAATTCTTAGGTTCTTCTTTCTTACCATTTTCCTTGTTCTATGATCTTTAAACAAGTAACAAACTAACAATGTAGCAGAACATTATATTATCATAAGAGTTGCTATAACAATGGTTACAGTTTAACTGGAATTTCATACAAAAATCAAATTATATTGTATTAGCCATATGTGAATACATCATCTATAGACAAATTATCCTAAACGGATGATTGGAGCCCAATGATACCTGATCAACAATTAGCCTTTGTCAGGTTTCAGCATACAAAGCAAAAAAGCATTATGAGTTCAACCTATCATATTTAGAGTATATTTACATAAACTTCTTAGAAAATACCGATAAGATTAAAAATTAAAACAAACTTCTCCACAAAATAAGTTTAGCATATACATAAGCTAATTTATAGAAACATTCTCATATTAACTTCTCCAAAAATTGTTTTTTAACTTATGCAGAACTTAATTTTAACTTATTTCATATTTCTTTCTTTACTTTCTTCTATAAACCTTATGGATAATCACTTCAAGTATGTAATAGATAGTAACTTATCTTAGTATGACCCGAGAAGTTTTTATCATCCTGACTACAAGAATGTGTTTCAAAACTCAGTTTGACATGAAAAACAATTCATAGCAGAGGAACCAAACCACTTGCATGCAATGGATTAAAATAGTGGAAAAGATTATAGTTGGCTAGTGTCCAGAAACAATATGAAGAAAAGTGAGTATTACCACATGCAATTCTTGCACCTGCATTCCCAGTACTTTTGCTGAGTTCATGCCCACCTGTTTCATAATAAACAAAAAGTCAAAAACTCCAAAGATGGTGTAAGTTACAAAAACAAAACAGCGATTCCATAGTCTAGATCAAGAGATTTTAGTCCATCCTGAACTCCAGAAATTCAAACAAGCAAAAGAAAAAAAAATAAAAAATCATGTGTCCATTCTCTAGCCATCACTCAAACAAATGTTACTTGTCATTTTTCTGTAGACAACAACTCTCTATATTCACCCCTTTTTGTTGTTGTTTCATTCATATAATTCACAATACAATTTATAGACTTATTTTTCTGTCCGTTGTACTCACAAGGGCTATAAACGGCTAGTACACTACCTACCCACAATGGCTAACTCTTTAATTACTATTAAGACTCCGACTAATTAATTTAAGTTTATTCTAAACCTAACAAAAACTCTCCCGTAAACTTAAATGCTTCTTGTATACTTCATCTCAGTTCTTTTATTCTTCATCCCTGATACATGTATAAAAATTATTCCAACTCTCATTTTGCAGGACAAGAAGTTATTTCATATAGACATAACCATTCCAAAAGAAACCTTCAGCTTTTATATGCAGTGGATCAAGGGAAAAAATCTACAGCAATGGACAGTACACGAACCAGACAAGAATTTAACTTTGAGTTCTCATTTAGAATGGCCCAAACTTCTGGACCTCCATCACATCCTTTCAATTGAGTCCTAAGCCTTAGATCTATAGGGATTCATATCAGGCAACTTAGGAAATTCCTAAGGTTCTTTATACTTTGAAAATATAATTGAACAATATTTAGAATCTTGAAATATGTGACCAATTTCGGAATCACTATTAGTGGAAAGGGCATCCAACTGCATAAAAACATGAAACTTAAGGGTGAATGGGGGTAATAGGTTGAGACATGTTTTGTTTAAATTACATTGAGCCCACATGTCATAATTTTATTAGTAAAATGGAAATTCATTTTCAGTCAGTTACCAAACTTCGGATATATGTATTGGTTGGTCCTTGAATTTATGAAACTTGTTACCTATTTATTAGGTTTGTCGAATGTAGGAAGATATTAAGAAGGCTTAAGAGGTCCACACACTCAATATGATATGATACCATGTTAACAATTAGAAAAAGACTAGAGAGGGATGATAAGAAAGGTTACCCTGGGGTGTGTTCATCATCTTCATCCTCTTTGCCTTTACATGTTTATCATCGTTGCTCTATATTGATGATTTTCACTCAAAGGCTCCTACTAATTCACTTGCTCTAATATCTTTATTTGCTACATAACCATCTTTGGTGATGACCTTGCAATAGCAATTACGAAAAGGTACTTGTTTCACTTTGTAGCCCTTGTATTTCTTTAATAATACTTTTGGCACGATACAAATGCTGGTTGGAAATGGAGGAGGTGTCAACTTAGTTCTAATGTCCGTGGTTCATAATTTTCTTAGTTCTCACCAGGCAAAGGTGAAGAATTATTGCACTTCATGCTACCTTTACTAAGTAACTAGTTCCTCTTTTTCTAGATATATCACCCATTGATTGTCACTGGATTTAGACAGTGAAAATTTGTCCAAGTGGTTAGGGTGATCATTTTATGGATAGCTTAATTTTTTAAGGCTTCACTCAAGTTTATGGTCAAGAATATCATGATACCGCTTCTGTTATATCTGTTTGTCTATTGCTGGCCACGGGTGTCGTACAGCCTTTATTTTAGCTAGACATTAAAAATGTGTTTCTTCATTCTGAACATAAAGAGAAGATCTATATAGAGCAATTTCCTGGTTTTGTTTCTTAGGAAGAGTCAGAATGTGGTTTGCAAACTTTGACAAGCTCTTTGTGGTTTTAAGCGGTCTCCTTGTGCTCAGTTATGAAGGTTAAGTATTGATCTTCAACATTTTGGCAGGGTTTGAAGTTAATCGGTTTATAACCAGGGATGATCAGGTTGACATTATCAACTGAAACAGTATTTATTCCATCCCTTTCAAATCAAAGATTTGGGTTCTCTCAAATACTTTTAGGTATCAAAGTAATTCAATCTAGCCATAGAGTTGTGTATCATAGGAAGTACGTATTGGATATTCTTGAAGAGGCAGGCACAATAGACTGCAAACCAACTTACCATCCTATGGATCCAAATATAAAGGTTCTTCCAGGATAGGGGAGCCCCTTTCTCATCCTTGAAAGATATTGGAGACTAATTGGTAAGCTGAACCATGTTACCATCACATGACCAGATACTTAATCTGTTGTTTCTATGGTGAGTGAGTTTCTCTAATTTCTTTTATGATACATTGGGATGCAGCCATTCGAATTTTGAGGCATGCAAAAGGGTTCTTGATCAAGGTTTATTATAAAAGAATAACGGTCATACAGATGTTGATTGGGTTAGGTTCCCTTTTGATAAATGTTCTCTACCTTGAGATATCTTAATCTTGTTGGAGGCCATCTTGTTCTTGGAGAAGTATGAGGTTTGAGGTTTTAGCTATATCTAGTGCAGAAGTAGAATATCATGCTATGATCTTGGTTCCTCACTTGCCTACTTAATTGCCTTGAATATTACACCAAAGCTCAAATATTCAACAAACATAAGAAAGGCACAGGTTTTAGACTACAGAGCTACTTAGGGTGTATTTTTAATAGAATGGTATCAACCAGGGCCATACCAGTATTTCACACATTAAGCTTACAATATCAAGCATGAATGGTACTGAATACCCATTTCTATCATAGGAAGATTACTTCAATGAAATTACAATACAAAAAGTAGGGGAAAAGAAAAGTTAGAATTCAAAGTTGGAACAAGAAGAAACCTAGTGAGCAAGTTTTGTGGCCAAATTTTAAAATCTTACCCTTTCCAAGATCATCAGGATCAGCATGCACAACAACAGCCCTCCCAATTATGGAGTGAACTCCAGTTAGTGGAATCTACATATTGAAAGTGAGAAAGGGAAAATTAAGTGTTCTAGTCCCAATTACATTACATTCAAATTTCATAAATAAAATTATCAACCAAGTGAAACAATACAAAGGAAAACCAATATTGCGCAATGCGAGTGCCTTTGAACATGTGATTGATTTACAGAGGGGTAGATTAAATCAAATCACATGAGATGATTCTCTAAAAGAACAAAGAGAACAAATTACGAAAATAACATTGAGTAACACCGAACAACACTCATATTTAAATTCTTTACCTGTGTATCTCTAATAGAAATCTCAGCAACTCCTGCAAAACAGAAAGCCCTTTGGAAATTTCCCAGCAGACAATTCTTGAAAAGTAGTCAGAAATACCAAAATAAATATGAAAAAGAAAGCAGATAATACCATCCGGCCCTGCAACAATGTTGCCCAAATCACCAGCATGACGCTCATCATCTGAAGGAGCCCCATGATCCTTCTTCAACGGATTGAAATGAGGACCTAATGCAAAGAAGTCAAAGCTAAAATTTGCCAGAAAGTTGCATGTTTAACTTATAGATTATTTCAAAGAAAAAAAAAAAGACTTCATTTTCATAGGTTTTTAAGTCAATATTACATCGCCAGCAAATCATATATATAACTGGCAAAGCAACTATTACAAAATCTTTTAATCATACGACAAATCATGATTGGATTTCAATGTAAAAAATAAAAATCATTAGACTCTCCATATTCCAATTAAACTCTTTTTTCTTTCTTTCTTCTAGCAAGTTAAACAATTGAATTATAACCCAACTACAGACACAAAACAAGTGAATTCAAAAAGAATTCAGGATTTCTATCACCCTTGTTTTTTTAACTCTTCTTTCTCAGTCTTCCAAATTAACAATTGTAAACCTTCCTTTTAATTTTGCTACAAAAGGTAGGTGGAAGAGGAATTGTACAAGTTTGATGATAAACAATGATGAAGAGAAGAGAGAACCGGTGGAGTTGCAGCCATTGGTGGTGTCACCAAAAGCATGAATATGGAAGCCATGAAACCCTGGTGACAACCCTGTTATTCTCCCTGTCACATGAGTGGTTCCTACACAATCACAATGAACCAGACCAATAAGCAAATCAATTTTCCAAACTGAATGTATAGTGCAGAGTCAGAGACATGAAGAGAGAAAGAGAGAGACCATTGGGGTGCTGAAGAAACTGAAGAGAACCTCTAACGTTGTTGTCTCCGATGATGAGAGCCACTCCTTTGGGGGTTCCGTTTGCAGCTTTCATCTTCTTTTCTGAAGATAGTGGAAAACACTAATCTGTGTTCTTGGATCGTTAAAACAACCACAAAAGGAAAATAAAGGGAATTAATAAGAGATTTGGTTTTTTTTACTCGTGAATTTAACTCGAGGAATATGAGGAAAAGGAAAATCAAATCCATACATTTATTTTCGTTTGGTTTAGAAATATTTTAATGTAGTGCTGGTGTATATGTAAATAAATGTTATGATATATATATATATATATATATATATATATATATATATATATATATAATAGTATGTGTGAGGGATTCTATGAGAATAACAAATTATCATTCTCAGGGTTGTGATTGTGTTTTATGTTGGAAAAGAATATGGTGTTAAGCTAAACTAAATCAAGAGAGTAAATTGGTTTTTAATTTTTTTTTAAGAGATTTACTTTTTCTTAAACATTTTTGAAAACTGGCCTTATTATATAAGTGAATGTAATTGTTGAATTAAGATTGATAGAAATTACACACAAAATTAATACAACAGTAATGATATGTAAAGATAAAGAAAGAATGACAAAGATTACACAAAAAATTATATTATTTATAGTCATTTAATGTTAGAACAAACAAAATTTATTATCTTTTTGTTATGTTTATTAAATGCAAAATATAGATGATAGGAAACAAAAATTTAATCACTATAATAAAAATACTTTTGAATTTGGTTTTTTTTTTTTT
>Ga0214545_1010848_pt1 | contig 12940 bp, 14 predicted proteins | sample CNSS4metaG_FD_160064 | JGI IMG/M metagenome (GOLD analysis project Ga0214545, IMG submission 160064) | Root nodule microbial communities from cowpea collected in UCLA plant growth center, Los Angeles, California, USA - CNSS4 | ecosystem: Host-associated > Plants > Roots > Nodule | place: USA... | reverse complement strand
AGACCCATAACAACATTGCCTTAAGGTTTTGGGGTTAAAGTGGTGTCTAAGGTCTTATATGTGTAAGACTAATGTCATATAACCATATAGAACCATAATCTCCCAATAACCATATGCCATAACCATGACTATAAACCATATATGAAAAAATATAACCTATCAGTGGTATCAGAGCCGATGGTTCGGAGTGACTGACCGCATAACCATAACAAAAAAGGGGGTCACCACATTGGATAGAAAAGACAAAATTAAACACTATGCCTTAAGGTTTTGGGGTTAAAGTGGTGTCTAAGGTCTTATATGTGTAAGACTAATGTCATATAACCATATAGAACCATAATCTCCCAATAACCATATGCCATAACCATGCCCATAACCGTATATGAAAAATATATATAACTTATCACAAAATACCACCTTGGAGTACATACATCTCGAGTTGCTAACTAATCCCTTTTGTTGATTTTGCAACAGAAGGTTTTTAATAATAAAAAAAAGAGGGTTGTGGCCTTTGTGGGGGATTACGCAGATCTGCATGTTATCTATTATTTGACAATAACAGAAACCAAAAAGAGGAAGAGAGAGAAAAAGAGGAGTGTTGTTTCTTTTCTCTGGTTCTCCACCCATTAAAAAAAAAAGAGAGACACATCTTTCTTTCTGGTCTTATCCTGAATTCTCTGCCTTGGTTGATGACTGAAGTTGGTTCACTGCCATTTTAGTCATCTCAATCTGAAGTGTGCTGGTGTGATTGTTGTGGCGGTGGTGGTGAAGAGGTTGCGCAAGTGAAAGAAGAAAAATTGAAGGTTGTGGAGAAGTGGTGTTGGGGGATTGCGAAAGGTTTGATTTTTGTTGGTGATTCTCAAAGGGGTTGTGACGGATCCTTCAAGGGAAGAAAGTGGGTGTTCGAGTGGTTTGGAGTGTATTCTTGGCATTCTAAGGGCCCTTAAGATGGGGTCCTGCTTCTCTGCGGAAAGCAGGAGCCCTCACCCCACTTCACCCTCTTCATCTTTCAGAAAGCGCAAGAGCAACGCCAAGAAGAGGCTTGGATCAAGAGCTTCTTCCTTTGAGTATTGGAGGAATGAGCCTCTCCATAGGATCCCTGGGAGGATCTTCCTCAATGGCTCCTCCCAAGTTGCATCCTTGTTCACTCAACAAGGCAAGAAGGGCACCAACCAGGATGCCATGGTGGTTTGGGAGGTTAGATCCTTTCTCTCACTTTACATTTTCTTATATTTCCCCAATTACCCTCTTTCTGTACTCTTTCTTTTGCTACATTTTGCTCACAATTCAGATCTTTTTCCATCTTAATGTTAGCGAGGTTGATTGATTTACCTCACATTGGATTTTGTGCCCTGCCATATATACATACGAACATGGGTTATTTATGTATATACATACATACTTACTTACTTACTTATATAACTACTTTTCCAAGTATTATGCTGAGCCTTGTATTTCATTCGGATTTGGTTGTGACGTTTATTGATTGACCAAGTGTGTTCTATTCTATCATGGTTTCTTTGCATATGTAGTTTTGTGCATAGTTATGATTGTTGCTGATCCTTGATTCTCTTTTGCATGACTTTTTGCTATGTATGACTGTTTCTGGTTTTGATTGTGATATTGTGAATGAATTAGTGATCTAATGTTTTATTCAATGGGGATCACTTGGTGAAAATTTGTGTCTTCCCCTTTCATCTGTTTCTTGCTATTCTCTTGATTTTGTATTTATTATGGATATGGGAGGGGGAAGCTTTTTGTAGCTATTGCTGAACAGAGTTTTAATTGGTTCTGTTTTCGATGTATTGCAGAACTTTTGTTCTAGACAAGATACTGTTTTCTGTGGAGTTTTTGATGGCCATGGTCCATATGGTCACATGGTTGCAAAAAGAGTGAGAGATTCTCTTCCTCTAAAACTGAATGCCCATTGGGAAGTTAATGTTCCTGGTGAGGAAGTCCTCAAGGAGATTAGCGTTAATCCTGCAGGAAGCATGAACATAGAAGAGGCTGCTTCTGCATCTGCTGATGAGGATCCTCGGGTATCTGTTGATGCTGAAGAAACAGAAAAACACCCTGAAATCTTTCAGACACTTAAGGAATCCTTTTTGACGGCGTTCAAAGTTATGGATAGGGAACTGAAGACCCACCAAAGTATTGATTGTTTTTGTAGCGGAACAACAGCAGTAACTCTGATTAAGCAGGTGTTGCTTTGTAACCTTTGTAACTCTGATTATGTTTTGTTGGAAACTTGTAATTTTCTGCAAAAGAGTTATTTCTTCTGACCATAAAGGATTTTTTGTTCATTTGTAGGGCCATGATCTTATCGTTGGAAATGTTGGTGACTCTAGAGCTGTGTTGGGTACAAGAGCGAATGATGATTCTCTTGTCGCTGTCCAGTTAACTGTGGATCTGAAACCCAATCTTCCAGGTATATATCTCTTGTCTGGCATCAGATTGTTGAGCATCCATTTAGCAATGGAACCTATTTCAATGTCAAGTTCAAATACATGTGAAATACTTGCACACATGGTGTATGATTTATCCAATGAATTTGGATTATGCACTGAGTTTTTGGTACTGATCCTATGTCGTGTCTTCAAAATACACTGATGTATATTGATTTTGATGTTTTAAAATATAGTAGAAACTTTTTTAATATGACAAAATCAACTATTTCGAAGGCTAAAAAAAACAGTAAAGAACATGAACTCCTAATGTGTGTGACGAGGTATTGTGTCTGTATGTCATGGCTCATCTCAAATTCAACATCTGCATAAGCAACCCATTCTTGGTTTTAAAGTTTAAATAGATATTGCTTTAGCCTGTGTATCACTCTGTATTAAGTTGAAAGCTCCCAAATGCAATTTTCATGCTGTCATATATGTACGCATTGTTCATATGTCTGACCCAGTTTATTTTTCTCATTTTTACAGCTGAAGAAGAGAGAATTCGCAAATGTAAAGGCCGTGTTTTTGCTCTTCAGGATGAACCCGAAGTTGCTCGTGTCTGGTTGCCGAACAACGACTCACCAGGCCTTGCCATGGCCAGGGCATTCGGTGATTTTTGTCTCAAAGATTTTGGCCTGATATCTGTTCCAGAGATGTCATACAGAAGACTCACCGAAAAAGACGAGTTCATTGTCTTAGCAACAGATGGGGTAGGCAACCTAACTACCATTGTCACCAACAAAGATTTCCTTTTTACTTTGCCTTTTCACATTCATCTCAAGTTTGTTGTTTGTCAATGGCAGATTTGGGATGTTCTCTCAAACAAAGAAGTGGTGGACATAGTGGCAGCCACATCAAGGCGTGCTTCGGCCGCTCGAGCGCTGGTCGAGTCAGCCGTTCGTGCATGGCGGTACAAGTATCCGACCTCCAAAGTGGATGACTGTGCTGTGGTTTGCCTCTTTCTGGACACTGCCTCACACAAAGTATGCAGTGCTTCCATTGCCAAGTCCAAGGAGCAACCTAGTTCGGCCGTCCAAGTCCACAACGGCGACCGGGGAGACGTTTCGGCCCCGACCGGTCTGGCTAGGTCAGGAACATGCAGGGAGAACGATGAAGGTGAAGGCGAAGGTGAAGGTGATGACACCAACAAGAATGAGGAGGAGAAAGAGTCTAAGGAAGAGGAAATAGATCCTGAGTCAGAAATAGAATGGTCTGCACTTGAAGGAGTGTCTCGTGTGAACACATTGCTAAACCTCCCAAGGTTTGAACCTGACAAAGAAGACATGATGAGAAAACAAAATTGAAAGAAAAATGGTTCAACCAAGGAACGTTGAGTTGAGTTGAGATGGTTTTTTACTTTATATTCCTTTATTTTACTTTGTTTTTGTTCTGTTTTCCATCATCATCATCATGATATAGATACATACACACCCTTTTCCTTTTTTTGTTCTTTTGCACACTTTTCTTTTCTGTTGAAGTATTCATGTTCCCTTCACCAATTGGTGTGTTCTCTTGTTTCTTCTGGGTCATGTGTTTGGACTAGAGAAGATGGCCGGGCTGTTTTAGTGTGTCTGGAAAATTTTGTAAAATCAAACTCTTCTTACCATATATTTTTTCTATCAAAGGCCTTACTTGGTTACTTTCTGCTGCATTATGCAGTGTTTTTGAAGATATGTTATTATATTACAACAGTGTTCTTTTTCTTCATCCATGCTGTCTGATTTATCAGGTTTTGAAATAGTTGAATGAAAATCAATTTCATGATTCTGGAAACTAAAAATGAAATCTTTTGGAGGATTAGACATGTGGGTCTGATATGATTATACATGAAGATGAACACTGGTATGGTTGGTTGAGATGAGTGAGTGACGTGGTGGTTGTAGCATGGTTGATGAGTGAGAGTTAATTATTGTTGAAGTAGTTGGAGAGTGATTGAGAAAGAAATTGGATAAGGTTCATAAATGAAATGAAGTGGCCAAAAATTTTCAAGCTTTTTGGGTCTCTCTTTTAGGGATGGAAATTAATGTGGTGAACAGGAGTAACTCGTGTTTGCTATTATTTGGAGTGTTGTGTGTGAAGCTGGTGACACCACTGTGTTCACACCGATCGGATTCACTGCAAAATTGTCTTTCATTTAATTTTGATTCAATTATTCATACTTATATTGCAGGGCATTTCTTCTGCTCCTCTGATCTACTTTATCAGATAATGAGTTTATCTTTTCAAATTTAGTCTCATAAATTTCAAGGATAAGATTCAGAAAAGTGCAGGGATCTTATTTCTTATATATATATATATATATATATATATATATATATATATATATATATATATATATTATGAATATTAACTTATATGATTGATGATTTGATTCAAAGGTTGTGGTTACTTGTTTTCATTCTCTCTTTAAATAAGATTTAGTTAAATTTTATATCATTATAAATTTATGTATTTTTAATTAAGTTTTTACTATATTTTTCTTTATTGAATATCTAACATTTTTATACTTTTGTAATTGTTGAATTCGTAATTGTTTTGCATTCTCAAATACAATACTATGAATTCGAATAATAATAAAATCAAATTTGTACAAGCCTACTTATCTTCCAAAAAAAAAAACGACGTCATTTCATTTTATTAAATTTAATACTAAAATGAAAATCAAACTAATCCTATAGAGATGGAAGATAATGTTGTTTGATAAAAATTTCATACTTTCATCTTTTTTATTGTCCAAATTTATATGTAATTTTAGTGTAAATTTTTATCATACAAATTATTGAGATAAAACTTCAATTTTGGTTAGGGGAAAAACAAATAAAACATATATCATATAATTTTTACGGGTTCTTTTTATTTAGGCTCACAATCAAACATGGTTTTCACTTTAAGTGTGCTAAATTAATTTTTAATAGCAAAGACAAATAACTCTATGAAACATACGAGTCGGGTTAAACCATTTTTACTATAATTTTTTTATAAAACATATTTAATCTTAACAACACATAATAATATAAAATTTACTCATTATACTAAGAAAAAAGAAGAATCAAACAATCATTATAAGAAACTAATCTTATAAGCTGCAATTACACATATGATGAAATGACCAAATTCAAATTCTAAAATGTTTTAAAAGAAAATTTAGTATAATAATGTTGGTGTTTAAGAATCTTACATTTTTTTTTATAATATAAATAATATTCATCGAATTTAAATAGAGAAAATTTTAATTTTTTCAAAACTCACTATTATAATCTTTTACTTTGAATCATGCTTATGATATATTATGATAAAGAGTTGAAGTCCTACACATTTAGACCCATTTTATAACTTTATGACAAGATTATCAATTCATGTTTAATCTTTTAATCTGTGTACATAAATTAAGAAATCTAATATGATATTTCCTCTTAATTAACCATATATATAAAATAAGAAAACTCTTATGAATAAATTTTAACACATTAATGATATAAGATTAATTAGAATGAATGTTTATATATAAATATAATAATAATAACTGATTAAAGATCTTGATTTTATTCTATCATTTTTAAAATCACATTAAAAGGATTGAAGAGCTAAATATTTGCATTATTAATGCCATATTAATATCTTTCACCAACATGTTGTTGACATTGCTAAACAAACTTTTATGACTGAACAGAGAAGGTGCTAGACAATGGATTAACTTCAATCTCAAATGTATTAAATACGAATGACCAAGAAAAGAAAAGAGTTGAAATTAAAAATAACTTTAACCATTGAAAATATTTTTTTAATTAAAAGTTGCTTCAACTTTAGTAATATACTTATTTTATTGTCAAGACTTTATAAGTTGAAAATAATTTACAAACATATCATAGCGTTGTTCTAAAATCTAAAGCAGCCTAAATTCAGAAGCAAATAAAGAAAGGTGGTAGAATGACAGTTACAAAAAAAAAAAAAAAGGTTTATAAGATTACAAATTTGTTGCATCAATATCCTCTCTTCGAAAGGATTGATGTATGAAACAAAGTACACTTAAATAATAATTAATCCATTACATATTTTTTTCATAACTCTAATCCATTGCACATGTAATGTAAGTGATGTATTAATCACAAACTTAGGTAAAACTAGAATTAACAACAGTGTGCTTATTTTTACCCCACATAAGATCAATGCATGCATTTACTTATATTTTCTTTCCCTCCAACCAATGGCTGAAAAATTCCAACGCTTCCCGTGGCTTATATTCCGGCACGGTGTGCCCAGCTCCCTGTACCAAACCCATGTCTAAGAGAGTTTCTATAGTAAAACCAGTAACAGTTTTCATTTATCTGTTTCTTGAGTTAATTAATAGTTAAATGAGTTTAAACTTATCAAAAGTAATTTCAATTCAGAATTACATCTAAGGAAATAAAACAAAATCAGTAAATAATAGTCTTTTGGAAATTGATTCCTAATAAGCTATGAAGCCCGGATTCTGACACGTATGATATGATACGGACACGGAGATATGGCTAAATTGAAAAACAAAGGACACAGGACACTACATACATATAAATATTAGTTTCAAACTTTTAACTAACAAATTGTCAACTAACACAAAAATGAATCTAATTTATCAATCTAATATCTAAAAAAATGAAAAGTAGTGATCATATAATATTTTTTTCCTTATTTTTATAATCATAATAGAAACTTATGTGATAAATTTATAAGTTTATAGGTTTTTTTTAGAAAATCATTGAATTTGTGGTTATTAACATTGTGTTGGAGTCATGTCAAAATCATGTTAAAGACAAAAAAAATGTCTTTTAAATTGGATACTTGACTGATACATGTCGTATGAGTGTCGGTGTCTGATACATGTCAGACACGAGACACGCTGTTGATGAGACGTGTCCGGGCGTCATAACTAATAAGTGGTAATTAAGTTGACTTACCTTGATTGTTAGGAATGTGAGGTTGTTCTCGTACTCTTGCAAGTACCTGTGTAATGCCATTTCAAATAATTGACCATAGTTTATGTTAATCATACTAATCTGGATCATATTTAATTGAAGAACTTTGTTAATTATGTTAATAAATGCATACCCAGCAACTTGGTCGTTTAAGTTCCATGGCCTCCATTCATCCACAATCTTATATCCCAGAGATCGAGTCCAAGCCTCACTTCCAGTAAATGGTACACACATATCATGGTCACCACTGCCATGAACCATCATCATATACATACATGAAACAATGGAGGAGGTTAACTAATTGATTAAGGATTTCAAAAAAGTAATTAGTAGTTAACCAAGTTCCAACTATAATTAGTGAAAATGAAGGTGATATATACCTGAAAATAAGTGCCTTGTAACCCCTCTTGGTTAGGTTCTTGTGGTAGGGAATCATGCTTCCAGCATTGTGATAGTACTCTATCCTATCTGTACATAATTCCCATGCACCCGCCACACTTTCCTGTTCATGTGCATCAAAACTAATCAATTAATTAATCCTCATTCGTGATTATATATATACTTTAATATAACTGTTAAAGTAAACATAGTTAATAGATGCTAATTATTACAATGATTACCTACCGATTCAGCATGAATGGCTTTTCTGACAGCATCGTTGTTTAGCCATGAGCTTGCTACTTCATCATTCTGCTCTTTGCCAGATAAAAAAAAAAAACGATTCATTTTATCATTTCATCTCAACTATAACATGTTACATGTGTATATGACAAGTCTGTCGTGTCATTGTCTTGTTTTCAAGAAAGTACTAGATTGTAATCTGTGAATACAAAATGATTTTTGAGACATGATTGAAAACTTACAACACAAGCGACATGCCTCGTTTGAGTTGTTTCAGACAATTGAGGCCATAATGTGACAAGACCAGGTTTGACTGGTGCTCGAAAAGGCCATGCTCTTCCGAACATTCTCTTCCTCACAGGGAGAGGCTTCTCAGTAACTCCTAATTGCTTGAAACTTTTTGGTAAGCTTCCATTTTCTATGGCTTCGTCAGGGAAATGGTAGCATGGCTCTAGTATATTGTACACGTTAAGCCCATCAATGGCCTGAAAATATATATATACAGCAGTCATGATCATGTACTCAGCAAAGCGACACTAATCTTAATTATTGTTCATAATGAGCTGAAGAAGAAAAGAAAACCGTGGATGCTCTTTTTATATGAATGTCTCACCCTATCAACTTTAACAATGCTCTTATAACACGGATCATTTTCGTCCAAAGAGTAAGCATCGTAGTAGTTTCCTTTGCATGTAGCTTGTAAATCCTGCACATATAATTGAATTCCGTAATAAAACTAAGTAACAGAATACTATGTTTTGTATTGTTAAAATTCTACTGTTGTTCAGATAAGATTTCAGTCTCTAAGAGAGGGGTATTTATATTGCTAATAATTAGTTACCTAGTATCTTATAATTTTCGTGATAGATTTTCTTGTTTAGATAAATGTCGTGTAGTTATGCCTAAAATCTTAGTTTTCAGACAGTGATCTAAGGATTTTTTTCTGAAAGCACGAGATAATCAGTCATTTTCTGGTTTTTCATATAAGTTTTGCTGCAAGAGGCTTTGGGTGCATGAAGAAGTGCTATGGACTTATGGCTGATAATAACATCATGAGCATGCAGAACTCTATAACAGGACATAACATCAAAGGAAAACCATAATGCTGCATAATTCTTGTACTATATTAACTTGGAAAGTGGGGTACACCTTGTATAAAAGAAATTAGATGGTAAATAAATTAAGTTGTGCGAGAAATTAATATTTATTCAGCACCTCATAGATACTGTCGGATATGAGGCCCATCCCATGCACAAATGGGATGAGAGCATTGCCATCAAATATTTCGTCCGTGACACCATTTCCAACCAAGTAACCCTACACAAAAAACAAAAACTCAAAGGTAAGTTAAGGTATTCTAGTTTTCTACGTCAAACTATGAAAGTAATTTTCATATATAATATCCCTTTATTATTTTTTTATTCATCTTATTAAGAAATTGATCTCATTCTTAATTATGGAAATGTCCAATATAAAACCATCTCATAATATTTTATTATACCTAAAAAAGTATGTACCTTAAAATTGATCACGGGCTTTGTACCACTCTGGATTCCTGGCATTATACACAAATAGTTTATGCTCATAAATCACCGATCATGTAAAAATATATATACATAGCAAGTTGGAATTAAAAACTTTAGGGTATGTATAGTACATTCTGAGTATGTAAATTTTTTTATACTACATAAATGGACTCACAGTCACAGACAACAGTTTAAAATTTAATTAAAACTATATAAATTCATGAAGAATGCATGGTATTGTTTACTGTAGAATTGGACTTTAGCACTGTTACCTTTGGCCACTTCAAAAGCCAGAGTAGGGACATAAACTCCAGCGAAAGACTCTCCAGCAATATAAAATGGATTAGCCTGAAATTCTGGGAATTGCTGAAACCACTGCCAATAGAAGAGATCCAAAACAAACAAGTATCATTAATTATGATCACTATTTGCAATTATGCACGATGCTGCTTCGTGCGTATCATTGTGGCGTGCAAACATAGAATTAATAAAGATTGGCGTGTCGTGATATACTATACTAACTGTGTTGTAATCTCTTCTATTAATTTGTGCATGTTCCGATGTTAATGTTCATTCTGTTTCAAATGGCAATGTCTTTTTTGTTGGATGTACCTTTAAGAGGAAAAGATGGGTATCAGACGCAGTTTGCAGGTCCCCAGTAACATATTTGCTTGTGTTCTTGGAATAAGAGAGTCCAACACCAGCAGGAGAATCCAAATATATAATGTTGGAAACCTGAAATCAATCAACATTATGGATAAACATGGTTACTATAAAGACATTAATTTACTTTATTTTAACTCTCTCTATTTGACTAATGTAGCAATATTGATTTGCAGAGTGACGTTCTTAGCCAAACCAACCTTTGACCAGCTGTAAGGATTGATATGCAAAGTGGGTAGATTCTCTTTTGATTTTGCAGCCTCAAAGTTGAATGGTCCTGCATGCACCCACCCACACATTTCACAATCACACACATAATCAACACAAAAAGTAATAACAATAATAATAATTATAATATAATATAATAGTAATGATTCAAGGTGAGGAGAAAAAGACCTCCCAGGAAACAGAAATATCTAACGTTTTACTCTTGTGTGCAAGTGTTCGAACAGTTGGGGTGCGAAATTAATACAAAAACGCGTAATATTTATTAAAACTTGGTCCCCAGTTTGATAAAGAAGCGGCAACTTCTAACCAGAAAAAATTAAAAAAACAAAAAGGTTTGAAATTTGAAACTGTTCGTGGAGTAGATGGAACATGACGAGGTTAATGTGGCAGAATTAATTAACGTAGACCCCTGTCCATACCGAAACAGTTGGAGATTAAATACGACGAGACATGGAAATAAAGTAGCATGATTATTGTTCCCCAGGAATAATAAAAAAAGGGTACAATGATTAACATACCATGCTCATAAACGAAGCCATCGAAGCTTGAACACCCAGGTCCACCATTCAACCACAGCACCACTGGGTCCTTCTCTGCACTTCTCTCTGAACTCACGAAGTAGTAGAACAGGTTCTTCCCACTCTTATAATCTCCATCAATACTTATATATCTGAACCCACACAAAAAAATTCTAACTCACTCGCACCACTTTTTCTCCATATAAAACTACTCAGAACATCATGTATTATACATCATACCTTATTTGATTAAATCATTTTCCAACAAAATCGTACCACAATTAACAAAGAAAATTTTGGCAGAGGTGAATGAAGTGTTAGGCTTGAAATATAAACTCTAATGACTTGACTGCATCGTTAGAATAAGGGAGGATGCATTCGTTTATATACTCTGTGTTGCTAATATTTCTGTTAGATGTGGGACTAAGACGTACCCTGAATAGTGGTTGGATGGGAAACTGGAGTTGAAGCCAGGGAGTTGTGTGACGCGAGATTGAGGAGGAGCAGCTTGAACATGGATCCAATGAGCCAACAAGAGGATGATGAAGAGTGATAGAAAGTTTTGATTTTCCATGGCCATTGAAATTTGGTGGGTGTTTGTGTGAATTCCTCACCCAATGAGTCTCTCCGAGTGTGTGGGGAAGAAAACAAACTGAAGGAATGAAGCAATGAGAAAAGCATCATGAGTGTGTTTATATATACATATATGTGTATAGATAGATATATGAGGGTTGTGTGTGAGTGTGTGTGTGAATTGAAAGGTATTGAAAAAGGAAAGAAAGGAATCAGTGATTAAGCTGTAGTGTAACAGTGAAGGTAGGAGAAGAAAGCATTATTCGATTAAAAAATGGTGTTTTTGAAAAAAGGTGAGTTTGGAATTTATACCACAGAAATGTAAGAAAGTTAAGAAGAAAAAAACTGCAGCATGGGCGAGTCAGAGTCACCACGTGTGTTTATGTCTCTAACCATTTCCTCTGTTGTTGTTATTTTGCCTCTGCTTCTGTTTCTGTTTCTGCAATCATATTTATAACACAAACTTCGTACCTCAGTTTTATACATTCTCGTACAAATACACCACTAGATTATGTCTCACGGTTACATGCTGGAATAATTCGAGTTAAGATTTTGACAAAAATTGGAGCATTATTTTTGGATTCAGCAATTTTTCTATGTGCTTATAATTGTAGAACGTGAAATTTCGACAAAAGCACGTTTGGAGAACAAAATAAATTTATAGGTATAAATTATGAAACGAAGAATGAGAAATAGTAAGTCTCCCCACAGAAATCACGGAGGGAAAAGCGGAGAATACTTACAAAATAAACAGATAAGAGATGCTTCTGACTTGACACGAACAAAATAAACAGGTATGCTACAAAATAATTAATCTCTTAGAGTTAAAGAATAAATAAATAACTTTTTATTTTATTTTATTTTATGCATGCGAAGAAACTATTCAATGAAATAAATTATTCTTTTCTTCTCTTTTTTTTCTTCCGAAGAAGGAAATTCTTCATTTGTGGTTGTTAATTCAAGTCAACAAAGGATTGAAAAAATCGTGTCTGAGTATTCTAAGATATTTTTTTTCTTACGAATATGTGAATTAAATACCCATTTCGTGACGAATGGTGCATAATATAATATAGAATTTGATAACATAATTAATATATTACTATATACCTAATTTTTTGTGTTGTATGATTTGTTTATTTTATTGCTTATTATATTATTATGGTGCGATATATTTAAGGATAGGTTATAAAACTATTTTCTATTCCTTCATCTATGTTTTCTATTTTTATTATTATTAACACTACTTATAATTATCCATTTTTTCTAATATAGGCTAAAATAATTTAATATTATTTTGTGTGTACTATTTGTGGACACAATTAAAGTTTATTGTCCTTTATATACATTGTGAGATATTGATTTCGACGTTAGCATCGGGCAAGAAGAATCACTTATATATATATATATATATA